>ERZ1034998.130-NODE-130-length-49730-cov-33.787458_pt1 | contig 49730 bp, 76 predicted proteins | sample MGYA00520621_ERZ1034998 | MGnify/ENA primary metagenome ERZ1034998 (study PRJEB33766, sample SAMN09781748) | gut metagenome | biome: gut microbiome | host: Homo sapiens | place: Madagascar | study: EMG produced TPA metagenomics assembly of the PRJNA485056 data... | reverse complement strand
TGAACAACAGCAACGAACTTTCAACAAAATTAGTTCAATCCTTGCCGACTGAATGCAAGCAAGCGGTGGAAAAATACGGCGGACAATATGCGCTATTCCTGGACAAATATCCTACCCTGCAAAATCGAACAGATGCAATTACATCTGTATATGATTCTGTAGCTAGAGGCGGTATGTCGTTTGTTAGTATTGATAAGTACTTCAAAGATGGTGCAAGCGAGTTTTGGATTAAGATAATGCTCATTGACTTGTTTATGGTTATTGGTGCTATTGATTCGACTACTCCTTACCAGTTCAAGGCGATTGCTCAACGTATCAGACAAGAATACTATCATCTTACGCCTAGTGAGCTTACTAGATTCTTCTACGAGTTTTCTATGGGCGAGTATGGAGAAATCTATGTAGGAAAGACGGTAAATCCTCAAAAACTTTTTATTGCTCTCGAAAAATACATGTGTAAGCTTTATGAAAAGAGAGCTGAAATTGATTCTCAGAAGTTAGCTGAGAAACAGAAAAAAGAATATGAGGAATCAAAAAAGAATGCAATATCCTACGAAGAACATTGCCGCTTAAAGGGTGTTGATCCGAAAGAATCCCCTCTTGAAAAGCTAAAGAGAAAACTTGAAAAAGAATCAAAACGAGACAAAAATGGCAGACGTAAGTAAAATGGCAGAGGAATGGCTCAATGAACATCCTGATGCGACAAAGAAAGAAATATGGATGGCCGGTTATTGGCAATCTACCGATAACTGGTGCAACCGAACCAAGTAAATTTTAGAATTATGGCAGAAAGAAAAGTGAAACCAGAAATCATGCATTTGATGATTCTTAGCAAATGCAATTACAAATGTGAATTATGCTGCAATAAACTGTACGATATTGAGAAAATTCCAGTCGCTACGGTTAAGGAATTGAAAACAATACACACTTTGTGTATTACGGGCGGAGAACCATTCATGGCAAGTATCGACATTGATGATTTCGCCCGCAGTGTCAAGAAAAATTTCCCGAACATCGAAAACATATTCGTTTATACAAGCGGACAAATTCTTATGTTCTGTTTGCCACATCTCTTTTCTTATATTGATGGTCTTAGCATTTCTCCAAAAAGCATGAAAGATTGGCTGGCTTTAGAAAAAATAGCCAACCACAGCACCTCTCGTGAATACTTTAACAATATTTCTCGCTTGCCTAGTAACCGCTTATATGTGTTTAAGGAACAGGTTCCATTTTTCGAGGAAAGATTTAAGCCAATCGCGAAGAAACTGAACCTTAACGTTCTGTATCGTACGTGGGATAAGGAGTTTAAGACTCCAGACAATGAGATTTTCAGAAGATTACCAATACTTTTAAATTAGTTGATTATGGTAGAAAGCAAAGGTAAAATCGCAGAAGTTACTAACGCAACCACCAAGCAGGCGATTGTGTTCATAGGAGTTTACTCTTGGGTTGTCGTAAGAAACCTAGGAAGAGCAATCAATAAGGCGGTACACAAGCTGCCTTGGTTGTTCATCGTTGTAACGGTAGTAATATCATTTATCGTTAGCTTTATCTTTATCTCTAAGGCTAGAGCAGAGCGAGATAGTTACAACCAGAAGTTAGTTCATACAACACAGCAACTTGATAGCTATGTAGCTGCATACGGAAACATTAAATCAAAGTAATATGAAGAAATACAAACATACAATAGTGATGATCCTGCTTATCATCGCAGCAATTATCGCAGGTTACGGGTTCATCTGCTTCATGGTTGAACATATTTTCCTTTCGCTCCTGATGCTCTTCTGTATCAGTTGCGCATTGGCAGTAAAGAAGGAGGTGTAGGAATGTCGGCATATAATTTCACACCGAAAGGAGCATTCTTCATCAACTACAAGGAGCCTGACAGGGAAACCGTAGACCATATAACTTCGCTCTATTACCTCATTATCGGTTCTCTCGCTACAATCACGCAGACGGCAATCAAAGATTTGCACGACAATCTAAGTGAGAGGAAGGACCTGTTTAAGCATGAGCTTAAGTATCGCATAAAGGAGGCATTCTCCCGTTCTGAGACTCTTATAGGTATATTCAAGAAGTATACTGCCGAGATTTCGCAGTATGAGCTCTGGCTTGATATTACAGACAGCATGGAGGAAGACCTGAAGATTGACATACAGAGACTCTTCTACACGACCGATAATATTCTTCTGAAAAACAACATCAAAGAGCACAAGCTTCAGGCGTATGCATGCGTAGCCTACAACTTGTCAATCATGCTGCACGATATGTGTACGAAGTTTGATGACGTTATGAGTGAACGTGGCATCAGTTCCGGCAGCATAAGACCTTGCGGAGAATTCATCCAGTCTATGTATGGCATGTATGCCTCGATGAGAGAGGTCGCCAGGATCCTTATACCTGATAAGGATGCTGAATACTTCAAGGAAGGCGGTCAGATTTACAGGGCTTTGCAGGTGGTTGCAATGAAGGTATGCAATCCGGAAAGAATTGACAACGCCGCCGACGAAGGACTGAAGCTTAATGGCGTTGACTATCATGGTGAAGAACACCAGAATAACGCATTCCTCCCTTGGAACGGCATCCAGGTTAACTTCCTGTCACGTAACTTCGATAAAATGCCTGATGAAGAGCTCGCGAAAGCTCTTGGGCGATCTGTTGGTGCGGTAAAGGCAAAAATGAGACAACTTAAACTAAAAAGAACGGAATAGTATGAGTGGAGGCGCATTTGATTATGCTCAGTACAGAATTGCTGACATATACACGGAAATAGAGGATGAAATCTACGGACATTCTCTTGATGATGAATTTGACGTAAATCGGTATATTGAAGATCATTGGTTAGAGGATTCCGAGAAAGAATACGTTCGTAAGCATCATCATACAATACCTAATCGTAGCGAGTATTCTAAGGAAACCATCAAGGAGTTCAAAAAAGGTATAGCCCTGCTAAAGAAAGCCGAGGTTTACGCACAGCGCATTGACTGGTTACTTAGTGGCGATGATGGCGAAGATAGCTTTCATAAGCGTTTGAAACACGACTTGGAAGAATTAAAACGTAAAAAACAATAGATTATGGAAGATTTACCTATAGGCTCAGAAATCGTCTTGAAGGTGGTTAAGACAGAGAAAGAACAATGTAATGGCTGTTTTTTCGATGAGATATGTAACAATATCTATGAGAATGTTTGCGGAGATTTTGACTGTAGCGCAAGCACTAGAAAAGACGGAAAGGCTGTTCAATTTAAAAGAGTGAAGTAACATGGCTACAGCAAATTTTGAAATTGGAAATAAAGAATTTGAGGTACGTTTCATACCTGAATCAGGTTATCCTCCAACAAAGAATGAACGTGGTTCTTCATTGATTGAGTATGATGTAACGACATACAAGGATAATCAGCCAATGATGAAGAAGTTCAATCAAAAGAAACGTGTTTATTTCGACCTTGAAGGTAATGTTTATAAGAGTAAACAGAGTAATAAGGTGTGGTTTAATCTTTATAAAGCAAGTTAATGGTTATGGAAGAAAAGGTTAATATAGCGGAAATTCTAAAGGATAAGCCGCAAGGAACTAAGTTGTATGACTTATTACGCAATATAGACGTAAAGTTAGATGAAGTTCACATAACAGATGTTGGCACTTATATTGAATGTACATCAACTAATGAAGTAGGCAGCACTTTATTGTTTGATTATTCAAAATTAGGTACAGAAGAAAGTTGGCTTGATGGCTTACAGATTCTCCTTCCTTCCAAAGAAATGCGAGACTGGTCTAAGCTCGCTTGGAATACAGGAGACATTCTAGTTAACAAAGATGGAAATGCACATGTTATCTTCGGGGGGTTTGATGATGATACCTACGAAACTTTCAATGGTAATAATTATCTGTGGGAAAATGAGGGTATTACAATGTGCTTCGGAGAGTATGAAGACGAATTGCCAACATCAGATTTCAGCAAAGCAAACAAAGAAGACGCTCAGAAATACATCCGCCAAATAGAGAAAAGACTAGGCTATAAGTTAAACTTTGAAACTTTGAAAATTGAAAAGTCTGAGTTCAAGGATGGGGATGTTGTCACCATTATGCCTCATATTGGAGATAAGCTTATCTATCTTTTCAAAGCAGAAGATGACGAAAAGTATTATGGTCATGCTTTTCTTGACGGTAACATAGCTATTGTTAATGAGGATAGTTATTGCCAAAAAGACTTTTGTACAGCTCGTTCATCTACAGAAGAAGAGAAACAGCAGCTCTTTGATGCTCTCGCAAAGAAAGGCAAGGCTTGGGATGCTGAGAAGAAACAGATTGTTGATTTGAAGCCAAAGGTTGAGCTAAAACCATTTGATAAGGTGCTTGTCAGAGACTTTGGAAGCCAAGCATGGCAAGTAAGCTTGTTTGGCTATAAAGATAGCGATTCTTATTATTGTTGTAATGGTTGTGGTTGGAATCAATGTATTCCTTACATCGGCAACGAATCATTGTTAGGTACAACTAAAGACGTGGAGGGATAGATATGATTAGAGACGATGTAAAGATAATTGTAACACCAAATGGTGTATCACTTAAAGAAGCCTTGACTGAAGAAGTAGTTAAGGCACTCAATGAAGAAGCTTCCATCTATAAGAATTATGAAATCCCAGAAGTAAAGCTTGGTGGCAACCCTCCTAGTGGCAAGGAAAGCCGTAGAACTAGGAGAATGTTAGAACTCAGAAAAAAGAAAGGGTAGATTATGAATGATGAAAGCATAGATGTTAACATTAGTTTTATCAATAATGATTATTTCTCAATATCTGTAAGGAATGGGTATATTTCAGTTATTGGTAGAATAACCAAGTCAGAGATGGAAATTTTTATAAAGGCTCAATATTTCGAGATTAAAGAGGTATTGGATAAAAATAGTAAGAAAGGAAGATAATTATGATAGGCGATAAGAAAATAGAAGAAGCAAAGAAATCATTTATTGCCGACAAGAAGATTTTAGGTGTTATGGCTATGAATGATTTGGCTTGTGGTTTCAAAGAAGGTGCTAACTGGGCTATTAATGAGCTTCTAAAGGATTTGCTTCATCCTGCTAGCGAAGTTCCTAGAAATGACAATGGCAAGATTCTCGCATTCTCAAAAGAAATCGGTCATAGAAAACTCTACGACATGAACGCTATGCTTGATGAAACTACTTGTAACACATATCAAGAAATGTGGGAAGTAGAAGTTATGGTGTACCGTTTTACTAATTGGATATTCGTAGATGAATTGTTAGACTTGATTACGAAAGGAGGCAATCATGATTAAGGAAGTAAAAATGTACTCTGTTGTATGTGATAGATGTGGAAAGACATTCATAGATGAGTTTAATGGCATTATGGCTTGGCTAGACGAAGGAACTGCAAAAGAGCAAGCAATGGAAAGTGAATGGGCAGAGATAGGCGATAAGCACTACTGCCCAGACTGCTATGAGTTTGATGAAAAGTTGGATGAGTATGTTCCTAAAAAGAAAGGAGGAAGCAATGAAAGAGCTTAAAGATTTGGTGGTTGGTGATGAGGTTGTTGCTTACGACAAATACGACAACAGAAGAATTGCTATTGTTGAAAGAGTAACAAAAACTTTGGTTGTTGTAAACAATATTAAATACCGAAAGTCTGACGGATTTGCATCTGGAGAATCTTATATCTTTTCTCGTAGAATTGAAATCCCTAAAGATGAGGAGCAGATAAAGACAATAAAACTAGAATACCGTAAGCGAATTATCATTCATAGAATACATAATCTCAATCTGAATGATTATCCGTTAGAAGTTTTGGAAAAAGTTTATATTGAATTAGGAGGAAATTAAATATGGAAGAATTTAAAGTTGGAGAAAGAGTAACTCTTGAAGTTACTGAGACTGATAAAGAATCTTGCAAAGGGTGCTTCTTTGATAGTAAGAAGTTTTGTGAAGTATGGCAGCTATACCCTTGTAGCATCAAAGAACGCTCAGACCATAAAAATGTAATTTTTAAAGAAGTAAAGGGGTAAAGCGTATGAGTTACGAATCAAGAAGTAAATGTAAGGAAAGACAGATAACACCTTGTGGAATTTGTCCTTTAATGTTTAAATGTCCTTATGATGAAGATGAGGATAAGTATAATCATCGTAAAAAGTAAAGCGTATGAAACAGAAGTTAAAAATGATATGGCGAATCCTCTGTGACAGACAGGTTGTGGTAATAACCGAAGACCACGGAAGAATGTACTATAATTGGGACACAAGAAGCCTTGAAGATGTTTGCCAAATGTGTTGTAAGACATTTGATAAAGCTAAAGAAATGTTGGATAAAAAGTAAAGAGATATGAAATTAGGAGAACTCAGAAAAATCATAGCAGATATAGACACAGTATATGATAATTGTGATGTAACTTGTTATGAGAGCAATGGTAATTTAGGATATGCAAGTATTGCAACTACTGCTTATCTTGGGAAGACGTATGTAAATCAAGGCTATCCTATACGTAGAACATTTCAAATTCAATTTGAATTACCAGATAAAATTAAAAATAATTATTTAAAGTAACTAACCGCCCTCGGGCATAATTTTAAAGATATGACAAAAGAAGAATTAAAAGCAAAGGTTGCCAAGCAAAAAAGTATTATCAATGATGCTAACAATCAGATTTGTTCTGATGTGAAGGAGTACATCGAAAGTCTACCATACAAGGTTGGTGACAAAGTGAGCTGTTCAAGATGTAATGTATGTTGGATTGCAAGCATTATTCCAGAACGATATTGCGCAAGATATTCTGGCAGTATTGAGGTAAGAATCAATCCTGCTAAGAAAGATGGAACTCGCTCCAATAGAGAGTTTGTTCTATTGAGTATGGAAGTTGATAATATCAAAAAGATTAGTTAATCATCCTGCAAAGGATATAAATAGATAGTAATATGAATACAGAAAAATTAGAAAGAGCAAATATCTTAGACAAGAGTTTAATTCCTAAAGTAAATGAACTCTTAAATATGTCTCCAAAATCAATGCGTAGTAGTCTTGCTGATGCTATTTGTGGGCTTTCAGAGTGTGATGAAGAGTTTAAAACAAAATTCAAGCAACTTCTGAATGAAACAAAACAGAGATTTCAGAAAGAGTTTGATGAGATTTAGTAACTAACCATCCTGCAAAGGATATAAATATAAGTAATATGAAAAAGATTATTTTGGCAGCCTTAGTCGTTGCAAGTTTGTTCGCTTCTTGCTCTAGCGAGAAGACTTTTAGAAAGAAAGATGGCTCTACGATTACAGTAAAGCCTTATGGCTGGGCTAGTAAGGAAAACAAAGTAGAGGGTGTTAACTACGAGTTGAACGCTCCAGATGTTGTAGCATCTATCATCTTCGCCCCATCTGTTATCGCTCCAGTTTTACTGACAGCTTACGATGTATGGGAGCCAGTATCATATACTGAGCCATCTAAGTAACTAACCACCCTCTCCTGCAATAGGGAGAGGGTAAAAATAAGAGAATATGAGATTAAGTGAATATAAAGCAGGTACTATCTTAGTTGATGGTGAAGGCAAAGTGTTTATCCATGATGGTTTTATTAACGCTGATGGATATGGTGTGATTATTGGTGAGGATTCTGATGGAATGATTCAGAAATCCAATGGTATTGGTAACTGGATGAAGTGGCACATTAAAGGTATTGCAACAAAAGAACAGATTAGTGAGTTCTTTGCCAAGGTTCGCAAAACACAGAAAATTATCAATTACTAAGGAGGGTAAAAAGAAAGTATATGGCTAATATGGAATTTGGAAAGTGTGATATTTGTGGCAAAGAGGCTGCTTTATCACGTACATATTTTAAATACAGAATAGGTAGTTGTGAGTGTTGTGGAAGCAAATTGCGTGATGGCTCAAATGGACATTTTGAGGTTATGCATCATTGCAATAAATGTGTTCCTCATTTACCTACTGTTATTCATCCTTTATTTAAGGCTTTAGATGGTAAAGTTTATAGAGCAAATATTACTAACGTTTTGCCATTTGAAATTGAAGGTAAATACATTATCGAAGAACCAGTAATTAAGGTTGATAAGCAATGAGTAAAGAATCCGTAATACAAAGCATGAAGGAAGATTTAGATTATCGTAATGCTTTCGGAAAATATATAAGTTCTTGCGAAGGCTATCTTTTAGCTATGCATGCACTGAGTGCGCCTAGTGTAGCAGAAGAATATGCTAAATGGAAATTAATTGATTTGGGGCTATTATGATAAGAGAAGAATTACAAAATCAATTCGGCATTGCTATCTGTGAGTATTGTCGTAAGCACGTCATTTCCGAATATAATCTTCGAAAAGGATGGGTTTGCGAGAAGAGTTATCATAAGGAAGCACAAGATGGCTATGCAGCAGAAAATAATATAGAGTTGGAGGATTAAATTATGGACAGAAATCAAGCTAAAGAATTTTATCCTATTCTGCAAGCTTTTGCAGAAGGAAAGGTAATTGAGTGTAGGACAAAACCGAGTGCCGTAAAAGGTACAGATGTTCCGAATGATTGGACGGAAATGAAAGAGATTGAGTATTGGAACAATATCGAGTATCGAATCAAACAACAAAGCGAAGCAAATTTCCGACCATTCAACACGAAGAAGAATGCTGGCAAGAAATAAGAAAACATGAGCCGTTCATTAAATACAAGGTCATAGAAAGCAGTAAGGACGTTTACATTATTCAAAGAATAAAGACAGACGGAATCGAAACAGATGTTGAGCGTCTTGATTTTGAAACGGCTTTTGAATGGTTCACCTTTGCCGACGGCGTTCCCTTCGGTGTAAAAGTGGAGGAATAGTTATGGCGTATTGTTTTTGTGATTTTTGCGATTACAAGGATGAATGTAAGTACTATCGGAAGGTAGTTGTTTGTCCTTATTTGAAAGAGGAGGAATAGTTATGGTAATTTCAAGAAAGAAACAATTTAATTATGTTTTGAACCTTGATTATCCAATTATTGGTAATAAAGTTCAAATAGATTTGGATGATACAGATAGTATCACCTTTTCTCGCTTTGTATCAAAAAAGGCAGTAGTAATGTGTGCAAATAGGTTAGAGTATATTTTGGCTAACAACCCAGATAACTTTGACCTTGATATAGAGTTAAGCAATTTGCATGAAACCTTGCGATTTGCAGAGAAGAATCTTAAAGTCGCAGGTGGAATAGAAGAATGGAATGGGAATACGGCATGGGTATGTGTTAATTCTTTCGGCATGGAACTTATGTTTGCATCTAAGCCTCATAAGGTTGATGATAGTTGGCGAGATAATAATGGATGCTGTAACTGCCTAGAACTTCCCAAAGGAACTATCAAAAAACTCATCGGAAGAGAATTGTCTTGGAGCGATGAGCCAGTCGAACTTAAAGAAGAATAGCTTATGTATAGACCGATTACAATGTATCAGATTGTTTGCGATAGATGCGGAGAAGTATTTGGAGGTACAGATACTTGCTCTGCACTATTCCACGACAAGAGTACTGATATTGAAAACTTCTCAAACTGGAAGATGATTGATGGTAAACACTATTGTCCTGTGTGCGATGGGGTGAGGTCATTAATGGAGTGTATACCTTTAAAGAAAGAATAGTTATGGCAACATATAGAATAGTAGATATGTATCGTAAAAGCATGGCTGTTAAAGGCATACATTACGATTCTCAGGATAATCCAATCCTTGCTTATCGTGTAGATAAGAGACATTCATTGTTATTTGGACTTATCCATTATTGGGACTATGGCGCATATAACCTTTGCCCAACGTATTTGTTTTCTTCTATCGGTAAAGCAAAAGAAGCTATATTGAAGGTAGATAAAAGTAAAATAATAACAATTTTATATGAATAGCGTATGAAAACAGAAAATATCAAGTTCAAGGCTAAGCAGCTCAACTCAGGAAAATGGTTTGAGGGCGATTTAGTACGTCTTGGGAATAGGGTATGTATAGGAGGAGACCATATAAAAGATGGTATAACTGACGTTGACCCTTCTACAGTCTGTATGTTCACAGGGTTGAAAGACTGCAAAGGCAAAGAAATTTTTGAGCACGACCTTCTGCAAAGCCAAGAAACAAAAGCAATATATGAAGTAGTTTGGAATCAAGGCAACACTAGTTTTAGTTTAGTGAATACAGAATGCCCTGTTCTCTATCCAAATACTTTAGGAGGTATGTTGCGTAATAGACGACTAAAAATTGTTGGTAATAAATTCGATGAGAAGTAGCATGGAAAAACAAATAACAATTAGCATAGAAGAGTACAACAAGCTCATTGATATGCACACGAAAAGAGATGAACTTCCCGAAAAGATAGAAGTAAAGAAGTTCACATCAAAGTGGTGGAAATGGCTCAAAAGAGCATCGTATTCACTCTTTCACTACAACAAGAATGTTGAGCAACAGAAGCTTATCAAGCGTTGTATCAATGAAATGTCAAGTGTTTTACTCGATAATCTGTATGGTTATTGGAGAGGTGATTTGTCTGATTATCTCAAAGATAGAAGCAATTTAGAGTATTTTATGAGAGGTTACAAAAATGATGTCTATCGTTACGTAATGGAATGGTTAGACAAAAAGAAGTAGCGTATGAAGAAAAAGATTTTAGACTTAGCCAAGTCAGCCGTTTGGTTCGTCTTGTGCTTGCTCGTAGGTGCGTTGGCTTTTGAAGGTGTTTGCTCATTGGCTAATAGAAAAGAACCTGCAAAGGAATTTAGTACAACAGTATTTAATACGAATGGGCATGACTATCTGCTTGTGGACACGAAACATGGTGTTTGTGTTATCCACGCTGAAAGTTGTCCTTGTCATAAAAAGAAGTAACGTATGAAGGTTAGATTAGCTAAGAAGATAACAAGGGTTTTAAATGAAGCCCCTAAAGATTTAAAACCATCTTTAAGAAATAGTTATTGGTTTAAAAAATTAGACGAATCATTAAATCATTTTTATTGTGAAATATTTTGTGAAGAGTGGAAGAAGTGTAGGTCTCACAACAGATTTGACCATCGCATCATAAAGGCAATAAGTTTGATAAAAAGAAGTAGCGTATGATAAAAATATTAGAAAAAATATCTCAAAAACTGAATGCTTTAACTGCCAAGGTGTTTAAGAAAGAGACTTATCCTTATCCTCCTCTTTCAAGAAGAGAACGAAGAAAGTTTGAACGTGACAACATAAAAGCTGAGAAGAATATAGCATTATGTCGTAGATGCATGAAGAACGCTCCTAGTTGGTGGTGTCCAGGAGAACGTTGTTATTTCTTCCCTTATCGAAGACACGTATTATTTGGAGATAAAAAGAAGTAGCTTATGGAAAAGAAAGTATTGACCCTCACCGTTAGCAAGGAATGGTTCGATATGATAGTGTCGGGCGAAAAGAATGAAGAGTATCGGGTAATTAAAGATTTTTGGATGAGCCGCCTTCTCCTTATCAAGGATGAGGAATTCAAAGATTTCGATAAGTACGATAAGCTTCATATCGGTAAGACATTTGAAATGCTTATAGACATCAATACTATCAAGGAGAAACTGAATAATGGTACAATGAAGTTCGTACCATTCACTCACGTTCTCTTCAAGAACGGCTACTATGACGATAGTCCAAAGGTAGAAAAGGAGATTGAGAGTATCGCCATCGGGAAACCGAAGAAAGGCTTATGCCCTGATAAGTGGCTTGATAAGGATTTTTTTGTCATTAAATTCAAGTAGCGTATGAAACAGAAAAAAGTTGAATTATGTGTACCAGGGTCTCTTATTTGGAGTCAAATAGATGACTATTTAGATACAGATTTGATTGGCGGTGGAAAACGCGTACGACACAGCGGTAGAGCTATAAGAGAAATTCTCGAAAGTGGAATGATTATTTAAGTTTAAGTGATATGAGCTACAAAGAAATAGTTTCAAATTACATAATAACTCACGATGTTCCGTGTCTTCTTAGAGGAGATATAGAAGATGGGTTACTAAAATGTAAATCTGACGATGATGTGTATGAGCTAATTCTTAGAATTAATTATAGACTTACTGTTAATAATTGTGCCGTAAGGGGCTATAAAAGTGATTACATTCCTATGCGTTATGCAGACGAAATAGTTAGTGATGATATTTTGAAAGTATTAGATAAAGTCAAAAAGGAAGCGACACAAGATGTATAAAGAAAGATGTTGCGGTAACTGTCATTGGTTTGACAGCGAAGACGCTTACGGCGTAGGATGGTGCTGCAATAATGAACACGAATCATCTTGCGACCAAGTATGTGATGATCATGAATTTTAAACTTTAAATATTAAAATGGAAAATAACAATTTAACATTAGACGAGTATCAGCAGTTAGCTCTAGAGACTGCTATTTATCCTAACCCTATCATTTATCCTACATTGGGATTGACAGGTGAAGCTGGTGAAGTTTCCGATAAGGTTAAGAAAGTATTGCGTGATAACGATTCTGTTTTTACAGATGAAAAGAAGTTGGAAATTGCCAAAGAGATTGGTGATGTACTATGGTATTGCGCAACCCTTTCTCACGATATTGGATTCAAACTTAGTGATATAGGAAAAATGAACTATGAAAAACTTCACTCTCGCCAATTAAGAGGAAAGTTGCATGGTAGCGGTGATAACCGTTAGTTTATGGTATGGTACTCTAAAGTAAAAGGTCTTACAGAGAAAGTAATTGAGTTATATCCAACGATGTCTTCAAGGGAAATAGCAGAGATTACAGGATTTGCTAAGACTACTATAATTCGGTGTGCTGCAAAGAATCATCTTAGGCACACCGAAGAAACACAGAAAAGAATAGATGAATACGTAAGACAACGAAGGTCTTCTGGTAGAAAATCATACGACTATTCTAAATTGAGTAAGAAGATTACTCATACAAGAAAGATGGAATCGTGGCGTGTAAGAAGTGGTCTAGAACAAAATACAAAATATAAAGTTCGTATCACTCCAAAACGCATACAAAATGCGATGTATCATCTTAGGCAAAAGTATGGTTATTTCTATGAAACTGTTGACAAAACTGTATTATATTACGATTCACAAACAATACGTGTGAAAAACGAGAATTACTATACTGAAAAGTATGGAATCTCTTTTATTCAGGCTGACGAATAACTTCTGTGCATTATCTATATGTTTAGGGGTGGCTGCACATCGCGTGCGGTCACCCCTTTTTGTTTATAAATCAATAACCAAATAAAAACATTAGAAAAAACTAAGAACGTTTATGTAGCTTTAATTGCCAGTATATCCAACCTAAAAATGCGAGAATGCCTATAAAAAGACAAACTGATGCTATCTTACCTATATTCAAGAATGCTTTATCTGTCTTTGATAGTTGCTTGCCAACCTCAACTTTATATGGGATTGAATCTCGTACAATCAAGGTGTCTGATTTATTTCTTACAATGTATCTGTCTTTATATTGAAGATGGTACTTGTCCTTGAAGACTGTATCGCCTCTAATATAAACAGATACGCTATCATGCACATAGACGGAATCAGTCTTCAATAAAGAATCCGTCTTTACTACGACCCTATCTTTGTATTCTGTAACAGGAACATACTTTGTAGTAGTACATCTACAGAACATTGATAGAATCAGCATTGCTACTGCAATAGCAATTACAACTCTTGTTATCTTATCAATCAGTTTCATAAGCTACTGAATTACAATCGTTACTTTTTCCTTTTTATCCCAAGCTGTCTTCATTGTCTGAATGAGCTTGTCTGTCCAAAATCGAGAATCGCTAACCCATCCTTTCTTGTCGTTTTTACCGATAAGAATACAACCCTCTGTGTCTTTTGCAGAGTTACCGCTATGTATGCGTATTCCTTCAAATCCTTTGACGCTCAGAAGTAATGGCAACATCTTCTTGAATCTGTTGGAGTAGGTATATACGCATTCATAACTGCCGCTTGGAATTGCAGTCTGCCCATACACTTTTTTTTTCTTGATTTCGTTCAACTCCATACTTTGGTTCAATCCTCTGTCTGTATCTTCAAGAGTATTGCATCCGAACAATTTGCCATTCACGTACAGACGGCTAATAGTATAACCATCCTTCTTCCAAGCCCTATCAATTAGTACTTCCATTTTTGTTTTCCTCCTCTTTTTTATCAAACTCCTGATTCAATCTCTCCAATATCGGTTTCCAATAACTCGGCAATGCCTTCGCAAACTCAAACCTCAGAATGTAATAAATAACTCTGAATGCAACATTCTTAGGGTACGCCTTAATGAGATTTTTAAACGAATTGCATATATACACATAGCAGAATATATACGTAAGCATTTTAATCACGAATAATGCTTCTGTATTGTCGTTGCAACTTACCATGATTCCATACATGACATACACAATAACAATATACAAGAGCATTTCTAAAAGTGCGTTCTTGAACTTCGATGCAGAAAAGTTCTTGCATCGTACAACACTCACGCCGTCAGCTCGCATACCACAGAAGATGTTGAAGCCAAAGGCGATAACCAACGCCAAAACAAAACCTTCTGTTGGCGTTGCAAAGGCAAGTATAGCTGAAAATATAGTAACACCTATCTGCCGAATTTGCGAAGAATCTAATAAATCTATCATAATCTGTTATCCTGAATAATAAATAAAAATAAAGTTTCGGTCTTCTGATGCAAAGATAGCAAAAAAAACCGAAACTTCATTCAGAATAACGAAAAACTTTATACTTTTAAATCATGATACGGCAATTCTCCGTTATTTAAGAAAGAAATGCACTCATCGAAAATCTTACGTTCATAATCGAGCGCATTGATTTTAGGAAACCATTTCTTTATTTTTTCGTCATTGCGTTTAACCATTTCACCCCAAAGAACACACCAATCATTAATTGTGATGTTGTCGTTTTTAACTTCGTGCCAATAGTCTTTCGCCACATCCTTTGTGTAGAGCTGGTTAATGAGACAAAGATGTAAGTCTGCCATTTCTTCATCAAAATGGCACTCACCAATCTCACATTGAACTTGCTTCATCATATCAAGCATTACACCGTCATTCATTCCAACTTCGCAACAATCAGCCATTGTTGCAACACAATTCTTAATAGTCTGTATATCGTTGCTTGCCAATATGTTTTCAAATACCTTTTTCATAACCGTATGTTTTTAATGTTACTTCAGAAAATACTCTCTGATGTTGTATACACCATCCTTGTCTTTCAACAAATCGAGTGCAAGGCTGTGGGCATACTTAACCAGATGTTCTGTATCAATGTCCTTAACATCTTCCTTGCCGAGTATCTTAGCAATTGTGCATCCGTGGTCGCTTACAACCTGATTCATCGCAACGTACAAAGCGTAATCGTTGTAATAAGGTTTCTCCTCTGTTGCAAGTCCGAGACCGGTCATTGCATTGATCCATGTCTGCATATCCCAGGTTACTGGTGGATTCATACCGTTTGTAATCTCAGAAGCTTCCTTCTTCGTAAGATAGTTCTTCCACTTGATAGCGCAAAGCTTATCAAGATACTCTTGTGCCAACTCTGGGTGCTTGGATGCCATATCCTTCATCATGCAACGCATCGTATTACCGAATACGTGCATATACTTTACGTTTGCTGATGATGCCATCATTCCGTACAGCTCATCAAATTTACTCATAATATCTTTTGTTTCCATATCTTATATATTTTAACCTATTATCAAATCTCTCAACTCTACAAAGTCCTCCTCTGTGAAGTTGATGCTTCGCTTGCTTCCAAAGAGGATAGCAGTAGCAATTCCATCTGGCAGGTCAATAGACACAACTCCTTTGTCGATATGTCCGTGTATAAAACCTACATCGAATTTGTAATCTTCCACGGATTTTAGCATCTGCATCATATCTTCAAATATCGTGTTGGCATCTATGTTGCCGTCTTCATCGGCGATGAATAGGGTAGCGTTGTCAATGCTCTTGCCCCAACTATCTTTGTGCTTGGCGATGATGTTGTGCGCCGCACGTTTCATGTACACTGATGGTATGGCGAGCATCTGGTTAGCCTTAACCATATCGTCTATTCTAGCATCTGCCCACAAATCAAGCGATGTAAGCAGTTTCTCTTTCAATTCTGTTACGTTCATTTCTTAGTTCCTCCCTTCTTTGTTTTGTTGTACCAAGCGAGATATTCTTGCCAAGTCTTATCGCTATGATTAGTCATATAATCGTTGAGCATAGCAGATTTCTGCTCCTCTGCCTGCGCTACTTCTTTTCTCAGTCGTTGCATCAAGGACAAGTGTTTCTTCAATGCCTCCTGTCCTTGCTGAGTGCTTTCGATACGAGGGCGTATGATGCGCAATTCCTCGTCTTGTACGAGCTTAGACACATACTGCAAGCTGTTGACGTATTCTTGATTCTGCATCAAGTACTGACGTTGTGCGCCCGTAAGATTGTCTTCTATCTTGTCTATCTCATCCCATAAAGGGGTGGAAGACTGCTGCGCTTGCATGTTGATAGATGCTCGTTTCTGCTGTATTGCTTCGTACATCTTCTGTAGCTCGGCATCCATCATCTGCGGTTGCTGCTGATTTGTGCCCATATCCAATAATGGGCTGTTACCAAAATTCATCATAACAATCAATTTCTTTAAAGTTGGTGATATATTATAGAGAGGTGAGAGGGCATCCACCAACGAGGGCAAACACCCCTCACCAACTCATTTCTTTTTAGTCCTTTTTACAGACTTTCTTGCTCTGTTACGCTCCTGTAGTGGGAGTTGATGTTGCAGCACATCCGCAAATGCTTGCAGATGGGAGAACTGTAACAGTAGGAGTACTCTGGAGTCCGAGGACACCATCAATCTTGCGGCAGCACTTCTCGTTAACGTAAGCCATCATAAGCTTCTCCTTGTAAGGAGTGAGGGCTTCCATCACGGCTACCTTCTTGTCGAGGTCATTATACTTTGCTTGCAACGCATCGTACTGGTCTCTCTGATTCTTGTACAAGCCGAAATCAGCATCAACCTGAGACTTGTAAAGACCGAACTCAGCCTGCATTGCACGGCGGTTCTCGGCGTTGATAGCATCGTTAGCACCCTTATACATAGAGAACTTCTCAGCGATGTCTGTCTCTCGCATAGCGTAGAACTTGTTAGCGGTGTCGAGCTTCATACCGAACATGTAGGTAAGCAACTTCACCTCATCATCGCATTCCTTCTCCATTACCTGCAAGGCAGTTGGCTGATTTGAACTTGCGTTAGCCCCATAGGCGTTGATGTTCACGTTCTCAGGCATATTGCTGCCACCGAGTGAACCAAACACACTGCGGTTGTTACCGCCAAGCAACCAAGCACCAGCACCGAGTGCTGTGCCGATGATACCAAGGGTAAGACCAGCATTACCTGTTGCCTTAGAAGCATAATCGTCGTGCTTCTTTCCCTCTTCGTAGATTTTCTTCTCTACGACCTTTGCATCTGTCATTTCCATTATACAATCTTTTTAAGTTATCCTTAATATTAACTAACACTATTGTAACGTTACGGATGCAAAGGTACAAAGAATAGGGTAGAGTAAATATAACTCTATCACACTTTCTTTTAGTGATTGATTATCAGGGATTTAAGGTGATAGGAGGTAGTATCATAAATAATAAAAAAAGAGAGGTAACCACTTACCTCTCTTACTCAACTTGTAAGGAATACTTACATGTTCAACTATTATTTTCTCTTACTCTTAATGAAGTGTAGTATATCCCACTTCTTCCAATACCTAGTGTGTCCTCGTTTCTTACACTCGCCATTCGGAATGTCACCCCTAGCAACCATACGATTGAGTGTAGCATCAGAAACGTGCAATTTCTCCTTAACTTCCTCGGTAGATAGCATCGGGTTGAGAGCATACGGCAGATAGTTCTCACAAAGGTCTTCTATCTCATCGCTGCTCATTCCGCAAGCAGTTACCTTCTCCCCTCTCTTCTCTTGCTCGTCTGCTCGAAAACAAGAATCCGATAACGATTTTAATAACACTCCCAAGGTGTGATAACCAAATAACTTTCCCATATCATTATAATCTAGAGATTAAACTTTGACAGCCCTTGCCTGAGAAATACTTATCGGCAAAACCATATACATAAAATATAATGGTCATTACAAGTATTACAACATTAGCTTCCACCATTTCGTTGGTGGTAAAAACATTCCAGTATACGATATGAATAGCATTTATCCCAAATAGGTAGATTATCATCGGAATACGCCATCTGTAGCAGAGCCAAAAGAATCTGCTCGCAAGTATAAGCACAAGCGGATGGATGTAAACGGAGAAATAGATAAATGCTGCCGATACCCAATTCTCCTTAAACCATACGCACATTTCTTTTTCATGAGACGCAAATGTTACCATGCATGCAATATGAAAAAGCATGATAAACAGAGGCATCACTTCACAATAATACTTAAACCAAGTGAGTAGCTTTATGCTGTAGCCTCTACCTGCAAGGATAATGACGTTTATCATTTCGCTAACGTCCATATCCTTAAACATTACTCTTGACAACTGTACAACACCGACTGATTGAACTAACCGATGGACTTCATCTTCTTCCTCTTTAGTCATAAATTCTTCTCCTTTTGTTTTTATTATTTGTTCTTAGTTCCTCATTCTTAATAATAATGAAAGTGCTGCAAAAATACACTTTTTCTAGTAAATATGATGATTTTATGAATATTTTTGTGTTAAACTTTGCGAAAAGTAACAATCTGAAAGTTCTGTTACCGATTTTTTGTTACCAAAATTGAAGAAAATGGTAACAGAAACAAGGCGGCTACCCATATTAGAGCAACCGCCTTGAATCTATGCTATATGTATCACCAGCCAACCAATCAAGATAACGAGGGAATATCTCACCATGTCTCCCCATTCAAAACATGGAAGGTGATGCACCTTATATTGCCAAACCTCCCTCGCAACCATCGCTACGAGGAGGAATAACACTCCTTTCCATCCGCACATAGCTGATGCGAGAAGGCTCAGAAATAGCCATAATATCATGCCGCATATATCTCTCCCATTGACAGAGAGGAGGGCATCGAAGATTATTCTTAATCTGTTCATAATCATGATATTTTTAATTAGCTATGCTAAATAATCAAAATCGTCAAAATTCGAAATTTCAAAATTAAAACTGCCATCATTAGCTGTATTATCATCAGATGTATGTACCTCTATGCAAATATTTTCTTTATCGTTATAACCCCATATGATGTTTTCTGTAGCTCCCCAAAAAGTTGCCTTAATAGGAGAAATTTTATTTTTATCATCATAACTATACCCAATGCCTGTAAGGGTTACGAACACAGCATCAAGGGTTAATGAACCATCTTCCTTACTTAAAAACCATTTGCTTGGAACTAGGATTTGATACTCCCCTGTTCCGAAACGATTTACACTGAGTTTAGACCCATCGAATGTGCGATACTTAATGCTTGCACCTGACGAAGTTCCATCCACCCTGCCATAAGCAAGAACTTTTTTATTTCTACCGTAAGAACGATTTGTCATCAAATCGCACCTACCTATAACGCACCAACCGAAGAAATTCTTGTCATCGCCCAACCCTAGGAGTGTAACACATTCCCTAGATAATCTAATCTTTCGGAAAGCAACGCCATTCTCATAGATAAAAAAGCCCTCTGGTACATCTATATAGACATTACCATAGTCTGCATTTTGATCATTCCATTTGAAATGTGTAAGGTGTATTACTCTACCAACTTGGTCTAGACCGGTTGATTTAATATGCAAATCCAGAGTACCATTACGGGTTACGAGAGATATGTTATCAGCAAATTTGCTCTCATAACCTCCACCAACAGGCACAAATGGGCTACGAAAAGAACCAGACAAATTGATATTGCTAGCTTTCAAATTTTCGATTACAGCATCCCCAGCCTTGATTGTTCCAGTTTGAAGTGCCTGTGTTACGATATTTATCGCGTCAATCAAGTTAGCATTGAGCTTCTTGCCTTCGGTATCAAAGAGGGCGATGGTGCTACCATCACTACCAATAACGCTTGTCTGTTTAGCCTTAATAGCAACTTGATTCCCGCTAATAACAATACCAGCCGCAGCCAAATCCTTAACTAACTGAGTAAAGTCTGCAAGCTGACCGACACTCATCTGCTTGTTGGTAATGAGCGTTACTTTCTCCCTAAACACCTCTTCATTGTCAGTACGTGCCTTGCGGTTGACACGCTGCGAGGCAAAAAGATGTACTACCTTTTTCATAGGCTATTATCCTCCTTTTAATGAGTACTGATATAATTGTCTATAACATCTGTAGCTACAGCCTTCGCCTTCGTGCGCCACTCCTGCATAGCTTCATACTCTGCTTCATGTTCCTCGTCATCGGCATCAAGCTTCTTGCCATCCGCAATTTTGGCAAGATTAGCGAAATGGTTATTGATGATAGCTTGCATCTTGTCGGTCGGATAAGCGGATGAGACGATTGCATCAACAACCTTACCTCGCTCCAAAGGCTGCTCGATACGGACAACGTGTGCGGCATAAGCAAGTCTTGTAGCCTTTCCCTTGCTTTCACCACTATCCATGCCATTGGCTAACTCAATCTGCTCAACATCAAAGTTGATGCGAATATAATTACCCTCATACTCAATCAGACTAGGTGAGTAATCAAATGTAGACTTTCTAATTTCCATGATAATATCCTTTCTTTTTAAATATCAATAACTCAAGATTTATTTGCTCTTCTATTTCTAGAATACTCTTTAGAGCAATCTTTACAATACCAAGAATAGCCATGTCCTTGTATATAATAAAACTCTGATATAGGTTTTACTTTTCCACAAGTCTTACAAAGCTTTACACTCCTGTCACGTTTTTGTGGCTTTATTTTATTATCAAGCCAATTACGTAATGCACTTTGATAAGCATCCGATGCCTCATCTGGTGTCTTGAAAGTACCTAAATAGTATCTTTCTTTCTCTATTCCAATTTCAGCACCAAACATATTATCTTTCTTAAATCTGCGAACACCACGAGGTAATTTATCCTTTCGCTTCTCTTGTATTCCAAGATTACAATTTTCTCTATTTGGTAACTGACGCAAATTCTTGATGTTGTTATTTTTCTTATTACCATCAATATGGTCAATAACCAAATCATCTATAATCCTTCCTTTAAAGGCTGCATACACAAGTCTGTGAACTCTATAGTTTTTTATTTCATTATTTACTCTGAACTTCACACACATATATCCATCAATATCGTACTGTTTCATTTCAATACCACGGATAAGATTGAATACTCTACCATCTTCACTGATAGCGTATTTTCCTTCGTAACCTACAACATTTTTTATTTTCATATTTGTATATTTTAAAATTCACTACAAAGATACGAAAAATAAAGCAAAACGCAATAATATATTGTATTAAATAATGTTATCATTGCGTTTCGAGTTCGCATACGAAAGACCGCATTGCGACCTGTTGTTAGCATTACCCCCAACGTTCAGCAGCTCCATGATGTATCACCTTTTCTTCACCCACTCCATGGTTGTAGAAAATCTTATCGCACGGAATTGGGTTATTTATATTTTTGTGCTTCTGCGAATCCTATTAAAAGGAAATTTCAACTTTCCAGTTTCAATCTTGCGTTTTATATTATTTTTATTAATTCTCTATTTCTGTCTAGCTCACTAGCAGATGTGCAGCCAACGCTATGCGTTGTCTCACATCGCCATGAGCTCCGAACCGCTCACGATTGTCGGGTTTCCGTAGAAAGCCAAGCGAGCGCCGATGAACGTCCACGAGAACGAGAAAACGTAGGACGAGTACGCAGACGAAAGACCGCAGAGCGACCCGTCGCCAGCATGACCCCCAGCGAGCAGCAGCTCGCCACTTGTCGAAGCCCAGAATCCATCGCAGTAGTACGTACTATCACCGCCTCCTACGGCTTGCGGAAACGCATCCCAATATACACCTAGTGTCTTCTTTGTGATATATCCTCCATTTGCGGATGATGGTACGGTAAACTTTCTACCTTCAGCAGTATTGCTTACTCGGTTGCCGCTATAGACAACAGCATATCTCGTATCGCCATCCATATAGAAACGGATACCTGGACGGAACTCCCAAGTCTTAGCCCATAAGTCCTCAAAGCCGAAAAGCTTAACAGGATATTGGTCGCCTATAGTAGTATCATTATAGAGCACCTTACCGCTGCCATCACCGAGAGAGATACACTTACCCATAGGTACATCACGACAAGCTTCCCATTTAGAATACTGGAATCCCGCTCCAATTACAGACTGAGTATTAAGGTCACCGAAACTTACTTGTTCCAAAGCTTCTATGAGACATTGAAATCCGTAGTTGGCTAGACCGAAATTAGAGCCAAGCTTCTGTGCGCAATTCCAAAATGCGCTCATCGTTCTAGAATACGAAGGAGCAACATTAGGTCTTGAATGACCAACACCGCTTCCATCCACATACATTTTGTATGCACCTACCCAGTTTGGCGAATCGAAAGTCTTGCCGCCCGAAATAGGGAACAGTCCACCAAATTGCATAGTTTTACCTTCTGCCTTGAAGTGGCAATCGGGAACATGAACCATCGTCTCATACTTAGACGCATCATCCACCTTTGTTCCGTCAGCGAAGAACTCCCATGTGCTTGCATCGAGTTTGGCGGCAAAAACTTTACCATTCACAACCTTCATCATATATCCACCCATTGCTCTCTGATACATATCAGCCATGAAAGGCGTTGGCAGAGCGAATTTAGGGTTAGATGACTGCTCCAATGTGATTGATGGGTAGAAGATATTGTTACCCATCATTTTCTGAAGGTCTCCGAGGCTTAATCTGCGAAGAGCACCATCAGCAACAATCAGAAAGGTCTGGTCGGTATTCATCGCCGACACGACTTTTTTCTCTGTTAATTTTACACCCATATTTATATTATATTTTAAAACATTACTAATCAATCAACGGATTTCCATCCTCATCAAGCAGGTAATTATCACCTTCGTCAAGTAGATAATCGTTGGCAGGTCTCTGTCCGTATTCTATCTGTTCTTCAAGATAGTCACTCTCAACATCGCCAAGACCAGATTCCTTGATTGAGAAGTAGCATGAATCTCCCTCTTGCCACGACTTATTTGTAACGATATTACCATTAGTTGCTTCTGTATGCCATTGCAATTCTACGATGCGGTTAGGGTATTCAACAACCCTTCCATTGTACTCCAAAATAGCCTTGTTGCTTCTGTACATCTTACCCCATTCTATATCATTGCATACCATGAACTTAGGCTGATTGAAAGAAGGATAGAACCTAGAAGCAGAAAATTGGAACTGAGCAACAGCCTTGCCATTTATTACCGCCTTGATGGTATAATTATTCTTCTCTACAAGTCTAAGGTCAAGTACAATCTCTGATGTGGAGATAGATATAATCTCGTTAGGGCTTGCAGCAGACGAAGCAGACATCTTAGTCGTTCCACGATATAGCTCAATAGAGAATCCGCTTGTAATTCTATCCTTAGACTTATATACATCAATCGGAATGTGACATTCATACTGATTGCCGTCAAAGCAAGCGTTTCTTGCTTCCGTAGATGCAGATATGATATTATTAGCAACCTTATACTCGTATAGTGCCAGTTTATCAAGGAATGGGTTATAGGAAATATCGGTATCTTCCCGAATGCCCATACCATAGGTATCTGCGCCCTTATCTGCCGTATACAGAGTGATAGGGTCAGCAGTGATATGCAATATAGAGTTCGTTCTGTAATCGTAGAGGTCAGCTTCGAATTGCAACTGCTGCTTATCATTACTTGATAGATTCCTCTTGATAGTAAGCGAACCACGATTAGATGTATTGCTTGTATCAATGCTATACTTACCGCTCCAAGAATTAATCTTAGATATGTCCTTCCATTCCGTGCCCGTAGAAACCTTCCATACCATATTGGCAAGAGACATATTCGACTGCTTGCTATCCCATGAATCATCCTTTGCCGTAGCATTGATACTCGGATATGCAATACACTCAAAGCCGCTCTGTGTTCTGTCTGGGAAGAATTTATCGCCAGCCATAGTCTGCATGAATGGAGACTTAGGTGATGCGCACACTACTGATACAGAAACGTCCAAAGGGGCGAATTTTCTATTCGCCTTATTACTAACTATTGGCATAAGCGTTCCTCCTAATCATCAACTGTTAAATAAGCATCTGCTGACACTGATACACCGATGATATTTTTGTTTTCGTCAATCGTGTCTGCATCACGCACAACGAAACCATCACTGACATTCTTTGCCCAAGTCATTGTCTCCGAGCGTTTATTCTCGATGTTTCCTTTGCTATCAGTATAAATAACGAAGGTAACATTACCAGTTATACTCTTCGGTACTTTACCTGTCTCGCAGTTGGTAACGATACAGCGAAACGTCTGATTACTATCTTCATCAACCTGACCTACTGAATTAAGGGCAAGCTGATAAATATCAGAAATATCATCAATGCTGATACCTGTTCTGTATACTGCTGCACCATCAACAATAAATTCGAGAACGAAAAGCTGATGGCTATCTACATAGAGCTTATCTGTGTCTCCTGTCTTGTCTCTGTGTATAGTGATGCCGCTTGCTGGATTATTGTAAGTACCTGCAAGGTCTGTTCCGCTACCACGATACAGATTAATAGAATAGGTAGAAACCTCTCCACCTGCTGAGTTGAATAGCCAAGGTCTGAGGGTAGCTTCTGTCTGTCCCTTGCTTAATACCGTGGTATCAGCCGACACACCTCCGAAATAAGATGAGCCACCCAACATAGATACCAATATATCAATGCTTTTCTCCATTGGGTATATGCTAGCTCCCAATACTGCATCACCCGAATATGTAAGAGTATCGGAATCTTGATTAATCTTAGATGCGAGGTCTCCGATAATTGAGAGAGAGCCGTCCGCATGATTGAGCTTGAATCTATTATCAACAGTCGAAGTCTCCCATCCTGTTCCGCTAGAGCTGAATCCTAAATCCTTTCCGTTATAAGCCCACACATGATTTGTTAGTGTTACGTTGTTTTTGCGTGCAGAGCCAACGCTTGGAGTGATGATAGGATGTGTGCCGCTTTCGCTCCATTTTGGCGATACGGTAAACGTATCTGGGTTCAAACCCTGGAAGAGCGGTACACCATTGGTTCGTAAACTGAGGGATAATGTATCACCCTTCAATGTTCGTCTGACTGCTGCGGTTGCCGAAAGATGAATTTCTTTTCCCATATTTTTAATCTCCTATTTTTTAAACTTTAATATATTCTTGATGAATTTTTCCTGTCGTGGTCGTTGCTGTGAACGTGAATGTCGCAGTATTACCCTTACCTATATCGTCTTCTGTTCCATCATTAGACCAGACAATATCTATTGAGCCATTGAAGTTCTTAACCTTATCCTTAGTCGCCCATGCTGCATCATCTAAGGAATCATCGGTTTTGCGTGTCACTTTCCATGATGCTACTCCGTTTGACACATCCTTATCACCAAGCATTAACTTACAAGTAATGTTGTGTGTCTCGCCTATAGAGATACCGCTGTAAACAATATCGGTATATAGGATAACTTTCGGCTTGTATATATTCGTAGTCGCCTTCCAATAAGGTGAATCCTCAGATGGTTCATCGGTCGTGGTCTGTTCTTCTGGAGAGATACAGAGCCATCTTGTGCCAAGCCATGTAACCTCATCATAGTAGCTGTATTCCGTACCTTCCTTCCAATCACCACGATAGACGGGAGTCCATACCTTCTCGCCGCTGACGCTCACCATATTGAAGTATTTGCTCACGATGTTGATGCCATCGAAGGAAACGTCAAAGATAGACTTGTCCTTCATCGAGTATGTATTGATACCCCTATACATAGTGAACCTAGGTGCGGAATCTCCTTCGGTCTCCATCATCAGAAGGTGTTGTCTGCTCTTGTCACTTCTGTTACCCATGAGGACGATAGTATCTCCTACAGCAGGGTTATCCGAGCCTTCCATGCAGTTATCCTTTGCTATCTGAATCCATGCGAACTTCTTTCCGTCATAGAGCGCATGACCTTCATCATCGGTGATTACCTCATTCTCGGTTGATACCTTGGTGACAAGTCTCCAATAGTCCTTGTTGCTTACATTATCATAGACACCAGGTGCTATGTTGAACGTCTTACACCTAACTTGGTCTTCCACCTTGAATGAGTTGATTGTGGCGGTCGTTCCATCATCAGCGAGGAGATAGCACTTCCATCCAATCAGCTCATTCGTTGTCTCACTATATACTTCCTTGATGTAGCTTATCTTACCAGCAGCAGGGGAGAGGACGATATTACCTCCAACGTAGCTGAGTTCACGTATCAAGAGGGTGTTGAAAATCGCCTTACCCCACACTATCAAGTCCGTGAGCAACATCTGATACTTACCATCGCTTCTCTGCTTGATGGCAAAGCCCGTCTGCTCTGCCTCGTTAAAGTCGAGTGACTTCAAGATATTCACCAACACACTAGAGAGGATAGCGTTTCCGTTGCCGTCTATGCTATAGTTGTTTCCGTTGCCAAGGAACAATCCCTGCAAGAACTTCTGAACCTTCTGAAAGGTGATAGTACCATTTGCGGTATCGTCTTTCAGTTTAGAGAGATACATTTTATCGGTTATACTAGCATTAAAGCTATTGGTATTACTACCACCAACCATGCTAGATAGAGATTTAACAGTTTCTCCTTTTACTGCATCAATAATCTGCTTCGTATCACTCTTTGTAACTTCCAACGAATTAACAAGCTCAATCTCAACTTCTGCCAGCTCATCGTTATCAACCTTTACAGAGTAGTTGCTGACGAAAACTTCGTGACTAATAAGATTTCCATCGCTATCCGAATCGCCCTGTATTTGTATTGACAGCTTTGCATTCTCGTTTAGCTTACTTGCAAAGTTAGGATTTTCTTGCAAGAATATGCGAGAAAACTTAACAGAGTAGTTGAACTGGTCTGTATTGTTTTCGCTCATGTGCTTGATAAGAGCATCATCGAGTCGTTTCTCTGCTGCCGTTACAAGAACCTTTGGAGGTTTGATGCCTGTGATAACAAACAAATCTCCCTTTTGCGGTTTAAATCCAGCACTCGCGTTTGGCATTATGATACCTAGTGTTGATGTGTCCTTCTGAACCGCAATCCATAACTCTTTCTGAGTTGAATCTTGGTTTAGCTTATCTTCGTAAGCATCGCTAGCGTTAGCAAATATGTAGTCATTCTTATCTGTGCGAACTTGTTTTAAGTTTCCATTTTCATCAACACTTACACAGTTGTAATACTTTGAATTGTCAGCACTCGGCTTATTGTAAATCACAAATGAACAGGCAGGGCATCCGTTACTCTTGATGAGATTTATCTTTGCTGATTCACTAGCCAAAGCATGAGCAAATAAGTCAAATCCAAAATCACCATTAAATTTGTGCAACTTCATATAGAAATAGCTATGAATATAATTTCCGTCACTATCCTTTACATCACTATCAACACTATCAAAAGCAACATCCACAATCTCTCCAAACAACTGTCCTTCTGCATTTACAATTCCATTGATAGTTGGCTTTATATCATCAAAAGTAACAGTTCCTTGATGAGGATTTCCTTTCTTGTACAAGTTTACAAATTCGTAATATCCACTACCGCTTGGCAACTTGTGGGTGTTATTCAAAGCATAATAGAAACGCTCTGCACCTTTCGTGTTGCGATATATAGAAGGCATAAGTACCGATGATGGTGCAAGCCATACGCGGTCTGTAATCGTTATTTTTGCGGCATTATTTTCTCCACCTTCTGTTGCGTTCCAATATGTACCATCAAACGAAAACGTCAAATCTTTATGTGGAATATCACCTATACCATTAATCTTGATTCCGCTTTCATCGTATGGTTGAGTATGCCCATCTGATGTTTCAAAGTAATAAACACTGCTCGGCTTGCGCGTTAATTCTATACTACCTGAAATACTCGTAGATACAGTATTCATTCTGCGAGTTCCACTTGCTTTTTTGATATTTGTTGCAGTTATCTTGCAGGCTATTACAATAGTACTTGTAGAATTACGCTCAAATGTATGTTCTTTTTTGCTACTCTTTGTGTAGTTAGATAGCCCATCTATATTATCTCCAAAAGCCCATCCATTACTTACATCCGAATCACTATTACCAAAAGAGCTACCGCCTTCTTCTGACATTGAACCTCCCCCACGGACACTCTGAATATTCTTGTAAGCAGTATCTATATTGGTATTTTCTCCAACATAGTAGGCATATTCGTAGCTAAATTCTAAACCGAATTTAAGAGCACTATCAGCTTCCTTTGCTACAAAAGACAATCCGTCCATTTTAACAGTATCTTCTTTTGCAGAACTGGTAAATTCAAACAACGTCCATATAGTAGTACTTCCTATGAGCCTAGAAACAGCAGAAGAATTATGCTCTGTGTATTCTTCTCCCATAGAGCAAGTAGGGATAACATTTTTAGATTCTTCTCCTTTTCCTTTGTAGTCTTTACCGCCGAAGTTAGTTATAAGATAGCTTGATGTTCCAAATACATTTGCAATATAAGAATCCTTGCTATTCTTACTAAATATCAGTGTGTTGTTGTAGACATCACTATTCCATTTCCAAACATCACCAAGTGATATTGACGAAACAAGGGATTTGCTAAAATTCTCCGTATTGAATACTGCTTCTCCAAACTCATCATCATTAGGATAGTAATATGGCAGGTTATCAGATGAACCGTAACCTGTTATCATGTCAACTATCTTATAGTTCGCATTCTCCTTTGATACGGATATAAGGGCATCACTACTACCATATTTTATAGGTGTATCGGTTAAGTCGTGCTGTACCTTGCCGACATGACAAACGCTGCCATCCCAGTAGTAATCAAGCTCAAAAGTCGTATTGATAAGTTGTAAAACATCAGTTAAATATTGGTCTTCAAATGATACTTCCTTAACTTCGTCTGTTCCATATCCTTCATCCACAACAACGTAATATCCCTTGTATTCATCTGTATGACGATACAAACCACAATATGCCATTGAACTATTGATGCGAGCTACAAACTCGTAGATAGTTCCACCAAACGTGAACTTTGTCTGGTTTGAGCGGTATCTGTCTTTGTTCTGTGTATCAACATCATCAACGACAACATCAAAGAACAGAGTGTTATCAAGCAATTCTCTTCTAGATGTGAAAGTGATTTCACTCTTCCACATTCTAGACGAATTATCCTTTGTAGAGTTTGGTGTATAGGACGCAAAGAATCTATCGCCATTGTACTCCACGAACTCTTCCTTCTTCCATTGCAAAGGCTCAGAAGAATATATTGTAGCAGTAAGGGTAGGAGCACCACCCATACGCTTTGCATCGTAGGTATATGATGATACAATAGCAGGGTTAGCTTCCGATGGGAACAAACCGATAATTTCATTACCAGTGTTCTCATCGTAAGCCAACTTTTGTATGTATAATGATTTTGCCTTCATGTTTATTCTTTATTGTTGTCTGTATTCTTTGCCCTTGCGGTAATCTCAGCTTGTTTTTCGGCACGTTCATCTGCCTCTTCTTGCTGAGTCTGCAATCTTACTTCCTCGTCAGGTGCAGAAACAGTATTCTTTTCAACACCAGTCTTAGTAGAAATCAAACCTGCACCGCTCAATGTACAAAGCATCTGATTCCATGCACTTTCATCGAATGGCTGCCAAGGCTTAAATGATGTACTGATTCTCATCTGCTTAAACTCAGTAATTGCAGTAGGATTCTCACCGCTTGCAACCAACTGCTTTGCCAGTCCTTCCTTGAATAGTCTTGAATGTTTGCTAACGAAATTCTGCCATTCAATAGCTGCATTACTAGCCTCCTCAATATCCAAAGAACGCGTCATTTGAATTGCCAAACCGCTTATATCGCCACTAGACTTAATATCCTTTGGCAAGATAAATGTACATCCTGTAGCAATCTGCAACTGGTCGAGAATTGACTGCATGAACTCAATCATGTTCTGTGGAGAAGGTGGAGTCTTAAACTCTGCGCTTCCATTTCCTTCAATGCTTGTATCATTCAAGATGATAGAACCAGCAATCTTCTTTGCGGTTTCATTGAGCTTACCCTTGATGTAAAGGATTCCCCATCCATGTCGTTTCTGGATGACCGCAAACAGATTATATATAATCTCGAATAGCTCGATAAGGTCTTGACCGTTATTCCAAGCAACATCACCACGCTTTGTAACAAGTGGACTCTCCGAGAATCCGTGTTCTTCCTTGCTTTCCAAGCACCAGCCTTTCAGTACTTCGTTTGTATCAACGTCCTGAACGAATACATCTGTGAAATGATAATGATATGTCTTATCGTATGCATCAATGTGTCTTACATTATTCTCTGTGCGATAATACACGCAATCAAGAAGCGGTTCTCCATTATCGTCTTTGTGTGTGATAATCTGATAGCCATCTTCATACGAGAATAGCCTACTTTTTACTTCGTTATCCTCATTCATGTAAACGAGTAAGCCAACATCACCATAACTCTGCTGAATACGTATAGCTTGCATTTCGATACCATCCTGATTTGTCTCTTTCCAATGCCACTTGAAATCGGCAAAGTTCTTTTTGAGCTTATCAGTCGGATTGCTGTCATGTAATATGTGGTTACGTTTATTACCACCTAAACATAGAGCTTTCTTGTCAACAATACGCTGTTGCATAGGAATGCCAAACTTCTTAAACTCAATCTCGCAATAACTGCCATCATCAAGCTTGCAACATATAGAAGGTAAGTTCGTATCAAACAATACCCTGTGAGAATAAGGGTCTAACTCCTTCGCAAAACGCTCTTGACTAACAACTATCTTGCTAATATTTGGGAGCTGTGCTTCTTTTCGGAAGTTCGTCTTAATATCCGAACCATCAGAAGAATCGTTGATAGTAATAGAGCGCGAACCTCTCAAAAACGGCTTTTTCAGAAGCAGTTTCTGCGGATTCTCCAAAAAATCATTAATTATATCTTGTCTCTTTCTACTCATCGTTATTGTCGTTTAATGATGGTTCAACATCGTTGCTATTTTGTGAATCGTTGTTCTCTTGTGGGTCAATCAATCCATAATGTCTGCAACAAGCTTTTTTTGAAGCCCAGTAGTTACATTCTCTGTTTGTAGTAGGACAAACAATATCGTGTTTGCTTGGTACTACGATGATTCGCTTCTGCTTCTGTGACTCTTCCATTTCGAATTTATCATTCAGCTTTACACGTATATCAGTCTGCATCTTCAATGCATCTTTCGGTTCAAGATTTCCATCACTAAGAGCTTGGTCTATCTTGTCGAGCATTTTAAGAAGCTCGTTTTTGTTCTCTTCCTTGGTGATAGCGTTGTTATTAACATTTCCGATACCGAAAGGTTCTAGAACATCTAGCAGTTTCTTGAATCGTGGAGTTTCGTAGAATTTCGCTGCATCCTTTTCACTCTTACGATAAGCAAGACGATACGCTAAAGTCTTATCTTCCAATGCGTCACATAGGATAGCAAATGCAATGTCTTTTTCATCACATTTATCCCAGTCGATCCGCACGGATTCAAGAATCATTTTTATATTTTCTTTTTTCAGCATATATTCTAAAATTAATAGTACAACGTATCATCATAAATACTCTGAGCATTAGGATTTTTCTCTTCAACTTCCTGTGCTGCGAGTCTGAACCCTTCCTGTAGCTCGCTACCATACTCCATATTCAAACATGGGTACATTCTCATTGCGCAAGGGTCGAGCAAGTCCATAGAACGGTCTTTTCCGAGATTTCTGTTCATTTCCTTCTTGCTCTGCAACTTCTTCTTTCCACTCTGCATCTTATCAAAGCGAACTACCGCGCATTCTTCCATGAACTCATTCTGTATGGTAACTCTGTATTTGAGGTTTTGATGCGTGTAAACCGCATTTGCAACCTTATCAGAGAATGTAAGCTGTCCTCGCTTAATCATATAACTCAGTCGCAAGTAGCATAGGTCTTTTATTGTCATAGCAGACAAATAATAAATTCCCATTGCCTTTGCTGCTGATATGTAAGGGATAGCATCGGGTATATAGTCGTTGAAATACCTACCTGCCGTAGCGTCATAGATAATATGACTTTCTGCTACTCCCTCGTTAGCCGCAAACAGCCTAGCTCTTTCAGCATTGATTCGCGGTGTTGAATGCATAACGATTTCGTAATTGACAATATGGAATCCATTCCACGACAACATCAGGGTATTATCCTTTCCGAAATCTGCCAAGTCGATTGTTATCCACTTGTCACCATTTACGGCTGGGTCTTTAACGAAACAATCTCTTGCCGCTTGGCTAGGAATCGGAATATCCTCTTCTTCTTCGGGGTCAACATTGAAGTTACCCTCCATAAGAGCTTGTGCCATTCTACCGCCCGATGCCGCTACAGAACCTAAATAGCCAGAGTTGTTTTCAAGCATCTTCTTGTTTGAACCAAGTTTACCATGATAGAAAACAAAACTCTTAATCATTACTTCATATCCAAAGTTGCCGCCAATGTTTTTAAGCTTTCTGTCTATATCTATCTTACATTTTTCATAGACTTCTCGCTTAGACATTCCCCAAACAACATCCTTAACAGTCGGTCCTGCACAATAGAAGTATCTGACTACACCATCACGCTCTGGGATAATAAAACCATCTGAGCCAATATACCAATCAAGAAATATTCTCGTCCAGTGGCTACGCTTCGGGTTAAGTGTTGCAAAGAACTTACCTGTAAACGTCTTGCTCTGACCTCTGTTTCGAGTCATGACGTATGAGAAAACTTCCCAAGTCATCTCCGTCAACTCGTCAATCGCAATCAAATCGTACTCCCATCCTTTCGCGCGCTCTCTCAACTTATCCATATTGGAATCGTCAAGATACGTCAAATCGACAAACGTTCCATTCGGAAATGTAACGCGCGGATTCTCGCTCTCTCTGATTTTTACGAAATCAGCTCCGAATATCTGTTTGAACTTCTCTACGAATCCTCCACCTGCTTTTTGATTACCAAGTGAACGGCGTGAAATCATTGCACGAAAATCTGGGTCGGTCATTAACGGCTCTGCCATCGCAAGTACAAGACCATAAGAGTTGTGGGTTGTAATGTAATCATCCGTGATATACAAATGTTTTTCATCATCAACCAAAATGCACTGGCACTCGGCTCTTCTTACCTTTTTGATAGACACAATCCGTGAATGGTCGTTGCTTCGAGCATACTTTCTTGTTTTGTTACGCTCATTATTGTATCTAGACTTATGCTTCTCGCTTGTGAAGATAATATCGTCAGTGCGTATTACTATTTTATAAGCCACACCTTTTGTATATTTCCACTCACGCTCATCAATACTCACCGTACAAGAGTAACCAAGACTACGACACAGCTCAATAAATGTATCTTTAAGCCTTACACTTGTCGTAGAAAAGCTATAACTATTATCGTAAGGTTCTACATTTCCATCGGTATCAAATAGCCCTGCGAGCAATTGCTTTCTTTGCTCAACGCTAGAGTGCAGATATTCTTCAGGAATAAACTTATTGTACGAATACGTCGATAGTCCAATCCTATCTAAATATTCCCAATATTCATCGTTATGTGGTGAGAAAAACTCTTTATTATAATTATGTAGCTCTTCTCTAACGTGTATAGAGTCTGTAAGGGATGCTACCTTATTAATAATATCTTTTTCCGTGTTTGATATTATAAAACAATGTGAATTACTTCTACATCCTTTTGTAAGGCATCCATCACCGAGCATAACACCTAATACGTATGGAGGTATTGGCAGTTCTTTTTCACCAAACTCTATAGCTTTGTTGTTTGGAATGAAATATTTCTTTCCTTGCGACAACCCATCAATAAGGTCTTTTGTCTGCAAAGTCATAGTCCATCCCCATTCCTTATTATGGGAACGGTATTTATGTACTTGCTTTGGAGTTCGTACCGTCCATAGATGTTCAAGACCACATTCACACTTTCGTCCATCTAGCGTTGTAAGTTCATACACATCTTTCACGCCTTGTGGAAATACAGCAATCACGGTGGCAATTCCATCAAATGGAGTCATCACCTTAGAACCAACTTGCATATCGCCCATAGTCTGCCATCCCGATGGTGTTAATATCTTTGCGTTCAAAGGCATTTCCTTGCCTCCTCCGAGATTTCCACCACCGAAAACCACATCGACATTGCTGCTTGCAAAGGACATTTGAAAGCCCTCTTGTGGTCTGATTTCTATATCTTTATTCGTGTTCATGCTGCAAAGATACCTAATTTATAATATATAATAGCGTTGAAATAATTCTATATTGGTTACGTAACAAATAGAGTTTAGAAAAACCTGAAAATCACCACATTATTTAATTATCTTTGCAGCAGAATTTTAAAAATTAGTAATATGAAGTTTACAAAACAACAACTTTTAGACACCCTAAAAGCAAAGCTCACTGCAAACGGAAAACACCTTTCCATCAGTGAAAAGACAATAAAGAGTTTGAGTGATTCCCACTTTGACCTCTTAGTTGGTGAAGATACAGAGTTAGATGATTTGGTGAAGAAGATTTTGCCGCAGTATGTTTCCCTTAACGGCAACTACGAGAAGGATAATGCCGACTTCATCAAGAAATGGAACGATGAGCATCCTGACACCAAGCCAAACCCAAATGACGATGGCAAAGAGCCTTCGGCTGTTGAAAAGAAGCTTTTGGAACGCTTGGAAGCTCTAGAGAAGAAGGATGCAGAGTACGAAGCATCTAAGCTTGTATCACAGAAACGTAGTGAACTTCTCGCCAAGTTCAAGGAGAAAGGTATCAACGATAGTAAGTGGATTGACAAGTACATGAGCAAGTTGAACCTCACCAAGGATTCTGACATCGAACAGGAATTTACGGATGCAGAGGAGTTCTACAATCTCTCTCATTCGAAGCCAAACAACAACACTCCAGGTAGTGCTGGCGGTGGTGACAATGACAAGGCTGACGATTTCTCTGATGTTGTGGGTATCGTGAACCCTGACGCAGGCGAATAACATTATTCATTCACTATTAAACAAATTTACAAATTATGGCAGCAGCAGATGATTTCTATTTGAAGCATGGATATGGCGGTCACTTTGGCGGTCGTACACTTATCCAAGCACATGGTAAGATTGGCGGTCATAGAAGCGTTTTCATTAACCTCGTAAGCGGCAACAAGGACGCATTCGTTTACCCTCCTTTTGGTGGTGTTATCACAAATCCGTTCAAGGGTCGCGCTAAGGCTTACGCAGGTGATTTTTGCGAATATGACCCAGACACTTACGGCAAGAATGGCGGTCAGACCGTCAAGATTTTGAAGTATTACGAATTGGCAAAGGCAGCTACAACCACCGACACTGATATTTTGGTTGTCAATGATGGCTATCATCACATTCCTTTTGCAGGTGATAATATCATGGTGGCACAGTCAGACTTTACGAAGAAGTCTTTGGGTGTTACCGTTACAGCTGTAGAGAAAACAACCGAAGGTGGCAAGGATGTTTGGAAGCTCACTCTTTCAGCGACTCTTGCAGTTGCATTGAAGGTTGGAGATATTCTCGTAGAGGCAGAAAAGGCAGGCGCAACCGTAGCTCCTATGGTTACAAATCCTAACACTTACTTCGACCGCGACAACGACTTCTTCTATGACCCTAACTTATCAACCAATGTTGAGGAAGGTGAGGGTGCTCAGTACTCTTACACTCCAGCATTGATTAAGGATTCAAGAGTAATCTTGAACTTGGCAAAGTGCAACAAGCTTCCACCAGCCGTACTTGCGATGAACACAAGAACAGAGAACGGATGGTTCGGATTCTAACCGCTCCAATTCAATAGGATAACAATAGGATAACATATCATTAATTTAAGTATTCAGGATATGCAACAATTTGATTTTAACAATTCGAGATACGCCAAGTTGTTCTCTTCTAAGGATAACATCAACTTTCTGAGAACCTTCTTGAACACCAAGGGGTTGCTCTATACCAACTATGGCTGGTATCTCACACAAGGTCGTAGAGCTTCTATGCCTACACCTACAGACTACGATGGCGTGGCTTCATTCAGCATCAAGTCTCGCAAGGCAGAGGCAGCTCCTTTGATGCACCTTCGCGCTCCACTTGGTGATGCTCCAGAAATGGATAACGAGGGCTTGGAGATGTACACAGGTACAATTCCAGACTTTATCGGTTACAAGTGGTCTGAGAACGCAAGACAACGCGAGTATAAGGAAAAACTCTTTGAGCAGTTCGGCAACGATGCAGACCTTATGGCTGCTTGGGTGCGCGATGTTGTTCAGGTAGGTAAGAACTCAGCAGAGGCAACACTCTCTAACTTGACAGCACAGATTATGACAACTGCAAAGATGAGTTGGAAGGGCAAGGGTGAAGGCTTGCAGCAGTTCTTGCAGAAGGTTGAACCATTCCCAACAGAGAACCGCAAGAAGGCTGGTGCAAAGGCTTGGACTGACCCAGACTGCAACCTTATCTCACAGATGAGAAAGATTGAGGACGATTATCGCGATGAGCGTGGCGGTACTGAGATTTCTCTCGTATGGAAGATGACTCGTAAGATGTACCGCGATGTATTCTTGCAGAACAAGGAGGTTAAGGAGTGGTACATCAACTGGTGCAAGGCTCACGACCGCGCATATACTGCAAATATGCAGATTTTGGACGAAGACTTCAAGAAATCACTTTCCGACATGACAGGTCTTTCGCCTATCGAGATTGTCGTTGAGAAGGAGCGCAACAAGACTGTTACAACTGACGCATTCGTGCAAGGTTGGGATGATAAGATTGTTGTACTTTGCCCTATCGGTGATAGCGTTGAGTTCAAGTGGACTCCTATCTACGACCAGACACTTCAACAGAAGTATGGCGCAAAGAACATTGATGTTTCTTGGGCTTCAATCGCTGACGGACTCGTTACCGTAGGAAACTACGCAATGGATAATGGTCAGTTCCGCGAGTGGCAGACTAAGGTCATGATGTCGGCTTGCCCTGCACTTCTCGACTTTATGAACCACGTAATCATTGATACCTCAGTAGCAGGTAATTAATGGTGGTTCACTCACAATATACGATAACATTTAATTCATTTATCTCTCAATGGCAGCATCGAAGTTTGACATATTGGACTATTTGAGCGGCATGACTAACTTTGTCTTTGACAAGTCGGCATTAAATAATGTTGCTTTGGATTGCGGCGTTTCTGATGTCGAGTCTTATTTGGACTTGACAGAAGAACAGAAAGACAGATGTAAGATTGCACTCTTGGAAAAGATTGTATTCGGTGTCTATCAGACAGCATCGACCACAAACCAACATGGCGCATATACTCTTACGGTAGGTGCTCAGACCATTACATCGGCTGCATTGTTGAGTATCAAATCAGAACTCAAAAGACTTTACAAGAAGTATGGAGAGGATGAAAAACTTGAAGCTCTCAATGAAACCGATGGAGAGGTTAAATGGATTAAAGAAACAGATTGGTAAGCTATGTACACTGACAGAAATTCTTTGGATGAATATGCCTATCATGGTATGTTCTACCGCTCGGAACAAAAGCCGAAAGAAGATGGTGACCTTATCGGAAGCGATGGGGATATGTTAGGTGATACTGATACTAGTGCAGGTGAGTCAGAAACAGAAAATGTAGAAACTATCATTTTTGAAACTGATTGCGATATTCAGGAAACCAACAAACTCTTTAATTCGGGTGTAGTTACGCTAGGATATACAATCTATTTTCCGATGCCAACGAAAGAAGGAGAAGACGGAAAAGATGAAGAATATATTCCTGAAGGTTTGAATGCAGGTATTCGTTTCCGTGGAAAGATGTACGGAATGGACGTTGACGGAATGGTTATTGGCGTTTATCCGACACAAATGCACGGATGTGTAGCTTACATCAAGGGTACTGACATTTAGTTTTTTCATCATAAGGTAAAATGTATTTAGGATAACAAGGTATGGCACAGAGGATTAATCGCAGATTATCTCGAATTGAGAATTTCTTTTCGATGCTTCTTACTAAGGGAAAAATCTCAGACAACATATTTGTCGGGGAATTACCACCTACAACTAGTAAGAACTGGGATGATTTTGTCAATGTGGACGTAGGTCAGCAAAGAGATTATGGCGGTTATTCCTCTGGCTATGCTAACATTTATCTCTATGCAAGACCAAAGGGAACTCCACTTAGAAAGAATATAAAGTTACTTGACAAGATGGAAGGTGTTCTTGACAAAATCATTGGTGAATCAAGAGACGCAAACTATACAATCAGTACATTATACCGTGATAGCGGATATGACTCAAACCGCCAGTTTCATTTTCAGATGATTTCTGTTTCGGTTATTGTACGTTAATTATTTCATTTATTTAGGATAACAATTTAAAACTCATAACAATATGGCAACGAAAGTTACAAGTACAGGCGCAGGTGCAATCAAGCTCTCTAAGCCTTCACACATTATTGTTCGTCCGTTCAATGGCGATGCGGCTGGTGACGATTATTACGATTTGGACGATGTTGTTCGCGACACCACATCTATCTCTCAGGACGATAACGATACTACCGATATTGAGCGCGAGACTTCTGATACTCCTATCATGTCTATCGTGACAACTGGTAAGTATCAGTTTGCTGCTGAGGTTGCAGATACTCAAGCTCCTGTATTGACTGCATTGTGCGGCTTTACAAAGGGTACTGATGGTAAGATTTACGCTCCATCTGGTTACAAGCTGATGTATGCAGAGGTCGCAGTAGTTTTTGACAACGCAGACGGTACTACACACACAGCATTGATTCTGCCTAAGTTGCAGCTCAATTCCAAGACAACCATTGAGTCTCTGAACTCTAACTTAGCAAAGGTTGCGTTGGCTGGCACAGGTCAGTTGGTTGAGGTTAAAGATGGCGGTGTAACTCGCAAGACACCATTCTACATTGACCCTGCATACACATTGCCAGTTGCTGGTGCATAGTGTAGATTCTTCAACAATTCTCGACTATATACAAGGGGCGGCGGCTTTAATGCTGTCCGCTCCTTTTTAAGTTTTATCATTTATGGCTGAAACATTATACAAAAAAGCATTAAAGCTTATTACGAAGGAATTAGACAAGGATGCAAAGAATGTGTTAAGAGAATGTATTCAAGAGATTACGTACACACATCGAACATACAACCTCTATGATTCTTACGGATATGGCATTTATGTCGAAGGCAAGCTTGAAAAGATAGGCTACTTATCATCCTCACCAAAAGCATCCAAAGGCAAGAATTGGTATGGAGAAGAAATTAAAGGTCGTGAGGCGATAAACGAATATCTCAAAAACGATTATTCCCCTAGTGGAGTAATTGATTTGGCAGTTGTTGCGACTATGCCATACGCTAAGATATTGGAAGATGGCGGTGGAAATCTGAAACAATCTTACAGAGTCATTTCCATGTCGTTTCAAAAGCTACAAAACCTATCCAAGAAGTATAATGGAACAGTAAGTGTGATTAGAAAGTAATTCATATATATGGGAAAATTATATAGAGCACAAAAAGACCCGAATAAGGCTAAGAAACAAGCTGTAGAAGACGAGAATAAGGTGCTGCCTAGTTCTCCTTTGTCTGATGCGGCAATGGAACGTCTGGCGCAAATTATGAATGATTCTCCTACAATAGTAAAGCTACAAGGTACAGAGTGGGAGATAAGAGCATTGAAGCCAGGCACTCAATGGATGATTGCAGAGGAGGCTTGCAAGATAGTCAAGGGCGAAAACTTATCAATGGGTGACGTTATCAAGGAGTTTGCTATCAATATTCCATCTGTGGCAAGAGTAATCACACTATCCTTGCTCAATGACAAGAAACGCATTGATTCTGAGGAATACCAACAAGTTTACGACCAGTTGCTTTGGGGAGACTATGACATCAAGGATTGGGCAACATTACTCGTTGAAATTCTCAATTTGCTAGATGTGGATTTTTTCTTCGCGAGTACCAATGTGATTCAGACCGTCCGCAATCAAGCTCTGATGAGGAAGAAACAAACAACCGAATTATCCCATCACGAACAGAATACGGACAAATGATAGATTTTTTACGTGCCAACACATGGTGCTCGCAAGAAGAATATAAGTGGAGAATGACCGTTCCGCAGATTCGCCTTGCGTCTATGGATTTTACTCATTTAGAGAAGATTTCGTCAGACAAAGACAAAAATCAGGAGAACGACAAATTAAAGAATGCAAAGGTTATCAATGGTGCAGAGGATTTACGAAATCTCAATGACCTTGGAATACCTATTTTATAAACTCTTAAACTTTTGAATTATGGCAGATTCAGCATTAGGAGCAGCTCTAACCATTCCTAAAAGTGCGTTAGATGCTATAGAACAAGCAGACAAGAAATTGAAAGACATACAAGATACGGCTAAAAATACCGCGTCTAGTGTAACACAATCTTTCAAGGATATGTCTGTTGGTACTAAGCCGTTCCTTGATTCTTTAGACCAAGTTATAGCAAAACTCGCAACAATCAACGCATCTGCTTCAAATGCAAGCAGTGGTATCTCAAACGTAGGTGCGAGTGCAGGTAACATGAACAATAACATTACGTCAGCAGCACAGAACATTCAAAATATGGTAGCACAGCTATCTAAGATGAATGGTTCTGGCACTAGTGGTATTATGCAAGCGGCACTTGCATTTCAGAGATTACAGGAATCAGCAAAGGGTGCTAGCGGTATGAATATTGCTGAGTTAAAGCAAGAAATTGGTTCTATTGAAAGTATGTTGCGAGATACAACACAAAATCTCACCAAGGCAGACCAAGATGTACTTATTAAGCGAAAGAAGTCATTACAGGATGAGTTACGATACCAGCAGCAGATGTATAATGAACGTGCTGTTGCTTTTCAGAAGGCTCTTGATAAGATGGTTAGTGCAGAACAATCTTACAACAACAAACAGAGAAAGGCATACGCTGATAGAGCAAAAGACTATCAGACGAGAAATAACAAGGCAAACACCACATATCAAGGCGCGCTTGATTTCTCTGCTACTGCAAATACGCTCAACCGCCAAGTACGCGCTATAGAATATCTGAAAGAGGCTCGTATGAAGTTATCTCAAACCGATGCTGATTATAAGCGAAAATTGGATATTCTCAATGCTGCAATTGAGCAACATAACAAAAACTTGAAAGAGGCTGGTGTTAATTCTCGCGCGTTGACCGAACAAACATCATATATGGCTGGATATATGTCACGTTGGGCACAGCGTATGGCATTTGCATTCTCCGTGGGTTCTATCAAGAATTTTGTCGAGCAGATTGCATCAGTCAGAGGTCAGTTTGAACTTTCAGAGCGTTCACTCGAAGCTATCTTGCAGAACAAGTCAAAGGCAGACGAGATTTTCAACAAAACAGTAGAACTTGCCGTTAAATCACCTTTCCGTATCAAGGACTTGGTGGATTACACACGACAACTTTCCGCTTACCGAATTGAGTCTGATAAACTTTATGATACAACCAAGCGACTTGCCGATGTTTCAGCAGGTCTTGGCGTTGATATGGGAAGACTTATCCTTGCATACGGACAAGTCAAGGCTGCTGCATACCTTCGCGGTTCTGAGGTTCGTCAGTTTACCGAAGCTGGTATCAATATGTATGGTGAGTTGCAACAATACTTCAAGGAAGTTAAGGGAGAAGCGTACACGACTGCACAGATTGTTGATATGATTTCCAAGCGTAAGGTCACATTTGAGGATGTCGAAGCGATATTCCAACGCATGACCGATAAGGGTGGAACATTCTACAATATGCAAGAGATTCAGGCTGAAACTCTCCAAGGTAAGATTTCCAACTTGAAGGATGCTTTCGATGTGATGCTTAATGATATTGGCAAGGCTAACGAGGGCACAATGAAGGGAATGGTAAGCTGGGGTACTTCTCTGCTTGATAATTGGAAGACTCTTGCAGAGATAGGAAAAGCTCTTATACCTATTCTTATTGCTATAAAAGCTAATTCTATGTTTGCAAAGACTAGTCTCGGACAAGCTTTTTCACAAGCATCTGGTTCAGGTATCGTAAGATATAAGGCTCTTTTCGTAAATTCCTTAGATGGAATGAAAAAAGCTCTCAAAGATTTTGGCGGTCTCGTTAAAAGTTCATTATCGGGTATAGGCGTAGGTCTTGCAATTTACGCTGTAGCAGAAGTAATAACTACTGTTTATGATAAGATTTCCAAGTACAACGAAAATGTACGTAAAGCCGAAGAAGAAACCATAAAGGCAAAGGGTGCAATAGGTGCTTTGGCTGGAACGTACAACGACCTAGCAAATGCAGCCACAAATGCAAATGGTAAATTAGAAGGAAAGGATTTAGAAAAGAATGTCGAAGATAGACGTACAACGTTACAAAAGCTTATTGATGCCGCATCAAAAGACGGACTGACTTTTAAAATCAATGTAGATAGTCTCGATGTAAACCAACTTAACGCTACTTTCAGTAAGGTTGAAAAAGAGTATAAAGATTTCATTGATAGCATTGAGGTTATCAGAAGAAATTACGCCAAGAATGATGCTTGGAACACTTGGTTTACTGATGGACTTGATGATGATGCAGACGATTACAAAGATGCTGTGATTGATGCTCTCGCAAAGTCTTCACAAATGGAGAGAGTTGTAGCAAACATTAACGCGAACTACAAACAAGCCACTTCGACTACAAAGAAATACTTTGATGAGATACGTGCAGGTCAAAAGGATAACGAATCCAACATTGACTATATGACACGTATGTATGAGTTGATAAAGAAAATCAACATAGCACAAGGCGGCAGTGACTATAAAATGCCATCCTTTATTGGTACTTCGCAAGCAGATTTCAATGACCTTATCCGTGCAATGAACAGCGTGCAAAATAAGGCGCAAGAATTGAACAGCGAATTTGATGCAGTATTTGGAGACCTTAGAAAAAAATATAGCAATAACCCTATAAAGATACAGGGCGTAATTGACAGAATTGCAGCCGAGCGCGATTGGAGTCAATACGAGAGAGACCTTGCTTATAGACACTTTGGCATCAATGTGTATATTGATAGAGCCAATATGGAGAAGCAAGTATCTTGGGTTGATGATTATATCAATGATTTCTTTGCAAAGAAAAAGTATGGCATTAGCCTCGTTGTCAAGGAAATTGATGACGATAAGGCTTTTGAAGGTTTTCTTGGAAAAGGAGACCAAGCAGCAAAGGCTGCAAAATCTTGGAAAGAAGTTGAAAAGAGACTCGCTGCTGTTGGCAAAAACTTGCCTACAATAACAGTTGATGATACTATCCGAAAGATATTCAAGGCTGGTGAAATTGGAGCAAATCAAATGGTAATTTCTGTAGCCAAGGTGAAAGCCAAGGTTAAGGAATTAAAGCAAGCCGCAACACAACAAGCGTTAGCTTTGGGTGTTAACCCTTTTGAGAGTGATGCTAAAAAAAATAGAATCAAACAAGATAAGGCACAAAGAGACATCTTGCAAGAGCGAATTTCATTATTGAAAGATATGAACTCTAAATACAACGAGTTGATTAAGACGGAATCAAAAGAAACCGCATTATCTGCTACTCGTAAGTATTTTAAAGAGGCAGCGCAAAATGTAGGATGGAAAGCCTCTGATATTCTGCCAGACGATGCATCTGTGGCAAAACGCATTCGTGAGATTGGTTCTCAGTACAAGGAATTGACAAAGCGAGGTAACGCATTCCGCATTTCGGCAGACATTGATTTGAAAGTTTCTGAGAAGGAATACAACAAATTAAAGGATGATATATCTAGAAATGTCAATGATGCATTCTCTCAGATGGACTTGTATAAAAAACTGAAAGATGAGGGTATGTCTGATGAGCTTATTAAGTCTATGTTTGGAGACCTCACGAAGTCGTTTGATAAAGTACAGGAAGACATAAATAATGAGTTTAATAAGTATATCATCAAAGACTACGAAACTCATTATGGTAAAGATTTCACAAAATGGGGCGATAAGGTTATTCAGCAATACAACTCTGATTTGGAGAATACCGCAGAAGTCATAAGGAAAAAGTTCTCCGGAAGTGATGTCGAAAAAGAATATCTCAATCAGACACAAAAGCTCAATCAGAAAATCGAGCAAGACACGACAGATACTGCTCAAAAACTCTTCAAAGAGTATAAGCAACGCCTGTCAGACCAGTTGCAGCTTGATAGAAAATATATCGCGGATAGAATAGCAATAATGAAGAATTTCTCTGACCCTGAAACTCAGAAGAAATTACTTGATAATATTGACTTGGACTACAAAAAGAAGACTGGCGAAAATACTTGGAAAGATTTCAAAAATAGCGACATGTATGTTCGTCTGTTTGATAATCTAGACCAAGTTTCTTCTAAGGCACTTGATGCGATGGCAGAAAGACTACAACAGTTGCGTACAGAACTTAGAGACCTAGACCCAACAGAGTTGAAGACTATTGCGGAACAGATTAACAAGGTCAATGAAGTTCGCAATTCACGCAATCCTTTCAGGGCTTTCACTAGCGGACTTAAAGAAATGATTAAGGCTGGTAAAGACTTGAAAAAGTCGGGCGGCGTGGATAAATACGTAGAGCTTAACGGACTTAGAGCGGATTTGACGAACAAATTGCAGAACCAAAATGCCTATGTTGAGTCTTTGGAACAGGAGTATAACGAGCTAGCAAAGATTAAGGGCGCGGACGAAAATGTTGTTGCAGCTTTAAAGTTGAAGTTAACAACTAACAAAAGCATTCGCGACTCTTTAAAATCTCAGTTAAACCTCACCGATGAGCAGATTACAAAGCTCGGAACGATTATGACTGAGGAAGAGCAGGCGAAAGCAAAGTTCTCAAAATCCGTGACGGACATTACAGATGTAGTTTCCACAATGGCTAACTCGTTTAATGCTCTGTTTGAAGCACTTAGCGGTTCTGATGCAAATTTGGAGAACACTCTGGATATTGTCAGCAACATCGGTCAGGCGGTCGGTTCGTACTATAGCGGAAACTATGCAGGTGTCGTATCGGGCGCAATGGGCGCGCTTACGGGCGTAGCTAAACTCTTTAGCAACGAAGGAAAGATTGATAAGGAAATTGCACGCCAAGAACGCGCTGTAAATTCCTTACAACACGCTTACGAAAAGCTTAAAAAGAGTATGGACGATGCCTTTGACACCCAAAGGCTCTATGAATACAACCAAAAATCGGTCGATGCCCTTAAAAAGCAGCAGAAGGCGTACCAAGAAATGATTAACGCAGAGCGCGGTCGCAAGAAACCTGATGAAGGTAAGATTCAAGAATGGGAACAGCAGATTGATGATTTGAACACAACAATCCAAGAATTAGGTGAGTCTATGACAGAAGCACTTGGCGGCTTCGGTTCTCAGTCTAACTATAAATCTGCTGCTGAAGCTTTCTCGGAAGCGTGGGTAGATGCTTTCAATGAAGGTAGTGATGCACTCGAAGCACTCAACGATAAATTCGATGAGTATATACAGAACCTCATAGTCAAGCAAGCTACGCAACGTTTTGTTGGCAATATGGTAGAGCCGTTACTCAAAAAGATTGACAATGCGGTAAAGCAAGGAAGCGAGGGCGGTAATAACGGATTGGATTTGGTTAAAGCTGAATTGGATGATATTATGACAACTGGAAAGGATAAGCTGAAAGGTGTTTCAGATATGTTAAAATCATTCGTTGATGGATTAGGATATAAGCCAAAAGGCAGTTCAAATATATCTGCTTTGCAGCAAGGTATTCAGTCTGTTACGGAATCAACCGCACAGGCGTTGGAATCGATACTCAATTCATGTAGATGGTATATAGCTCAACAACAAGCAGACATCCGCATCATCCGCGACACTCTGTTAGAAAAGCTCGGCAATAGTATCAGCGCGATAACACAAGATACATCAAGCAGTCCTGTACTCATTGAGTTGAGATTGCAGACAACAATACTTACTGATATTCGCGACACCTTGGCTAGCTGTGTAAAGGGCGGTCACAAGCAAGGAAGAAATGGTATCAAGGTATTTATGAATTAGTTTTCTGTGTTCTATATATAAAATTAGGGCAAGCTCGGTTTCACAACTGAACTTGCCCTTTTTAATCAACATAAATCTAACTAAACCTTAACTAATATAAAAAGTAAAATTACACTTTATGTCTGTGTTGTACCGCCGTACACTCTGTAAACTAGAAAATAATATAAATATTTTTACCAAACTTTGCTATTTAAATGAGCTGTAAGACGTTATTTTTGTTCGTCCTTACAACTATTCCACTCTGATGTGTAAACGTGCCCTAACGTCATATTTACATCATCGTAGCCAATGATTTTAACATCATTATCCTCTCCGTACTCTATGAGGTCACATTTTCCTTTGCATTCGATGCGAACTTCACTCTTTCCGCACACGTAAATGCGAGTAACCATATTCTCTGGAACTTCAATCTCCAAATCCTTGCAGTACGCGACAAGAATAATCGTAGAGCGCGCCTTGATAACTCCATGAGCACCTATATACATTTCGCTAGTATATCCGTGCTCGTTACATTGGTAGAATCCATTGGCAAACTCACCAAACTCTTTCAAAAGGTACTCTTTTGACAATCCCCATCCGAAAGCTATAGAATCAGCCATAAACTCAATTCCGTTTGAATCAAGAGCCATATTTACCAATTCTCGCTTACTCGCGGCAGAATCCCATTTACCCTTATACTCTCCGCACAATCCCAGTCTCAGAGCATTGCGCTTCAATGTTAATAATTCATTACTATTCCCCATACCATTCTCTCAATCTATCGTTAATTAAAGTGTTCACATACGCATAGGTTTTGTCGTAACCGACAAGTTCGTGACACTTGCGGACACAGCGCATAGCAGATTTCTCATTGATGTCCGCGCGCTGTGCGATAACGGCATAGGAAAAACCATAGCGATTGTGTAGAACGTCAAGAACAAAGTTCCTTGCTACCGCTCTCGCAAAAGGAATGTTAGTATTGCCGACATATAAATCGTCTGCATTCACTCCTTCCTTTTCCTCAGTACTCATAGCCGTGTTCACTTGTTCGCAAACCATCCGCTCTACCTTATTCATTGTATCATTACCTAAGTACGTCATTAAAAATATTAAAAGTGTTACGTTTTATTCTATTTATTGGCTCTTCTCAAATTTTAGTACAAAATCAGTGTTCTGATTTTGAAAGAACTTGTTCGAGCAAGGTCTCCCACTAGCTTAAACACATAAATGTACTAAAATTTGAGAAGAACCTATTTATTTAATACTTTATCTATGCCTCTTACACTCCGATTGAACGGATTGCAGTGTCGCACTGGGCATAACGAGTGCCCACTACCGATTATCCGAACGAACTCGGAATCACCGACTACTTTTCTTAATATGTTCAAAGCTCCGTTTTGGTCTGCGTTGATTATTTTACCAACGGATGAGCGAAACAAGCCACGCTTGACACGCTTCCCTAAGTAGTTTTCATGCTTGCAAACCTCCTCCAAGGCAAGAGCATCACACTTGCTTGTATAGCTTTCCTCATGCTCGATGAAGTCGATACCAGCCAACTTGCACTTGTAGCTGAGATAGGATGTCAGCCTCGCAAAAGGCAACTGAACAAACTTCTGATTGTTCCGCTTACCCATGTCGGTATTCTGTTTCCAACCGACATTGTAGCCTACAGCCAACGTTCCTACTTTCTTTTCAACGAGCACATCGACAATCTGACGGCTCACCTTGTGAAATACATCCTCGAAATATTTGTCTCGCTTATTATACAATGCCTTGATACGTTTTGTGCTTCGCTTGATGCCCTGCAAATCCTTAACGGATTGCAACCTTGTAAGTTTCTTGTTGAAATACCTGTTGTATGATTTCAAGTGCTTGCCACTCCAAATGACGCAACCTTCAGAAGTAACCATCGTTGCAAGATTGTCAATTCCCAAATCAATAGAGGCATACTTGTTTTCATCGACATCAGACGCTACCAATTCCTTATCATATACAATTTCTACCTTTACCTTGTCACGCTCTGGTATCAATCGAATTTGGTTAAACTTAGAAATTTTATCACTGTACTTTACCCATTGAGGAATAGCTATGAGCAAGTCTTTTGACAACCTTATCTGTCCATTCTTGATAGTGGCACTCTGTTTTGTATAGAACAAGTTAAACATACCACCACGCTTGCGATAACTTGGCATTCGTGGCTTCGCCTTGTACTTTTCAGGATGTTTCTTCCAATCCTTAATAGACTTACAATAAGCCTTGATACTTTTGTCTAATGTACGCAAAACCTGCTGTGAGCACTGGGCTTTCAATAAGCGATAGTTACATTCACCATTAAGGTTCAATGTTTGCTTCATAATCTTGTCCATATCATTGTACCAAAGCCAGATACCATCATTATCGAGCCGTTGACGAAACACATACAAGGCTTGATTCCAAAGATTGTTTGAAACCTTGAACAAAGCATCAAGCTGCTCTGTATGTCTTGTATAAAACTTATATATCAATCTCATTCTTTAAGTCCTCCTTTATTATTTCGAGTTTTTTTCTTCTTTGTTTGGAATACATTTTTATGGAGATGCAATGAAGCATCGAAATGATTTCCTCAAAGATTACTATATCTTATTTTTATCTTTATAAACGTAACCTACCGTATCACAAGGGTATTTATCATCTGGTGACAATACACCTGCATCTTCCATCTTCTGCCTGAAATCCACAGAAACCATAGGAACTAACTTGTGCAATCTAGAACCATCGGCAGCAGCCCAAATCGGCTTTAGATACTGAACAGGATTCTTAACCTTTACACCATCCCATTTTATTCCGTTCTGAATGAATGGTATAAAGATACCGTCTCGCTTCACTCCGTTAGCATCACACATCCTTACAATTCTGTAATCTCGGAATAGTCCGTATTTCAGTTCTATATACCATTCATTATACATAAGCTATTCCTTTCCTTGATTAAGAGCCTCGGCTGCTTGCTCTGCCAATATTGCTTGCTGACCGTGCTCAAAGTTCTTCTTCAAGTCTTCCTCTGTCTCTTCGGAAACTGGAGTATTCATTACAGTTTCCAACTCTTTTTGCATACGACCGATGTAATCAAATTTTTCTTTTGCAAATTTTGCTGCATCATCTGCATCTGTGAACGCTGTAATCGGATGAGTAATGTTGGCTTCTGTGATGATAACCATGCTATCAAGCATATCTTGATAAGTAACATCAGTCTCAGGGAAAATATCATTCTCTTTCCCCTTTACCTCGTTCTTCATCGCGACAAGATTTTCAAGCCACGCGAATGTTGTAGTGGTAAGCGCGTGTCCTTCCATATCAACACCGCCCCAACGCTTAAAACGTGCTTCAAATCCAATGTGTGTGTGGAAAATAGCACTATCCTTCAAAATTACGATGAAGAAATGCCCGAAGTCGGTAACACTTTCAACATCTTTTCTGTTGATTCCGTCAACCACTTTAAGCAAACCTGCATTGTTGTCAACAGTCTTCTTTTTTGCAATTCTAGCCATAACTATATATTTATTTTTGTTCTACAATCGTTTTGTACTCGAAA
>ERZ1034998.126-NODE-126-length-50152-cov-10.184103_pt1 | contig 50152 bp, 91 predicted proteins | sample MGYA00520621_ERZ1034998 | MGnify/ENA primary metagenome ERZ1034998 (study PRJEB33766, sample SAMN09781748) | gut metagenome | biome: gut microbiome | host: Homo sapiens | place: Madagascar | study: EMG produced TPA metagenomics assembly of the PRJNA485056 data... | reverse complement strand
CCTCCGCCCACTGCTTGAGCGTGTGGAGCTTGCCGGACGTGTCGAGCCAGTACTGGCCATTCGTCGGGTTTTCCGGCTGGCTGGCCTGCTTATAGCTCACCGTCAGCGCCGTCCCGTCGACGAGGCAAAGAGAAATTTCCACGTTCGTGCTCGACGCGTCGACCACATTCTCCTGTCCCATGTACCCGTTGTCCGAGTACTTCTCGGTGTTGAAGTAGATCCCGTCCGGGAAGATGCACAGATACGCGCCCATGGAAATGAGCTGCTTTTCCCCCGCCGAGATCGACACGGACGGCATATACGCCTCCATCGAAGCGCCGTTGATGTAAAGCGTATTGTTCTGCACCCAGCACAGCGCATCCTTCGCCAGGATCCCCTGCACGCCCTCGATCGCCTGCGCCGTCCCTCGTCTTGGCCGCGGCGCGAGCAGCGGATAATCATCCGCCGACAGATTCTCCATGTCGTAAAACTCCCCGTCCGCCAGCTCGAGGTTGTGGTTGTATCCGAGAAAGACCTCCGTCATCATGGTCTGCTTCTCAGTCTCCGTCAGTTGTGGTGCCAGCATGGCCTTACCTCCGTTTCATCATGTCCAGCGGATCAAAAAGGATCCGCTGCTCTTTCACAGCCCGGATTGGCTTGATCGGCCTCGACATGCAGAAATATCTCCATTCGTCCGCGACGTGGTCTTCCATCTTCGTATCCAGATCTTCTGCCCGATGCTCGTCATAGATCAGCGTCGGGATTGTCCGGATGAACGCCCTGCAGGTGTTGAAGACATACATCCGCGGATATCCATCCTCGTCAAACTGCAGCCGGTAGTGGCACTGCATCCAACCTGCAATGCGTTCATTGTCGCCAGGCGTAAAAAATACGCCGTACCGCGCAGCCGTGTCTGCGACCGATTCTCCGCGCGACGCATCCCAGATCGCAGGGTCCGCCACTCCGATGATGGTTTTCCCCTTGAGCCACGGGTGCTGCATCTCCGTTTTGTGGATCTCTTCAAACTGTTTGTCCGGTGTCCACTTTACGCCCTCGTTCGGCGTCCGCGTGCAGCCGTACAGCTCCATGATCCGGTAGATCGTTCCGTCATAGTCGACCGCCCACCATGCGCATGAAAACGGCTTTCCATAGCCAAAGTCATAGCTCCTGCAGATCGTCCATCCGTCCGGAATCTCAAACGGCTCGATGACATGCGTCCAGCGCCGGTCCTTGTAATGCTCCGGCACGTCCCGGAAGTCCTCGAAGAACTGTCCCTCATAGACGTCCCAGCGTCCGTCCTTCCACGCTGCCCGCAGCGTCGGCGGCAGATTCTCCAGCTCGCGCAGGTAGGCAGGCTGCTTATCCATGAGGGCCTTGTTGTCCTCTACCTTTGCCTGAATGAAGAAATAGTCATCCGGGTCTTCATCGGGATTGAAATTCCGATCGACGAAGACACGCTTGAAGTACGCGTGCCCCGGCCCGCCGGGGTTCAGCGTGTAATACGTCCGCTTTGGAAATCCATTCGTTCCGCGCACGCAGAGATTGATCTTGCGGATCCAGCTTTCCTGCAGCTGCCCGGCCTCGTCGATGAACACCACGTCATATTCCGCGCCCTGATACTGCCCCAGGTCCCCTTCGTTTGCGCAGTACCCGAAAGAGATCGTTGACCCGTTCGGGAAGCGAAACATTTTGTCCGACCGGTTGTATTTTGCGAACCCGGCCAGCTCCGCCGTCAGCTGCTCGATGTGGTTATTCTGCAGCTCTTTGTAGGTTTTCCGGACAATCAGGATCTTAATGCCCGGATACCGGAATGCCAGCAGCTTCGACTTTGTCCGCACGGCCCAGCTCTTTCCGCCGCCGCGCGCGCCGCCATAGGCGATGTGCCGGTGTTTGTCCTTGAGGAAGAGTGTCTGCTTCGGCTGCGCCCGCCCGAGATCCAGCGTTCTCATTCGCTCGCGTCCTCCGCGTCACATTCCAGCAGCACACGCGGCGTCTGATCCTGCTTTTCGTCCCCGGCGTCTCTGCGATACCGGAACCCATACTCCAGCGCGAACTGTGCCCCCCGCTGCGAATCCCGGTCGAACAGTCTTTCGGCCGTATATTGTTCCACGCGCGTCTGCGCGCGCGAAATCGTGTCCATAAATTCTTTCCTGGCCTTGTAGTTGTACAGACTTTGCCTGCTGGAAAAGCCCAGCGCCAGCGCAAGCCCCGGGATCGTCGGCGGCTTCCGGTTCACCCAGACCGGAGTCCCGTCTTTCTGGTTGAAAACGATGCGCCCGTCCTCATCCCGCAGGATCTCTCCCTTGCAGCTCTCAAAATACGCCTCGATCAGCCCTTCGATCTGCTCCACGGATTCATACTTCGGTTTCCTCGCCATGGCTCACGCCTCCCTTCTGCTTTTCAGCATAGCGTATCCGGAAAATCTTTTCACCCCACGCACGCAGAATGAGCGCATACGGCGTTCCGCATGCGCTTCGGCTCTCATTCTGTTCTTTCGTAGTATCGGAGCTTCGCCGCCGCGATGCTGCACCGCACGTAGTCAAAGCTGGCGCAGTATCGCGTGATGTAGTCTGACGTCTCCCGCCGCTCAGGAAATGCGAGCACGCATTCTCCCTCGCAGCGTATCGTCTTTTTCCCGGCTGCCTGCCAGAATGGGCAGATATACTCCCTGTGCCAGTAGTCGCTCGTCCCTATCACCCTTTCGTCTTAAAACCTTACGCATATACAAGGCTTAATTTAAGCGGCTCCCGTTCCGCTTGTTCTCTGATCTTGGTTCGACTACATACTTATAATATTGATACCCGTACTTTGTCGTCCGGGCCTCTACGAGTATGTAACCTCGCGGGGCGACGGGCGGATGCTTGGGGCTGTACTCGCGCACGGCCTCGGTCGCAGGTTCCGGCTCTGGGCGGATACAATTTCGCGTCGCCTTGTACCGGTGGCCGCCGAATTCTTTTCTCCAGTGCGCATGCAGGTAACTGGCAAGTGCTGTGTAGTCCTGGCCGTGGTCGACCTTGTTGCCCTGCTCATCTATATAATAGTTGTGCTTTCGCAGGTGCCGAACCTCGATCACGCTGCCGAGCCCCCAAAGCCCGCCGATGGCTTCTTCCGGGATCCCCTCTGTTACCAGGTGCAAGTGGAAGCGATTGGTTGTTTTTCCTCTTCCGTAGGAAACAACGATTTTGGCCTCCGGATAGTGATACTGCATGCGGCGCACAAGGTTGTCGCGCACTCTGCGCATTTCCTCTGCGGTATGTACCTCGTTTTCTGCATCCAATGTCAGGGTGGAATACAGGCTTGTGGGCGAGAAATTGGCGTTCATCAGCGCAACGAGCCGATCCAGCGATTGCTTGCTGTTGAATTCATCGCGCTCCGCCTGCGTCTGGAAGCGCGGCTTGCGCGGTTTGCTAGTCTTCTTGTCCGCGCCATCGGACACGGTATACACAATCTGCGTACATACCGCCCCGGTAAATAACCGGCGCTTGTGTCGTTTTGCCATAGTCTCAACCCCTTTGTCCATTCTGCCCGCTCAAAGCGCGGCCGGATATTCCGGCCACAGTTTCAACGGTCAGTTCGTGTATCCGCATGCCTTGCATGTGCATACGTCTGTTTCAGCGTCCTATTCGCAATCTGATGCCCCGCATTTCGGGCAGTGCCCCCACGCGCCTCGCGCTCCTTTGGGATCTGGCCCCGGCCCATTCAGCTTTGCATACCATGGATCCCCTTTCGGGCCCAGATCTTCCTAATGTGCGGTATGCTCACGATTATCCCCGTGTGCCTCTCTTGCCTTCTCGATCCGCATTTCCAGCCGTGCGAGTTTCTGCTGCCGGATTTTCTGCACTTTTTTCTTGGCGCCATACAGCTGCTCCAGCTCCTCCAGCACGATCTGCACGTCTGCAATCTCCTCGGCGATCTCATCAAGGTTATCGATCCGTCCATCCCCAAGATCTGTCCGCGCCGCAAATATCGTCCGCTGCGCCTTGCACAGTTCCTTCGTCAGCTCTGCCATTTCTTCGATGGCAACCGCGAGCTGCAGATCCACGCCGAACGTCTTGATCGCAGACCAATAGAGTTTCCCCGTGTCAGTCATTCTGCGCCGCCTCCATTTCCTTGCGCTCCTGCATAAATGCGTGCAGGTAAAGCTGCAGCAAGCCCTGTGCAGTATTTACGTACTTGGTCAGCTCTTTTTTGCTGATCAGCAGCCTTCCGGTCGTGATGATCCGCATGTCCGGCGTGCCGATCACCTGTATGCACGCCGGGTCTTCGGTCTTCTGGCCGTCTGGTGTCATCTCAAAAAGCGGCGGCACAAGCTGATCCATCGTAATCCTCGGCGGGTATTTTTCATCCCGAAATTCAACCTCCCACTTGTCGTCTTCCATTTTCGCCTGAAACGCCCCGAGCTCTCCGTAAAAAAGCTCCATGATTTTCCCCATTTTTGATGCTCCTTTCAGATTTCCACGCACTCATTGGCGCGGATATTGATTCTTTTGCCGCCGGACTCGATCACATATCCCGGCGCTTTGAACATTGGGTACCGCTCCGCTTGGTATGTGGCTCCGATCCTTGGCTGGTATTCCGGCCATACCGGGACTTTGGCCGTTATGCGGATTCGGACGAGCCTGTGCGGCAGGCGCTTTTCTCCTTCCGGGCTCTCGGTGCGCAGGTTCTCCAGCTCCTTTGCAAGCTCCCGGCGGCGCTGCTCCAGTCTTTCTGCCTGCATTTTTCCGCAGCACTCCTTCGAGCAGCACCTTGTCGCCATTGTGATCGCGCTCGGCACTTTGTAAAATGTGGCCCCGCAGACCTGGCAGACCAGCGCGACCTTGTTGGATTTGCCCATAGTTTCACACTCCTTCGTCTGGGGGCCGGTATTCCGGCCCCCGTAGGCAGGACGGGCTTTCACCGTCTGCGCACCGGCGCGCCGCGCTCGCTTGACTTACGCTGCGCATTTCCGGGCGAGCCGCCCTTGACTGCCGTCAGGCGGCTTATAAAAAAAGGAGGCAAGCGATGCACGGAGGCTATGCGAGACCCCCGTGTGGGGTAACGTTGACGGGTTCCGTTCGCGCGCACGTTCCACACGCGCCTTTTATCCCCGGCGCACAGAGCTTGAGGGAGTTTCCTGTGCGCCGGGTGCAAAGCCAGGGTGATCCTCCCGCAGCCGTCTCATGGCGGAGCGGCTGCGGCATAAGTCCGATAGAATATGTATCCCCAGCTGATTGCCGCTTTCAGATCTCCTGAATATCGATCCCGAACCGGGATCGCATGAATTTCCGGTTGCGCAGATACTCCTTTGTCCGCGTCGGCTTGGACTTCACATCTTCGACGACAAGCTTGCCGCCGAATTTGTACGAAAAGTCCGCCGTGTACCGCACTGCGCGGATGCGCTCACCGGTCTCGGTCATGTACGATTCCTGCAGGGTGAACTGGGGTTGGAGGCGCAGATCGGAGATAATGCCAGCCAGGAGCATCACCATCAGCTCGTCATACCGCCGGGCCTCCTTCTGGCTGTCGAAGCGGATCCCGGCCCGCTCGGCGGGTGCGTTGTGGTACTTGGCCGCGCTCTGCTGCGCCCGCGCCTCCGGGAGCACCTGCCGCGCGTAAGCCTCCCGCATCCTCGGCGGCATGTCCGCCATGCTCTCAAACCGCAGCCCGCTCATTCGGTCGCGCCTCCCGTATTTGTCTGATAGTCGCCGTAGCTGCAAAAATCGTATGGATAAGCCGATGGCAAAATCCCATTGTGGCGCGGATGTCCACAGTTGCCCGCTTCAGTCCGATGCTTGCAGTCCTTGCACCGCACCACCTCCGCAACGTCGGCGGCGGGCACTTTCGCAAGTTTATCGAGCAATCGGCTTACCCGCATCACGGGCGCCATGCACGCCTCGCTTACCCATTCATTCGCCGCTTTCAGCGCCGCTTCGCGGCTGATGTATTCGTCAGGCATGGTTTACCTCCTTTAGCCAAAGCTCACTCGCTGCCATCGCCCCCGCCCGGATTGCGGATTCCTCCGTTATTTTGCCCTCGTTCATTTTCTTCCGCAGCAGCTTCGCGTACAGTTTAATCGTCAGCGTGTCCTCTACCACCCCGGCGTTTGTCTTCCAGCGCGGCTTTGCCGTCAGCCCCCAGTTTGCATGGTTTCTGCTCGTGCCGATGGACATGAGGATCTTTCTTGCACGTTTTCTGGTCATGTCGCGCCCTCCGTCGCCCGCTCGACCTCAATGCAGGTATAGTGGCGGCTGAAATAATCCCAATTTGTCACGCAGTCGCTTCCCGCATCGTCCGGCGTTGCGTCCTCGTAATCAAAGTAGATGTTGATGTTCGTCCCAAATGGCTCTATGCTGACGATTGCTGCGGTTATTCGCACCGCTCGGCCGTCCTCATCTGTCCAGCGTTCCCCCACCTTGCACGGCAGCACTACCACGCGCCCGTCCTCGTCGGCCTCGGCAAGCTCGCGGAGGCGGTCAAACCCGCCGCACAACTCGGCAATGTCCTCGTAGGCTTTCAGCCGTCCGTACAGATCGCGGGCCATCTTGCGGAAAATATCCTTGCCAAAGCCGTTGCTCGTTGGGCCGTTGATCAGCACGTTGATCGTGCTGTCCCGGTTCTGCTTCCAGTCGATTTCCTTGCCGCCGATCACGGCGTGCAGAAATCGGTCGGTGTTTGGGTTTATGTTGATATTAGGACTTGTCAGTCGTTCCATAGTTCTTCCTCCACATACCGCCAGCTCTGCGGCGGGCGGGTGATTGGCTTGGGTTTTACCTTGAGCGCTACCTCTACCTCATTTGGCACAGCGTAAAATTCCCGCAGTTCGCGCGGGGTGTCGTAAATCTTGAGATTTGAGATGTGCCATCCGTAGCCGACGCCGCCGTCCAGATACTTCTCCAGCTCGTCTTTTGTCAGGCAGGCATCCGTAAGAAGCGTATCAAGTGGTGTGCAGTCCATGTTCCAATCGCAGATGCAATATTTCGGCGGTTCACAGTTTGCTCCTACTCTGATGATCCTTTCAAAAATGTCGTCGCATACAAACTCCCCAATGACCGTTCCGCCAACTTCCATCTTTGCCCATTTCCCATTGATGATATGGGGAACGCTTCCTTTTGTCCGGTAGATATAGCACCTAAACGGCATATCCATCTTTGGGCGCGTCTTGCGCACCTCAATCGTCTTCTGCCCGTTGATGATCTTCTCACACCACTCCGGGCGAATGCTGATCAAAACAGCTTTACTCATGCTTGCCTCCTTCCTCCGGCAAGCCGCGCCATTCCCACGCATTCTTGTCAAGATGACACTCACGGCATTTGCACGTCTTTGATTTACAGCTGGAGCAGTCGCGCGTATCGCACGCATACTTGCAATTCTTGCAACTCCGCGCATCCGCGAGGTCTGCTAACGCCGCGTCCCTCTCGGCTTCTGCCTCCGCCTGCTTTCTCTGTGCGAGGGCAATCACCATGTCCTTCCACTCGATTTCCTTGCGAAGCGATTCAATCGCGCTCGCTTGCCCATCCGGGAGCACCACATTCTCGGCGGTCAGGCGCTCGATGAGGTCGGCTGCGTCCGTGCCAACCTTGTCAATATCGCAGCTTGTCCATGTGTCCACTCCCAGCTTCTCTTTTTGCTCGGCTGTCAGCTGCTCGGTCTTCCAGTATGGACATTTTTCGCAGTCTCCGGTCGGTCCGCCCGGTGTAGACGTGCACCGCAACGCCTGCACGATTTCCTGCCTTGTCATGCTGTGCCCTCCATTGCCTTCCCCCACGCGGCCAGCTGGGCGCGGATGGCCGCGCAGAGCTTTCCGGTCTTATCCTCGTCCTCGATGTGGGAAATGGCCTGTGTCAGCTGGTTAAAGGCTGCCTGCCACTGGTAGAAATACAGCTGTGCAGCCGTCACGTCCTTGTCGGACATGGCGAGCTTTCTGCGCAGCTCCTCGACCTCTCCGGTCAGGCGCTCCTTTTCCGCGTCCGAAGAGGCGGCTTCCGCCATTGCCTTTGCCGCCGCCAGCTGCTGCTTCAGCCCTTCCGCCTCCTTGCGGACGCGCTCGATCTCCTGTTCGGTCTTTGTGGTCTGCTTCCGCCATTCGTCGGTTTTCTTGCGCAGCTCCGTTTCCGCCTGCGCCCGGACCTTGGCCTCCGCGTCCCGGATCGCCTGCTCGTCGCGCTGGACAGCTACCTCGACCGGCCGGTTCTTGAGTGCCTCCAGCTCGTCCGCCATGCGGCAGGCCTCATCCTTCGCGGCGGTCAGCTCATCTTCCATGCCGCGCAGCTTCTCATAGGCTTCCTGCGCCTCTTTTTTCGCGTTCTCGGCGCGGAGGGAATCGCTGTTTGCCTGCCGCAGGGCGCTTTCGCGCTCCTGCCGGGCGGCGTCGCGTTCTTTGATCGCTTTTTCCAGTTCCCTGGCGGAAAGATTCTCCGCATCGACTGCTTCGGCAAATTCCTCGCGCTCGTCTTCCGGCACGGCCAGAAGCCGCAAAGCATTGGAAATACTGAGATTTTGCAACGTTGACGATTCTGGCACAGCCCCGAAAATGCCGATCTGCGCCGCGCCGTACTCGTTGAATACCCGCATAAATCTGGTCGCGGTCGCCTGGGAAAACTCCGTGTTTTCCTTCAGCCACGCGCCCCAGCCGCCATACGGGACCATGCTCTTTGCGGCCTCCAGCCGCCGGCCGATCTCGACGCCATAGTAAAGCGTCATGGCCTTTGCCTGCCGGGTCAGCTCGCGGATCTCCGCGCCCAGCTTTTCCGGGGATACCATCAGATTCTGTTCACTCATGCCGCTGTCTCCTTTTTCGTTTTCGCTCCGGCGCATTTCATCCACCGGATGTGTTCGAGCCATCTGTCTACAAATTCCTGCACTTCTTTCGTCGGCGCACAGTTCCGCAGGCCGTGGTTCTGAAGCTCTTTCACCGTTTTCAGCTCCACCTGCAGCGTGTACCACGGCTTGTCCGGCGCGTCCGCGCGGCGGATGAAGAAAATGCAGCTGTCGCCGCGCGCCACGGTTGCGCCGTAGGTGCCGACGCAGTGCTGAAGGGCACTGCCCTCGTCGGCCAGCTCTTCCTCGGTGCGCACCGGCCGGATGCAGATCCCGCCGTCCTCCCAGGCCCACGCCTCCAGCGGCGCGACGGCCTTTTCAAACGCCGGGCGGCGCTTTTCGATCTCGGCCTGCTTCCTGCGCTTTTCTTCCTCATTCCGCTCGATCCGCTCCGCCTCTACGAGCCGGTCGTGCTCGCGCTTGAGGCTTTTCGGGAGCTGGACGTGCTCATCCCGCAGGTCAAGCCCTGCGCGCCGGGCCATGTTCCAATAGTCCAGCAGCGTTGTGAGGTCGGCCTTTTGCCTTTCCAGATACCGCAGGCAGCGCATGACGGTCAGCCGGCCGCGCCAGAGCTGCATGCTTTTTCCGCCCACGGCGTCCGGCAGCGGTGCCTTTTCGCTGCACAGCTTGTTCAGATCGTAGATCTGCAGCTTTTTCAGCAGGTTCCAGTCCTCCGGCAGCCGTACCGGCTCAAACGCCCGCACCATCTTGTATTTCGCAAGATCATCCTGCGTCCATTTCTCCCGGACGCAGAACGCAAATTCCTGCTTGTCCAGCCCCAGCATCCGGGCCGGGCGCTTCTGTTTCCAGTCTACCCATTCCAGCTTCGCGCTGTGCCCGCCGCAGTAGTCCCAGCTTTGCGTATCCAGCGTGATCGCCTTTGCGACCATGCCCCCGCAGCCCTGCACGATCAGATTCTCGATGTTCCGGTGCTTCTGCCAGAGGCGCAGATACGCGACGGGCCGCGCCTCGTCTCCGGCCGCTTTCAGGTATTGGAGCAGAGCCGAATTTTCGATGGTCGTTCCGGATAGATCTTCCGGCTTGCGGAACCAGTTTTCATCCAGCGTCTTGCCCCATCTATCGTCGCAACGCTTCACCTGCCGCCAGCTGTCAAAATAACGGACCGAGTTCATGAATTTCTGATAGCCTGTCAGCCGGACGGCCTTTTTCTGCTCAAATACATACGCCTCATACGGCCACATCCGGTAAACTTTCCGCGCGTCCTTGCCGATGTTCCGCTCTGCCCGCCAGCTCAGCAGGACAAATTTCTCCCCCTGCTGCCACGGTTCGCAGAAATAGACGTTATCGTCGATCCCGCCCCGTGAGAGCTGCCCGATGTGCTTTGCCCGGAGCTCCGCGCCGCACTGCGGGCACTGAAGCTTGTCATCCGGGCCGATCTGCATGACGCCGTTTATAAATCCGAACGGCGCCCAGCCTTTGCCGCAGTCCGCGCCTCTGACCTTCTCTGCGATCCAGCTGCCGCCGCAGGCCGTGCAGGTCACGGACACCGCGTTTTCCCGTATGCCGGTCAGCGGATCGCGGTAATATGTATCCCGGTAGATCGCGTATTCGTACTTGAATTTTGTCTGGATGCACCAGTCCAGTGCACCCTCGGACGGCTGGCGCGGCAGCCGCTCCTCATAATCGATCTGTTCGCTCATCCGAAGAAATCCTCCAGATTCACGATGTTCCCGGCCGGCGCAGGCGGCGCGGTGGGCTCCTGCTTCGGCGCGGCCGTCTGCTCCGGCAGGCCGAAGTATTTGCGGATGATCTTCTCTGCCTCCTGTCCGGTGCAGCAGCTGCCGTTTTTTTGCGCGAACGCCCGGATGTTGGCCTCGCAGCCCTTGAGGCTCATGCCGCCGTGCTTCAGATCGTTCAGCACCAGCTTTGCCGCCGCCTCATCCGGCGCGATCATCTCCAGCAGCTGCTCGCCGCACATCCAGACCGGGCCGCGCGGCCCCTGCTGCTTGCGGATGATCTCCGTTGCCTCTTGCAAATATGGATTTTTCATGGTATACTCTCCTTGTACTTATCTTGTTACGGGGAAGTGTAGGCTTCTCTGCCCTCGTCCGGCTGGAACCGGTCGAGGGCATTTTTTATCCGAACATTCTGTCCGGCTGGTATCCAAGCTTGGCCACGCTGGCCGACTGGTGGTATTCCGGCCGCTTGAAGCTGTAGCCCCAGCGCTTGGCCGCCCAGAACAGGGCCGCCGTTTCATCCGCCGCGTGCACCGTCAGCTGACGGCCTGCGTAATTCACCACAAAATAATGCTTGCCGGTATATCCCGGCTGCTCGACGATATCCGCGCGCCTCGCGGGACGCTCGCCGGGGTAATCGATACTATTTTGCCGCATAGCTTTTTCCCCTCCTGTCTTTGTTTGCCGCCCGCTCAAACTGCCGGGCGGCGGCTCTGTCTGGTTCCAGACTGAGTTTGTCCTTGTTATTGACGTCGTAAATGTAATTCCGGATGCTCTCATAGAGCGTCCAGCTGCAGCAGCGTGCGCTGCATCCCGGCGCCCGGCCGGGGCAGTCCTTCGCGCACGGCGGCGGGATCTGCCGCATGCGCGGCGCGTAGATCTGCGCCGTCATAGCGCTTCGTCCTGCACTTTTGTCAGCCAGTACGCCAGCTTTTGCAGCCGCGTCTCCTGTTTGAGCAGTTCGTCGGTTGTCTCATGATCGACGCGCGGCATCTCGTACAGGAGCGCCCGGTCATTCTTGAGATCGTCCGCATAGGCGTTGACCGCCTCAATCACGTCCGCCAGCTGGTCAGGGCGGAAGCTGACCGGGATCTTTTGCTCCGTCACAGCCAGATCCCCGTTAAAAACGTCGTCAGCGACACGCCGCCGAGGACGGCGGCGATCTCCGCCGCGTGGGCGCACCCCGCAATGATGCACAGCGCGAAGCCCACGCCCGAGATCCACACGCACCCCAGCCGGGCCAGCCGCCGCATGGCCTTGCGCGTCTGGTAAGCCTCCCAGATCCGCCGCTGCCGTTCCTCCGTCACTTCCTCCGGCTCATACCCGAGCCGCTCTGCAAGATTCGTTCTCATTCTGCTAGCTCCTTCATCCATACCGGGCTGTCCTCCTGGTTCACGCAGTAGCGCATGGCTTTCTTGAATTCCTCGCCTATTCCCTGCTGGCAGAACGCGGCATAAAATATGTTCAGGATTCGCGCTGCAGCAGCGCTCAGTTCCAGCGCGCTGCCGGATAGCGCAGATACCGTTTTTTTGCCGGACATGCCGATCTCGACGTGTAGCTTCCCGTTATCCATTGGTTTCCTCCTTCGTCTCCTGCATTTCCACCCGCTCGAAGATCGTATCTGCGAGGCGTATCTCATCTTCAGCGTCCTGCCTGTAGGTTTCAATTAGGCCGCGCATTTTCTGCATTGCCCCAGCCTCCGAACCGCGCTTCGAGCCTTTCCGCCCTCCGGCGGTCTTCGTATGCCGCGCAGCGGAGTGCGCACTCGATCGCCTCCAGCTCTGTCGCGCTTAAGATCAATCTGTACATGGTTTCTTTGCCTCCTTCGTATCCGGCAGACGTTCTGCCGATTCTACCAGCTCAAAAAGCCTCCTGTATATCTCTAGCCTTTCCCGGTCGCGCTTCGCGAGGTTCGCGGCGCGTTCGGCAAGCTCCTCATACACCTCGTGCGCGGCCATGTTCTCGTGCTCATTAGCCGCATTGTTGGTTACGATCACAAGCAGCTCCAGCGTGTGCTTCAGCTCAAACCAATCGTCTCCGCTGAGAATCAGTTTCCGCATTCCGTTTATCCTCCTTCGCTTCCTGCATCCGCCTGACGAGCCGCGCCAGACGGGCGTTTTGTGTCACGAGCTTCTGTGCGTCCAGATCCAGTCCCTTTCGCTTGAGCCCGTTAATGATCTGCGCCACCTGGCACTCGCATACCAGCGCCGCCTCGATCAGATCATGCAACTCCTGCCCGCTCAATGTGAGGGTGTAGGTCTTTACCTTCGCCATGCGTCAGCCTCCCGCCTCCCGGATCATCAACGTTCCGCTGTTGACCCAGAATTCCGCTATTTCGCCGTCCTCAAACACGCTGAGGTCTTCCAGATTGGTCAGTGTCTGGTGCATTGTCGTTGGTGGAAGACACATACTCCCCGTATAGCCGAGGCTGCTGTTCGGAATTTGCGGCTGTTCGCTTGCGCGCATCAGGTATACCACCCGCACGTCGCACGTCAGGCGGAAAAGGCTCAAAAGCTCCTTGATCTTCATGGCCTTACCTCAACATCGATCGGGAATTCCGTGTGGAAGTACATCTTGTAGTGGTACGGGTCTGTGTGCGTCCCGGAAATATCTTCGACTACATAGAGGGTGTAATCGTTCAGGTATATGTAGTTCTTCTTGTACTCGTTTGGCCCGACCTTGCAGGTCACGACGAGCTCGCTGCTGCCGTTGTTGGAAATGCTCATGTAGCCCTCGGCCTCGAGGTGATCTTGTCTGTCCGGGCGTTGTAGACGGTGATCCTGCGCTCGGATCCGAAGTAATCTGCCTGCTTGCTGATGTTGGCATTGACCTTGTCTGCCTCCGAGCAGCCGGTCAACGTGGCCGTAATCAGCAGCGCCAGCAGAGCCGCCGCAATCAGGGATACGACGGTGGTGGCTTTGGCTTTTCTCATGGTGTTCAGTATCCTCCTTCGTTTTCCAGCAGCCAGTTTTTCAGCTGCACCTGCGCGGTTTCGAAGCACAACTCTGCGTCGCAGTGCTGGACGTTGACGAGTTCTTCGTCGTCCCCGTCGTAGGCAGTTCCCATCCTCCACACCCGGACGCCCCAGTCCGTTACCTTGCTGTAGGTGATCTCAAGGTGCATCGGGTAGGTCTTCACCTTCTCGGCAAAAAACTTGAGGAAATCATCCATTCCCAAGCTCCTTTCTGAGTCGCCCCGCGATGGCTGCGCAGCGCTCTGCGTGCTCACATCTGATCTCTGTATCCGCGAAGCCCTCAGCGTGCCTCTCGCATGTGCTCCCGTATGCCGTCAGTTTTGTCACCGTCGCTTCAAACAGCGGGCAGTTTTGGCAATAATCCTCTACGATCAGCTCTATCACGTCTTCTTCGCCTCCTTCTGTTCCTGTTCCCGGTGGTATCGTTCCGCCGCCCAGCGGGCGAAGGCGTCGATCACGGGCTCGCCGTTTTCTTCGCCGGGATGCTTAAATTCAAAAGTCTGGCCGGGGAGAAATCTCCCGTCCGGCCCCCGTTTCCCAAAAACAGCGATCATGATGTTACGCCTCCGATACCGTGAACACATGGCCCCGGATCGCAAACTCGTCCACGAGCTTATCGTATGCGTTCTTCGCTGCGGCCTCTGTGGGGTAGTACGCGATGACTACGTAGTTTTTAATCAGCGCCCAGCGATCTTCGCAGTCATAGCTGTGGCTGGGCGTAACGTTGCCGAGCTCGCAGACCTTTCCGCCCGCAATGTCGACAAGAACGGTTCTGCGCTCTACATGGATGAAGTCTCCGTGATCGAAGGAGCAGCAGCACATAGTGTTCGGGTTGTTGATGTAATTCATAGTAAATTCTCCTTTTCGTTTTTATGTACGCGCCTCCCGGCGCGTTAGTTACTGACAGCTGGCAGGCGCCCTTCGGCGATGGCGGTTTCGATGATGCGCCATGCCACGCGGCGGGCCGCCTGCCGGTTGGCTTCCTTCTGCTCCGGCGTCATGCGGCGCAGATAGTTGTCCGCAATCAGAGCCGTGCAGTTTTTCAGGTGGTATTCCGCCACGATATGCGGTTCTTCCTCCGCAATGGGGTCATAGTGCTTCGGCATGTTTTCAGCCTCCTTCCAGCTTTAGCTTTTCCTGAATTGGAAATATTACGCAGAATCAAGCGGATTCCTTCGGCTGCTTCTTCGGCGTGTCCAGCATGGCCGTCATGCCCTGCACGAAGATCAGCACCTTTTCGCGTGCTTCCGGCGTCAGCTTGTTCATTTCAGCGGAAATCTTCTCCGCCTGCCGCTTCTGTTCTTCCGGCATTTTTCTCACCTCGCTTTGATTTTTCTTCCCTCCCGCTCGCCGCCGTGATATAATCGGCAGAAAAGGAAGGTGTTTTGTTTGAATAAACGGTTTGTTCCGCCCGCTCCGCATATCGAAAACAGGGAAGACCTCGTTTCCAGTCTTGACAGCTCCCGGCTATCTGGTTCGCGCAAGAACGAAAAAGTCCAGAAATACGTCGCCCGGTATCGCGAACACGAAAAGCTCTCCAAGCGCGAGGCCCGGCGGAAGTGGTTCACAGACAACTGGATTGCCTTGCTCAGTCTGCTGTTTGCGTTTATCGCTGCGCTCCCGGTCATCATCCAAGGAATCGGGACACTACTAAAATGGCTAACGTTATTGAGTTCAGCAGCACAGCAGCTGCCAGCATGACATATCCGGATTTCGTCGGCTCCATACCCCCACCCTCTTTCAACCCCCATTCGATTTGTCAATTGGACAAATCGACATTTCTTACTGTAAGGAAGAAATGTGCTTGTTGATTTCATATTTTCGATTTGTTGTTTCCGTAAACACAACATAGCATATTTTATTGTTTCTGTCAACACCCATTTTCGGTTTTTTAAAAATAAATGTTGATTCTGTAAACGTTTTGTGCTATTCTACAAATGCGTTATGGCTCACTCTTGAAGAATGGAGGTGAATATGATGGGTGAACGAATAAAGCAGGTGCGTCTTGCTGCCGGACTTACCCAGCAGCAGTTTGCTGAAAGAATTGGCCTTTCCCGCAATTTTATTGCAGTAATCGAAACCAGCGACAGAAAGCCCAGCGACCGCACCATTGCGGACATTGCCAGAGAATTCGGTGTCTCCCTCGCCTGGCTTCAGTACGGCGAGGGAGAAATGTACGTGAAACGCAGCGCAAACGAAGAGCTTGGCCTGCTGGTTGCGAACATCATGTCTGACGCGGATGATTCCTTCCGCAAGCGGTTCATTACGCTGCTCATGGCCCTGCCGCCGGAGGATTGGGGCAAGATTGAGCGGTTTATCGACGAATTGCAAAAGAGCGATTCAGCAAAAAGCACCGGGGACGGATAACCGCCTCGGTGCTTTTTGTCGGTTTTTGGCGTTGAAATTTGTGGAATATTGCGGATTGAACCCGCTCTTGCTATGTGGTAGAATTTTCATGTATCAATATGAAGGGAGCGTTCATGATGGACTTTGAAGAAAAGAGAATCCCCACAGAAAACCAGAAGTTCTGTAAGCACTGCGGTGAGATCATCGATAAGGATTGCATAATTTGTCCGAAGTGCGGCAAGCAGGTTGAGGAGCTAAAGGCAGAACAGCCTACCGTTGTAGTTAACAACACAAATACAAATACCAACGTGAACAGGAATATCAACAATAACGCTGGCGGACGGATGAAAAACAAATGGACAGCATTTTTCCTCTGTCTGTTCCTCGGCTTTATCGGAGCGCATAAATTCTATGAAGGTAAGGTCGGCATGGGAATCTTGTACATCTTCACTGTCGGCCTGTTCGGCATAGGCTGGCTGATTGATTTGATCGCTATTCTTTTTAAGCCGAATCCCTATTACGTTTGATGCGTTCTTTCGTGCGTATAAACGCCATCAAAGCGTTTTGCCGGCGGTGTTTCATCATTCCGGTAAGGTCACCAGATTCACCGTTTCATCTATCCAGCGTCTTTTGCCGTTGTTGAAAATGCACAATAAATTTGTACCCCCGTTGACAACCTCCATTTTTTGTGTATATACTAGGGATGCAGGGTGACCTGCACCAGAAAGCGATTGAACGTCATCCCGTTCGTCGCCCGCTCGTGAAAGCGGATAGTCCTTGCCGTTAAGTAGGACCTTAAAAAAGCGGATAGTCCTTGCCGTCAAGTAGGACCTCAAAAAAGCGGAAATCCCTTGCCGTCAAGTAGGGACTGAAAAACACGGGCAACTAAAAAGCGGGACTGCCTCTGCGCGTCTCGCTTTTTTCTTTGCCGGAAAGGTCGAATCATGGCAGATCTGGATATCTACCGTATCGAAGATCGGTATATACGCTTCCTCCATTCTCGCGACAGCCGCGTCCAGTTCAACAAGGATCATCGGCGCCCATATGTCGGTGTTGTCCTGCTCGTCGGAGAATACCGCTATTTCGTCCCGATGGAATCCCCAAAGCCGAACCACGTCACCATGAAGGCTGGCCCGCATCTGTATAAGCTGGACGGCGGCAGTCTCGGTCTTCTCGGCTTCAATAACATGGTTCCCGTCCCGGAATGCGCCCTGATTCGCTTCGACGTAAACGCCGAACCAGATCCGCAGTATCGCAGGCTTTTACAGCATCAAGCCCGCGCTATCAACAACAGTCAGGGTGCGATCCTGCATTGCGCGTCCAAGACTTATTTCAGCGTCGTAACCGGGAAGAACAAGTTTCTCTGTAAAGTCTCCTGTGATTTCCGTGCGCTCGAACGCGCCTGCAAAGCCTATGATCCGTCCCGCAAATCCCTGAGCCGCTGACCCTTCCAGACAAACACCGCCCCGGCCTGATAAGCCGGAGCGGTATATGTATAACCTTTTCGTGCAAAGGTGAAAATCTTGTTATGAAATTTACATCAACATGGCGGATCTCGGATCCGATCGCGCAGTATATCGTCTATCTGCGCAAGTCCCGCAAGGATATAGAGGCCGAAGCGCTCGGGCAGACCGACACGCTCAAGCGTCACCGGGCCGCACTCTTGTCTCTGGCCGAAAGCAGCGGCCTGAACGTCGTGGAGATCTGCGAGGAAGTCGTTACCGGCGACTCCATCGCCGTCCGGCCGGAGGTGCAGAAGGTCCTGCAGCTCGTCGAGACCGGCAGCTATGCCGGCGTGCTCGTCATGGAGGTCGAGCGTCTGGCGCGCGGTGACACCATCGACCAGGGCATTATTGCGCAGACTTTCAAGTATTCCAATACAAAGATCGTTACCCCGAACAAAGTCTATGACCCAAACAACGAAATGGACGAGGAATACTTCGAATTCGGCCTTTTCATGTCCCGGCGGGAATACAACACCATCAAACGCCGCCTGTCGCGCGGCAAGGAGGCGTCCTTGCGCGAGGGCAAATGGATCTCCGGCAAGACGCCCTTCGGCTGGTCGCGTGAGAAGCTGCCGAATGACAAGGGTTACAAGCTCGTCCCGCACCCGGAGCAGGCCCAGACCCTTCAGCAGATCTACGACTGGTACACCGGTGAGGGCTGCGCGCGCATCGGTTCCTTTGCGATTGCCACGCGGCTGAATCATCTCGGCGTCAAAACGAATTCCGGCAGCGCGTGGACGGCAAGCGCCGTCCTGGACACGCTGCGCAATCCGGCAAATGCCGGATGGATCAAATCCGGCGGCAGGCCGGAGACAAAGCGTATCGTTGACGGCTCTGTCGTTGTCAGCCGCCCGCGCACCCGGCAGGAAGATTTGAAGCTCTATAAAGGCTTGCACGATGCGCTGATCTCACAGGCGCAGTACGATAAGGCCGTTTCGCTGAGTTATTCAGTTGTTGCTCCGCGCGGCAAGGGCGCATGGAAGACCGTTACCAGCCTTGCCGGGCTTGTTCGCTGCGACCAGTGCGGGCGCGTCATGGTTCGCAGAGCGTCTTCTGGTGATCGGCGTCCGTCATTCATGTGCCCAACGCATGGCTGCCCCACTGTCAGCTCATGGTATAGCGAGGTTGAAGAGGCTTTGCTTGACGCTCTGCGTGATTGGCTGCGTGAGCTTGAGGTCGGCGAGGCTGACACCAACGACGACCATTCACTGCTAGACGCGCTCTCAGCTTCCATCAACGCTGACCAGAAGCAGCTTGCTAAGCTGGAGGCGCAGGAAGCCCGCGCATACGAGCTCGTCGAGACCGGCGTTTACACCCCAGAAGTCTTTCTTCAGCGATCTCAGGCGCTGGCCGCAGATAAACAGGTGATTGTTTCCCGCGTCGAAGAGAACCAGCGCGCGCAGGACGAGATCACACGCGCCAAACAGGCCCGCGCCCGTCTCGCCCCCGCCGTCCGCCATGTGCTCGAAACTTACCCGCTTGCTGCAACGCCGCAGGATAAGAACGAGCTGCTTAAAACCGTCCTCCAAAAAGTCCTTTACCACAAGCAGTCCAAATCCCACTCCAAATCCGGTAGCGATATGCGCGTGACCCTTTACCCCCTCACCGATTGATCCCCTGCCCCGCCTTTTCGTATCTACAATTAAACGGGCCGCATGAATGCGACCCGGTTAATTGTAGATTTCAAACAAGCGCCGAAGCGAATTGCTCGCTTCGGCGCTCATTCCAAAAGGCCTAAGATGATTTGCAGGATGACGCAAAGCTGTTCCAGCGTCGCTTTGTTTAGTAATAAGTTGATTCTTTTCCGTGTCTGTTCCATACGCGCCTCGATTCCTCACAAAATTCCTTGATGTTTTTCGTTAATTCTTCCGATTGTTATTTCCTTCCGATTGCACTATAATATTGATTGTTGGCGTTGTTTCTCCCGTCAGTGCAGCATGTGTGGCTCCCGGCGTTCGTCCTGCTCCCGGCCTATGTCGGCGACGCAGGAAAAAAGCAGCGGCACACCCTTGATGTAATCCACACTGACGCTATGTACGTCCGTCAGTTTCGCCCCGTCGACCGTCACGTCGACCCTCCCATTGTTTACCCGGATGTTAATGCACTCCATGTTTTTCCTCCCGTCTGTTATTATAGAACAGTTGTTCTAAAAATCAACTTGGCATACTGCATAAACAAATCGCGTTATTTTTGGCACCCTAAAAACCGTTTGTGCACCGTTTATGGGGCTGATACTTCGATATAATATTTGGTTTAATCGGCCCCATCGTATCTTGCACATACGATGGGGCCATTTCAGCAGATGCCGGATTCAGGAACTATCTGCTACGTTTTCATTGTACCAGATAATGTTTGTAAGAAAAGCCCGAGTTTTGCGTTTTTTTCTCATGGTTTGCGTTTTCACACGGAAAATATAAGAAATAACAATAAAATCTGCGATTGGAGGCGCACTAATGTCCGCAATACAGGAACTCGCGCCGTTTATCGGCGCGTATCATGGAAAAATCAGAAATGCGAAAGATCACAGCGGAATGACGCTGGAGGAGCTGTCGGAAAAGTCCGGAGTTTCCTTCTCCACCGTGAGCCGATTATATGCTGGAACACAAGCGGATCCACGGCTTTATAACTCGGCCGCAATATGTAAAGTGCTTGGTCTGTCGCTCGACGAGCTGTTCGGCCTTGAAAATCCCGTCGGAAGCCCGGAAGAGCTGACCAAGCAGATCCATCATGTCGAACTTGAAAACGCCAAGCTGGAGACAGCAACAGCCATACAGAGCGCGCAGATAAGGTCTACACATACAATGTGTTACGTCCTCGCCCTGTTTTGTATGCTTCTCTCCTTTTCTCTGATTGCCTGCCTTGTGGCGGATGCGCAGATTCGGACCGCAGGCCTCATTCGCGATGGAGATTTGTCCGTAGCTGCATGGGTTTGCATTGCCCTGATCGTAGGTTCAGCGCTGGCTTCGGCAATTACTTTCTACGCGATCCGAAAAGAACGTGGAGGGAAACATGGAGTGCATCAAGTGTAAAAAAGAAATCCCAGACGGCGCGCCCTACTGTTGCTGGTGCGGAAAAAACAGCAAACAAAAAAGAAAAAGCCATGAAACCTTTGCAGTTTCAGGGCTTTTCCCGTTTTGCATTGGTCCGAGTGACTGGATTCGAGCCAGCGGCCTCTTGAATCCCATTCAATAAAAAGCGCAGTAATTTCAACGATTTTTCTTGCTCTTGAGTGTAATAAGACTGTAACCGGTTTTATCTTGCATCGGATATCTTCCGCATAACGGAATCATACACGCTTCGCTTGACAAGCAATACCGTATCCATTAGCTCGTCCACGATTGGCCAGACTTTAGACGGGTCTTTTTCTGCGATGGCGCGCAGGAAGTCACTGTCTCCGTAGCTGCCTACCATCTGCGTGGCCGTTGCCTGCGGAACTTCCGCCTGCACTGCAGGTGCATGGGCTCCGGAATAAGCGTACACGCGCGAACTTCGGCTTCCCTGTTCGTCCTCCTGCATCTTGTCGCGTATCACATAAAGATCTGCCAGTTTGGCATAATTGGGATAGCTGGATTCCTCATATTCCAGCCGCGCTATCTCCTTGCGGATCTCGGCTTTATCCAGCATATCATATCCCCCTTATGCCCGCTCGATCTGCTCCATGCAGCGGCGGATCGCTTCGCGGGTCTTATCGTCGTCCGCGTCGCGCATCATATCCTCCAGCTGCGCATGCATATGCTCGCGGGCGTCTGTGCGGCTGTAGCGGCCCATTGCGTCGCGGCGGCGCCCACGGTATGAACTTCCGCGTCCATATGTGCCGCGCATATCCGCTTCCCATTCGCCGTCGCGGGAATATCCGCCGTCCTCGAGCATTTCAATCTTATAGGCGTTTTTGATGGAACTCGTCAGCTTCTGGATCGCGTCCAGATCGCCCGCAGACATTTCGCGCTTGTCTGCGATCTCGTCCAGCTCCTTGCAGAGCATTTCGCGGAGATTTCTCAGATCATACATGTTGCTTCCTCCTTTCAAGCCACACGCTCGACGGTCAGGTTGCTGTTTGCAAAATTAACCGCCTGCGTGCTGGTGTTGCGCATGCCTACCGTCAGGCAGCAGCCTCTCGGCACGCTCACCTGTGCGGACACATAAACGTTGAAGTAGTTTTCTACCGCTGCCGGTGTCACAGTCGCCGTCGCGCTTGCCAGGGCTTCACCGTTGATGGCAAGTGCGGCTGTGATTGCCTCGACTGTGCCGCCGGTTGGAATTGCGATGTTGCCGCCGTAGGAGACTTTGAAACTCGCTCTGCACTGATTTGTCAGCCCGCGCAGCGTGACCAGGCCGCTGCCCTCGCGGTGCACGATGCACGGCTTGCTACTCACTGCCGTTTCCGTCAGCGGGACGTTCTGCCCGGCGGCGACGCCGACGACGTTGGAATTTGTAAACTCAGCCAATCCCAAACACCCCGCTTCCCGAATTGCCTGCTTTGCAGTAGTTCAAAATCGGCTCCATCGCCGTCTTCATCGCCTCTGCGCAGCTCGGCTGCTCCATTTCGTCCACCGTTTTCAGGATACAGGCGTATGTGTAGAGATCCGTGATGTTCATCTTGTACAGATCCACGCCCATCAGGTGATCGATGAATTTCTTCTTGAGTTCCTTATATGTTGCCATAAAATCATTCCTTTCATAAAAATATAGCGGCGGGACGATTGCCCCGCCGCGTTGCTTTCGAGTATCGGCAATGGGGCCGACCATTTTCGTGAGGCCACGAAAAAGCTATACGATGTGGAGTTGTTACGCGCAGTTGCCGCAGCCGTAGTTGTAACCGCCGTTATAGCCATTGCATCCTGCGTACTGGTACGGGGCCGGGACTGCGAAGGACGGAACCGGGCGCGGGTTATAATACGCCAGCTGCCCGCTCACGTAGTTACGCAGATCGAGCGTCTGTGCGTTCTGGCTTGCCGCAAGCTGCGCAGCAAAGAGCTGCTGGCCCTGCTCGGCGATCTTCGCGTCCTTCGCCGCAAGCTCCTGCGCCGTCAGACGCTGGTCGATGCTGCGGAAGCCGCAGTTCATGGCGTCGATGATGTCGCGGGTGGTGTTCTGCACGGTGTTGCGGGTGTCGCATGCCTGCGTCGCCATGTCGTAGCGCACCTGGGCGATTGCAGCGCGGTTTTCGCAGCAGCACTCCTGCGCCTGCATCGCCATGTTGTTCAGCTGCTGCATAAGCGCGGCCTGCTGGTTGCAGCGGGAAAGCTCGGCCTGCGAGAAGCCGCTGGTCACGGCCTGCGTTACATTCGCGAAGCCGTTGAGCATGCCGGTGTTCATGGCGTAGAAGCCATCACAGATACCGTTGTTTACGTTATCAAGCTTGCGCTCGATGTTGGAGAAGTCAGAGGCCAGCACATAGCCGTCTACAACGCCGCCGGAATTTCTGCCGTTGTTGCCGAATCCGTTTCCATTGCCGCCCCAGCCGCAGAAAATGGCAAGGAACAGGATGATGATCCACCAGCCATTATCACCGCCGAAGCCGCCCCAGCCGCCACCTGTCATGCCGGTAGGCGCGACGGGCATTGTCATGGTCGGGGAGCCGTCATTCAAACTCATATTTTTCATTCCTTTCGTAGATTCAAAAGATTTATCTCAATCGTGGCCACGATTTTGATCGTTCAACTGTTCGGAATTCCCGAACTATTGCAGCAGTTGCCGGAATTGCCCCGCCACCTGCTGCAGCTGATTCAGCTGCTGCTGCGAGATTTTCCCGCTTTGCACCAGCTTTTCGACCTCTGCTTTTGGATCCCCCTGAAAGCTGTTCTGGAATTGCCGGAACTGCTGTATCATGTTCTGGAACTGCCCCATCTGGCCGGGCATCTGCCCGCCGCCGAGGGCCTGAAACAGGGGGTTAGCCATCGGTCTCTGCCTCCTTTGCTTTTCTCGCCGGTCTGACGCTCGGAGCCGTCAGTTTGGACACCAGCTCTTCAAACTCCCTGCGGGTCACATATTCTTCGCTCATGTCTTTTCGCGGCGCTGCGGGCGCTGGCGCGGCCTGCGCACGCTCTACAAGGTCGTAGGTCGTCATGGCCGGCTTTCCGCTTGCATCGGCCTTTTTTACATACACGACCGGCGCGTTCATATCCCAAAGCGTAACGGCATTGTTGGGCGCGACAATAAAGTCATTCGCCGCTTGCTCGTTTGGAACCCAGATGATCGACTGATTCTGCGGCTGCTGGGGCTGCGGCTGGTAGGCCGGCATCTGCGGCGCGGTCTGGTACTGCGGACGCATCATTGGCTCCTGCATCGGCTGACTGATCGGCTGGCCGATTGGCTGATTATAAATCGGCTGCTGATACACATACGGCTGTTGTCCGAACATCATTTATCCTCCTTTGCCCAGTAGAACAGCGGGATCTCATTGCCGCTGTCCCATGTGTCGAAATAGCTTCCGTTCTCCGCACAGACCACATGACTGGACAGAGCAAGAACGTACACGCCGCGCGGATGGTCTGCGCAGAAATCCGTGACGGTGTAGCAGTCCGGGCATGTGTTCGGGATCACGTTCCGGGTAAAGCCCTGCTGCCGGAGGTATGCGCTCCACACGCTGTTTGCGCTCGGCAGATCGCCCATGATGAACCCCTGCAGGCACAGGCCGATATACACCTCGTCCCAGCTCTTCCCGGTCGCCTTTGCGATAGCCCGGACGGTGCAGTCCCCGACCTTCTGCCCGGCGGGATTTGGATTGAAATAAGAAAAGCCCATACCGAACACTCCTTTGATGTGTCCAGTATGGGCTTTTTACTATTTTCCTGTGCCTCAGTTATGCATCAGTTTTGCTCAAATAAATATGCAGCAATCCAGCCACGTATCAGTTCGTTTGGCGTCGTGCCGTTGGACTTGGCTGCGGCCTTAAAGCTTTCCGCGATCTCCCGCTTGAGCTTGCAGGAGATCACGGACATGTTCTCAGCGTCCCACTTGTTGCGAGCGCGGCGCTGGGTGTCAGTCGGCATAGCATACCTCCCACGCGCAGATGTTCGCCGCATTCAACGCGGCAGAAATCAGCGCTTCGGCGTCCACGCCCAGAACGCCGGAGATGGACCGCAGAACGCCCAAGACATCCTCCGGGGTGTCAACGGACGCATCGTCCATTGTGCCGTCTGAAAAGCGCCAGTGATAACCGTCGGCAATCACGTCGACGTAGTACCGCGAGCCGAAGTCGCCGCAGGACGTGTCGTTGACCTCGACGGTGACAAGCTGGCCGTTAAGGTCGACCACGACACCGCCGGAAAACTGCCAGTAACCGCCGCCATTATTTGCAGTGTCCGGGTTATAATGGGGATTTGTTCGCTCTCCCCACGCGGAAACGATATTAAACATGTCTGCCATCCCCCGATTTTTTTGTCGTGTTTGTTTTGCTTTGTTTCTATGGCTGCATTATATACTGTAATACCGTATATGTCAAGGGCTTTTCAAAAATTTTTATATAAAAAATAAGCGCCGAGAAACCGGCGCTTATCTCAGTTATACAGTTTGCTGGATGTCCGCTGCATCTCCCGCATGATCTCCGGCAGGCGGCGCTGTACCGTGGCGCGGCCTAGAAACAGCTCCGTCGCGACATCGACTTGGGGGAGCTTGTCCACGAAATAGAGCTGTGCAATCTTCTCATTTTCCCGGCCAAGATTGGCCTGATAGATCACGGCCTCCATGTCCTTGCGGGTCAGGTGACCCAGCTCGGGCGGCAGTTTGCCGCGTGCCTGCGGCGACATAGGCCCCGCCTCCTTACTTTTCCTTGTGCGTCAGCACGGCGATATTACCCTTGTTGCTGACTTCGAGATCCAGCGCAGCGGCGATATCGCGCACCTTGACGTAGTTCGTACCGTTTTTCAGGATACGCTCAACGGCGACTTCCTTGCCGTCCACAATGATCTTGCTTTTTTCTACCACTTCACGTTCCTCCTCTCCGTGTTTTCCGTCCTCCAGCACCATGACCGTGTGCCCGCTGGATACCAGCACGTCGCCGCGCAGCAGATACTCGTCCTTCTTGAGATACCTTGCCGCAGTCAGCAGCTCGAACTCTCCCGTCTGCGGCCAGTCGTGCCGCATGCAGTATGTGGTGCAGCTGTTTCCCTGCCGCCGGAAAAGATCCTCCAGCCTGTGCACGCCTGCCGAGATGGCGCACAGCATCATAAATGCCGAGCAGTCTGTCTCCACCGGCTTTGTGATCTTGCTCAGATCCCAGCCCGCGTCCTTTGCCGCCGCATACGCGGTGTTGCGATTGTCCATATCGTAGCCGATATTCTTGTTCTTCACGCCGGTCTCGCAGGCTTTCGCGGCCAGCTCCGCCTTTGCCGGGTCCTTGAACCGCAGCACTCCCAGCCACACGGCTGGATACCACGTGGAGAAATTCAGCTCCCGGCCCGTTTGGTTGCCGGGCTGCTGCCCGTGGCCGCCTGTCTCTCCAAGGCTGGCCTGTCCGATCTTGATGCTCATGCCCGCTCACTCCCGTACAACTCGTGATGCAGCTGCAGCACGGCGGCCTCGATCAGCTTGTCGATCGTTTCCACATCAAATTGAATGCCCTTCTCGGCGAGGAAGCTCACAACATACGCTTTTTTCGCCGCGCCGTCCGTCGCGGTGTACAGCTGTTCCGCCGCCTTTACGCCGATCTCAACGTAAGTGCGGAGCGTTTGCAGCTTGTCTGCGTCGATCTTGGTTTTGAGCCACGGAATCAGAAACGCCGAGACGAGCGCGCTGATGAGCGCGAGCACTGCCGAGATGATTTGCGTGTAGTCCATATGTATGCTCCTTTCAATCTTTCAGCACGATCTCCGCGATGCGTGCTGCCGCTTCTGGGCCGTATTTCTCGGCCCATTTATCCATGTACTTCTGCGCGTACTTCGCGCGGTTCTCGTTCTTGGCCTTCCAGAGATAGAATCCGCTGGAAGCTGTTGTTTCAGCCAGCACCGCAAGCGTGATCTCCGTCAGGTCTGCGCCTGCCGCGCAGGCGATAATGAGTGCGAGGCTGACGAGCGCGCTGCAAATCAGCCACTTTTTACTGAATTCCATTGCTATGCCCGCATTGCGCCTCCAGCTGGTGCAGGAATTTTTTCACGTCGCCGTTCCCGCCCAGGTTGATGTATTTCTGCCCGGCGATCAGGCGCTCGCCCATCGGCATTTCCTCGCTCATGATCGTGAGGCGGAGGATCGCCAGATACTGCTCGTCCTGATGCTCCTGCATTTTTCCAAGCTTTTTGTCGATCTCGGCGAGGTGCGTATCCTGCGATGTGGCCTTGCCGCGCTTTTTCTGTACCGCGCTGACGATGGCATTGACTACCGCCGTCAGCGCGGACGAGCCGAGCACGGCGCAGACGAGGGTGACGATTATGGTCTTGGTGTCCATTTTTCTGTACCTTTCTCTTTTATTTGCCGGGCTAATCGTCCGCCATTTTGATGTAGGTGGCGGTATCGCTGGAATAGCTGATCGTCGGCAGCGTCGTGCCGCCGAGGACTGCATAGAGGGTCGGGTAGACCGTCTGGTCGAAAGTCGCGCCGTCGCAGGCGTGCCACGGGGCAGCGAGGGTTCGGACGGTCGTGAGGATATCGCCGACGTGATAATTCGGCTCCGACAGCTTTTCAAGCGCACCGTTTACCATCGGGTTTGCCGGCGCGTCGCCCGCCCGCCAGACCTTTGCGGCAGTCTGCGCGGTCAGCAGATTTCCTGCTGTGAGCGGCGTTCCGGCCTCAAGCGGTTCGTCCTCCGGGAGAAGCCATTCATAGCGCAGGCGGTTCCCGCCCACGTCATATACCCCATACCGGACGGCCCCGTTTGCAAGATCATTCGTTCCGATCCTGTCCCGCATGGCTCATTCCTCCAGCGCCTTGATGTAGGCTTTGCTTCTGGTGTCCGTGGTGATCGTGGGGATCTTTTTGTTGTCGTATGCGAAATCATGCAGGATATCCTTTACCGCCGTATTGGCGGACGCGCCCGGGATCCGCACAACTGTTCCGGCTGCTGCGGGCTGTCCTCCTGCCGACGCAGAAAGCGTCGTGGTGTAATCCCAGCCCTGCGTGATATCCTCGGATACGTAGACGCTTGTTCCAGCCACGCCGACAAGCTGGTCGCTGCAAACAACTGCGTGTTTTGCGAACGCTATTGACGTTGATACTTCTTCGATCTCGAGTGTATTTCCCCCCGTGATTTTTTTTAGCTTTACTTCACCGTTTTGTTTTTCGCGGAAGAAATACACATTCCCTCCCACTTCAAACAAATCTCCGTATTCCGGAAGACCGCTCAGATATTCGTCGTCCGTCGTAGTTTTAAGTTTTTCCGTCAAGTTTTTCCCATATTTCACGCATACGTTGTATCCCCGGCTTTCGTATTGTCTCACCAGCACCATAATCATCGAGTCTGTTTGCCGCACCAACATGCCAAGGACATAATCAGAGTATGCAAACGCATAGCCTCCCTCGTTTCTCCACGACTGATCGTTGCTGGTCGCCGGGCTCGTTTTATTGGTAAGCTGGGTTGTATACCGCAGTATACGTCCTATTCCAATAGTGTCTTGATTTTCCCCAAGCACGAAGAAGCGCGTTCCATCGAAATACACGTCATAGTCGGTTCCTTCGAACTTTTCGGCATCCGTTGTTGCAGTCAGGCTCGGAGAATCTGTGCTGAACTGCCCCAGCAGATCAGCCGAGAACAGTAGCCCCCAGCGCCACGTGTTGCCAGAACTTGTGACGCACAGAACCAGCACACTGCACACATACAGGCCGCCGAGGTATTTCACGGCATGCGCGGCCACAACGCGGGACGAAATGATCGTTCCCCCGACCCATAGGTTCTGCGGCATGGCCCATTCTGTCCATGTTTCGCCGTCGTCCGATACCAGAATGTGTGCGGAGGCGGCGTCCCGGTACGTGCGGAACCAGTGGCCGTTTTCGTAGGAGATCGCGTCGCCGCCCGCTCCAATATTGGTCAATACCGTTTTCTGCATCCAGAGTGACGGGCTTGCCGGTGTCCGAAGCACGGCGCAGAGGGCCGGGTACTGCTCCTGCGATACGGTGCGGCCGTCGCAGGGGAGCCAGGCAGCGGAGAGGTCGGTGCGGGAGGTGATGGCGATATCGCCGACTCTGGCCGTGCCCTGTGCGAGCTTGGCGAGCGCGTCGTTTACGGTCGGGTCGTCCGGCTTTTCCGAGCCGGGCCAGATCTTCGCGGCGGTCGCGTCGGACAGGAGATTGGCCTTGTTGAGCGGCGTACCTTCGACGGTGGGCGCGTCCTCGCGCTTCATGTATTCGTAACGGTTCAGGCTTCCGTCGGCATTATAAATGCCGTACCTGATCGCGCCGTTCGCCAGAACCTGTGTCGGTTGTCTGTCTTTCATGTCAGTAATCCTCCTGCGGCGCACTCCGCCGCGCCGGTATGGCGAAAAGAATTTGCAACGTTGACGATTAAAGCCTCGCAGAGCTTCAGGATGCGCTCGATCTCATTTGCGCCGGTGTAGGTGAGGCGGGACAGCTGCGGCGCGTCCGGCGTTCCGGCGGGATACGCAAGCGCATCGCGGATATCCTGTATCTGCTGCCGGTACGCCTCCGCCTGTGAGGCCGTGGGAATGTCCGTGACGGCCCAGTCGGTTTTCGCCGTCCACGGTATGCTCCTGCCGCAGATCGGGCCGAGGCGGCCCGCCAGATAGTTCAGGGCGGTTCCCACGCGGTTGAGATCGGCGGCATTGTACGCGCCCTTCATCCCGGCGAGCCATTCCGCCCGCTCGCCTGCGCTCATGGCCGCAAAGCCCTTCGCGGCCAGCGCCTTCACCCGCTCGGCATCCGCCTGCGTCCGGTCGGTGACGAGGGTAACGATGATGGTCTTGGTATCCATGGTGTTCTCCCTTTTTTTGTTTTCGGCGTTCACATCGCAACGATGCAACTCGCATAATCCTTCCATCCGTCGGCAGCTTTATACGCCGCGACCGATGCTGCCGGGACTTTGATGGTAAATCCCGCTGTGTACGAGGGGAATGCTTCAGTTCCAAGCGCAGGCGGCGTTGTCGGCTTGCAGATAACAGTTGTTATTTTAGTAAAATCAAAACAAGATGCTCCTATTTCTGTCACCGTTGACGGAATCTCTATTTCTCCGGCAATTCCCGAACTGTTAAACGCAGATTGTTCGATAACAGCAAGCCCTTCGTTTAATTTTATTACCGGCGCAACACCATTAACGCCTTGCACATTTGAAAATGCCAGGCTTGAAACTCTGGTTACACTCCCCGGCAAAATCATTGTTCCGATATTAGCAGAACTAAACGCGCCATTTCCTATCAATGTCACCGTTTCCGGGATGATAACATTCTCGCACATAGAGCCAGCAAAAGCGTTCGCATCAATCGTTGTAATGTTGTTTGATGGATCTGACATATCCAGCTCTTGCAGTAGGTATTGTTGCGTAAACTCAAAAGCTGCAATTCTTGTATGATTGTAGAGCTTTGCTTTTTTTATATAGCTTGCGCTTTCATTGGCTGTCACGGGTACTTGCTCGTATTCAGCTACCATGTACGGCGTAGTCGGTGCTTTCTTGATTCCGGCCACCGCAGAGGCAAATCCATCCGGATAGATAAGCTGGCCGGTCTGCCCGCTCTTCGCGCGGATTGCGTCGGCGACTGACGTGAGTTCTATATCGTTCGTTAAATATTCAGTTGCCATCAGAAACTACCTCCATTCGCGCTAGGAATTGTTTCCGCGCTCCACGCTCCATTGACCACCCGCAAGAATTTACCGTTGTCGGAGGCGGTGACGGCCGGAAGTTCCTTTTTGCCCCACGCCTCTTTATTGTCGCGCACATCGCCGATGGCCTCGTCGATCTGCGCGCCGGTATACTGGCTGTTGTACGCCATGCGATCACTCCTTCATGCACAGGAAATCCTCTCCGTCAGCCGTTTTCATGGTCTGCGACTGTCCGGACGGGATAAATCCATAATTGTCATTCCAGCTGCCGTCCGCGCCCTGCGCGAACAGCGAAATTCTATATTCTCCGTCTCCGGAAAGCAGGAAATCGTCGTATACCTCAAAGGTGCGCTTTGTCCCCGCGGGGGTCTGGGAGAAGGACGCGATGAGCGCGCCCTTTCCGCGCCCCCAGTCCTCGCCGGATTTCGTCGCGCGGCACTCAAAGGCCGTATAGGCGATATCCGACGAGAATGTGACGGTGATGGAGTCGTACCCGGCCACTGCCGAGATCTTATTTCCAGTGACGGAGAATGTCAGTTCCGGCGCGGCCATTACGCTGCGCTCCACGTCCCGGCGGCGTTCTTGACGAAGACCTTCACGATCTTCACGCCGTCGCCGGAGGACGCCGATTCGAGGTCTACGCCCTTGACGGTGACGTTGATAGCGGTGTTCTTCTTGTAGCCGCCCTCCGTGCCGCTGACGTTCGTGGAGCCGCCCGTCGCCGGGATCTGCGTGCCCGCCGTGTGCAGGCTGCTCGTCGCCGGGACGACGCGGACGGTGTATTCCTCGAAGTCCACGTCGCAGACGAAGGAGAATGCAGCTGCGTCGTAGCCCGTTACCTTGGAAATGCGGCTCTTGTCGGGGCCAGTGATGGTCACGGCGGGAATCGTGGAATTGAGCGTGATGGTGTCGCTGACCGCCGCAGATTCATTGCCTACGTCGTCGCGGACCTTGCAATAGATCGTCTTGAGGCCGTCGCCGTCGGGAAGCGTAATGGCCTTTTCTGCCGCGAACGTCTCCCACGACGCAGCCTCTTCCGTCGCCGCCGTCTTCGTGCCCCAGATCTTCATCTGGTAGCCCGTCGTCACTTCATCGGAGACGGAGATCTTCGCGGTGACGTTGGCGCTGGTTGCGTACTGCGCGCCGTCATTCAGGATGATCGATAGACCGGCAGGCGCCAGCGTATCGAGCGTTAAATTAAAAAAACTTGCCATCAGGTTTTAACCCCTTTCTTCACTTTTGAGTTCAATGTACAAAAAGCCGCCCGGCCTTTCATAAATGGTTTTCTCGCCCAGATGGGCGGATTTGATGCCCATGGAGCCGATGAACAGCTCCAGAATGCGTTTGATTCCAACTGCCAGCATGTCAGCCCTCCACCAGATACAGCGTCCGCGCGTCCTTTTCGTCCAGCGCGTCATATGCGGATTTTGTGAGCACGCGGATCTCGTCGATCTGCGCGGATGCAATGCCTCCGCCGCCAGAGCCGCCGCCAGCATGCACGGAAACGTTAAAGGAAACGTCGACCGGATCGCGGTTCTTGAGTTCAAATTCAATGCCGCCCATCACAACACCGCCTTTGACAGCGCGGCAGATACGTCGATCTGCTTTTTCTCGGAGCCGAGCACGTCTCCGCTTTTGAATTTCACGCGAATCTGCATCGGGCAGACCTTCGGCAGGCGGAATGTTTCTTCCTGCGCCAGCGGGAAATAGAATTTCCCGTCCGCGTATGTGATCTGGCCTGGGTAATACTTCTGCAAATACAGAAGCGTCATTTCGATCTTCTCAATATCGTCGATCTCGACAGCCTGCCCGTTGTTCTTGACCGTGACGGCCAGACTGTACGCATCGCCCTGTACCATGGGCTGTACCTCCGTTCTATGTGCCGATAATCTTGCATTCTGCCGCCGCGATTCCGCTGAGGCGAATGTCCATACTGGTGATCGTTCCGGTGATCTTCGTGCCCCACGGCGTTGTGGTGCGCACGTAATCGCCGGGGGCCTCCTTGTCCATGACGATGCGTACGCTGTGCGTCTGGCGGCGCATGTAATAGTCAAAGACGTGCTGCGCGACGGCGGCGACGTTGTCGCTGTTGACCAGCGTCGCGTCCCGCACCTCAATGACGTTCGGCTTGGTCTGCGTGGTGGCGTTCGGATTGGCTTTTGACGTGACCGACGTCGTGTGATAGTAGGTCGTACCGCCGACCTCCACGCTCTCCCCGCTTCCGGACGTCGAATAGCTGTGTGCCGTCACGCGGATCTCCGTGACCACTGCTGCCGTTTCCACGCTGCCGCCCGTGTATGTCCGGTCAAGTGGGATCATGGCAGGAGAGGCCGCTGTGAGCCTCCGAACGCGCACGCCACGCGACGCGCTTGTGTCGATGGTCGCACGAAGCGCGAAAACGATCTGTTGCAGCGCTTCTCGTTTCGTGCAGTCCGGGATATAGCCGGTTACGGTCTCGTCTTTCAGCGCAGGGTCGAAATCCAGCGTGAAGTGCGCGCCGAGAATCGAGGCTATCAGCTCCTTCGCGTTTTTGCTGCTGTAGACCGCCGCCGCGAAGGGCTCGTCGTCCAGAATGCCGAGCGCGTCCTGGCAGGACACATCATAGAGCCGTTCGCTCGACCGGGACGAGTTCTTGATGTAAAAGACGCCGATCAGCTTTGCACCGTCGTAGGCGCTGACGGGCTGCTTCTCCTGAAAAATGAAGTCAATATCGTCTGAGTTGTCGAGCGTGAAATCCAGCGTATTGATCTCCACGTCGTCGGAGATCACGCTGACACCCTCGGTGACGTTGACGCTGCGCAGATCCTCCCTCTCGAATTTCCGGACGATGCCGAAGAATATCTGCCGGAGCTTCGCATAGCGGTACGGCAGGCTCGTCTTTTTCAGCTCAATCACGAGCTTGTTGTAGCCCGTGACTGGCTTGGCGCAGAAATATTTCTGGCCGTCCGGCGTGAAGTCCTGCGACGCGACGATTGTCTCGCCGTTGTACCACGTCATGGTCAGGGCGCTGCAATAGTCGCCGGTGCCACCGTCAAAATAGAGGTAAATTCCGGAGCTTGCGAACGTGCCGTCCAGCGTGATAGTCAGCGTCGGGTTCGCGACAAAGGTGCAGTCCGCTTTGCTCGGAGCCGAAGACCAGAACGCCGCCCGCTCGGTCGCGAGGGTTGGCCGGGAGCCGTCCAGTTTCCATTGGTTCAGCTCGTTCGTCGCGACGGTCACCGGCTCCGTGCCGTATGTCAGCAGGGACGGGTCGGAGAACGGCTGCGCGGCGGTGCTCGCCACGCTGGCTGCCTCCGCCGCGCCTACCGCAACGTCCTCATAGATCACACGTACACTCATACCGGCGTCCTCTTGGGCTTCATGGCGATAAAGTTGATCGTCAGATTGCCCCAGTCGTTGCGCCCGTCGTAGCTTCCGGCAAGCTCATCGTCGCCGTTTGCCACATAGGCGTCAAAGGTCATGGTTCCCTGCGCGTATGGGACAGTCAGCACGTGACTGTCGACCGGTGCGGAAATGCTCTCGTAAAAATCGTCGTATTCCTCCGGGTCGGAGGATACGGGGTCGATTTCGAGGCTGTAGTTGTAATACGTGCCGATGATATCGCGGGTCATCGCGCCGGTCATGACGCGCCCGGCGTTGTCGCCGTCGAGGACGGAGAACGACCGCTTGCAGCTCACGACGTGAAGATTGAAATACGCCTTGCCGTCAAGGCTCAGGGCGCTTCTCATGTCTTCACCCCCGCAAGGCGGACGCCGACGCGCTGCGTCTCCTCGTTGTTCAGCTGGTAGATCGCACGGCCCAGCTCCCGGCGGTCAAGCTGGAGGATGACGGTCATCTTCCGTCCTCCCGCGCCGCCGGTCTCGTTCATGGCCTGTTTGAAGGCCTGCACCATCGTGGAAAGCGGCGTCTCGATGTTTGTCCCGCTCTTTTGGTCGCCAAGAACGGCCATAAATTCCCGGTTCGGCGGGATGACCGCGCCGGAGGCGAGACGGGGGAGTTGGACGCGCGACACCGGCGGAATGTTGATTCCAATGGTTTTCCCGCCAACCAGCGGTACACCATCCGGAATCTCGAAATGAATTTTATTCAGCGCCGAAAGCAGTAGGTTAATGCCGTCGATGATGAAGTTAATTCCGCCCTCTATTGTGCCGATTACGAGATTCCAGACGCCTTTCAGAATGTCAAGGACGCCGTTCCACGCTTTCTTCCAATCTCCGGTGAACACGCCGGTCAGGAAGGTAATAAGTCCGCCGAGGATCTTTTTCCACGCGTTGTACTGGTCGGAGAACAGTTTTCCAATCGTTTCAAAAATCGCAGCAAGTGCCGGGTTCTTGCCCTGCAGCCATGTAATAAATGCGCTCCATGCGTCTTTGATGGAGTTTATAATCGCGTTCCACGTCTGCTTAAGCCCTGCCCAGATCTGCTTTGCACCTTCCGCTGCAAGCTTCAGGTCTCCCGTAAACACGCCCTTGAAGAACTTCCCGAATCCGTCTATGACATTTTTCAGGCCGTTGATAAGCTCTTCGCCGTGCCCCGTAAAGGATACCAGCGCAACGAGAATCGCGGCAATTCCAGCAATCATAAGAGGTATCCAGCTGCCCGTCAGTAGGCCGATTCCGATACCGGCAGCGAGCAGCCCGGCGATAATAGTCAGCGTGTTTTCCAGTGTGAATCCGTTGTTGATTACGTCCTTGATGCCAACAACGAGCATTGCAAGACCGCCTACCACAAGGGCGATGCCTGCCGCTATCGGCCCGAATGCGAGCGCAAGCCCGCCCGCGAGGGCCGCGAGCCCGGCAATCATGCCGAGAAAATTAGTCAAGTCGATACCGTTGTTCCATGCGTCCAGCCAGAAATAGACAAGCGCAAACGCGCCTGCGGCCGCAAGTGCGATGCCGCCGATCTTGCTTAAGCTGTCTGTAAACATGCTGGCGATCTTCCACGCAAGCAGTCCGGCCGCGATCGCGCCGACAATGCCGAGGATGTCGTTCAGCTTATCTTCTGCAAGATCCAGATTCGAGAAATCCGGCGTGATCCCGCTCGAGTCGGCAGCGCCGCCCGCTCCGCCTCCGCCGCCGGACGCTTGATTGCTGGTGATCTGGTTGATCTCGTCAAATCCGGCCATGCTTTTGCTTGCGTCTTCTGCGGCAGCGCCCACCCCTTCAAGGGCTTCTTTTTCGGTATTCAGGCCTTTCGCCGCCGAAACCTGCGCGCCCCAGCTCTTCCCGGAAATCATTCCGAAAAACTTTGCGATTGCCGTCACGACCTGTGCCAGAATGTTGACCAGCTTCACAAAAACCGGGATCACGACTTCGAGGATCGGCTGTGCAAGCGTCAGAAGAGCTGCTTTCAGTTGCGCGATAGATGCACGGGCCGCCTCATTCTGCATGATCGTCTCGCTAAGCCAGCTGCGCAGCTGGGAAAGGCCGCGGGACAGGACAGTAAAGACCAGCGCGCTCCTCAGTACTCCGCTTAATCTTCTCCCGAATTTATTCATGCTTTTTTCGACGCGCGCCGACGCTTCGGCCATGCGGGCCGAGGCTCCGCCTGCGTCTGTGATCTGCTGTACCAGCTCTCCGGCTTTAGCCTTTGCAGCGTCAAGCGCATCAGTCTGGGTTATCACCTTGTCGGTGATCTTTGCATATTGACTCCCAAGCTTTTCCGCCGTTTTGTTTTGCTGCACCAGCAGCTGTTCCTGCTCTTTGATCTGCGCAGAAACCTCCGCCTGTCGAGAATAAGCGTCTATGTACTCCGTTGGATTAGCCGAAGCGCTTCCGGACGTAATGCCCTTTAGGCGGTCAGCCTCCGAGCGGAGCGATTTCAGCGCGTCTTCCGTCTGCTTCGCAGCCTGAAGCGCTGCGTCGAGTTCCTTTTTAATCCCGCTCTGCGTGCCGGTGTCCTCGTTCAGCTTGGCTTCCATCTTGTCGATTTTCGCGGACAGCGTATCAAGCTCCTTCTGCGCCTTTTTCGCGTCCGCGTCGACGGCGATTACAATTTTTCCGTCTGCCATATTCTCACCACCTGTCTATTTCCTTGATTTTGTGACACCCCATGCGGCGAGCAGATCGTTTTCAGCTTCCGAGTATGTCGTTTTCAGGTCGACGATATCCCGGTTGCGCCGGTAGAATTCCCTCTCCTGCTTGTCCAGACTCTTTCCCCTGGCCTTTTTGTCCCGGATGGAAACCACCTGTGCATACAGGCAATCTCCGATTTCCTGATAGTAGGCCAGAAACGAATACCAGTGCAGGTATTCCAGTGCCCGGACTTCGCAGCCAGCAATGCGGTTGATGGGTGCGATATAGAGGTCGAAGTCCTGCGCCCATGACATGATCTCGGGCTGCTTTCTCTTCTCCCGGTTCTCCTGCCCGTGGTCGATGAACCGGAAGCACTGATTGAGGGCTTCCTGATAGTCGCTGACTGGCATTTCGTCGAAGCCGGGATAGAAGATGGTCAGCGCCGCTTCCGCCTTGTCCCGCTCGTCCAGCTCCCTGTCGGTCAGGGCTACGAGGATATCAAGAATCGCGCGGTAATCGGATTGGATCGGATACGTTGTGCCGTTCACGTCGACCGTGGTCGGCAGCGCCCAGATCACTTTTTCCATTTTGCCGTATATTTCGCGATTCTCGGGTTAGTCTTCTTCTGCTCCGCTGCGAAGCTCGTGTCGATCTGGTCGATCACGGCCAGCATGAGGTTGCACCAGACCGGCAGGCCGTCTGCCAGCGCGTAGACGTTCATTGTGCCGAACAGCGCCGTACAGACGGGCTTCGCGAACAGGCTGTCGATCATGTCCCGCATTTCCGCGTCGCGGCGGCGGGCAATGGCGAAAATCTCCTTATTGTCCGCGCAGTGGTCGATTTCGGTCTTGTACGCCTCCTGTTTCTTGTCCAGCTCGTCAAATGTGTTGAAGATCTGTTCAACAAACGCGCTGTCCGTCGGGTTGAAGGAAACTTCCGCTGCGTCGTTCAGATTGAACGATATGATACCGGTTTCAAATTTGATTTCAGGCATTTATGCAGCCTCCTTAATCCGAATCCGGCGTGAACGTGATGGTTCCATCCGAACCGCGCGCTGCGGTTCCTGTTGTCCTGTTTCCGCCGTATGTCACTTCAATGTCCGAAGCAAGAACGCCGCCGCCCTCGCCTCCGTCTGTCGTGACGAGCACCGCGCAGGCGTCATACTGCTCTGCAAACGACTTCCCTGCGGAGTCCTGCATGTATGTGTGGATGATCAGGCATTTCTGATTTACCAGAGCGGCATGGTCCTTCTCCACGACTGCAAGATTGAGCAGATGGTTCATCACGTCGTCACCGCCTACAATCTCACTGCCGGAAAAGCTCTGTGTCATTTCTGGTGTCTGTGCGTTCGTGTACACGTGCCCCAGAATGTCCTTCTTCGTTTCCTGCCCCCAATCGTAGTTGATGGAGCTCTCCGTCACCTTGACGCCCATCGCCGACCACTTCGATGTGGTGCTGTCGCTGGTGTCCAGAGCGGTAATCAGCATTTCGCGGACTGCGCTCTCGCCGTTTTTTGCCGCGATTGTGTATTTATTTGCCATAGTTAAATCACCTCATATGTCAGTTTCATTAGAATTTGATGATCCTCTGTGCCGTCCTCATACCGGGCGAACAGGGCCGAGCGGCTGACAGCTTCCATGCGCCGGACGCGCATCCCGTCGCCCAAATCCGGCGGGTTCTGCATGGCCCAATCCCCGAACCGGTTCAGCATGGCGTCACACTTCAGGCGCTTGTCGTTGCTGTTTCCGGGAATAATGCGGGCGATGATCTTAAATTGGTATTCCGCTTCATGCCCGCCGAGGATGAATTTTCGCGTGATGTACGCGCCCTGAATCGTCGACAGGGCCATGCTCGCCGAATCGGCGGCGAGGAATTCATAGTTGATCGCTGCGGCCGGCATGTCGTCGTCCGAGAAGGAATTCGCCCAGATCATCATCTTCCGAGAGATATCCTGTTCTTCCTCCGCAGACACCAGCCTTTTTTGCTTTTCAGAGTCCATTCTTCACCGCCTTGTCCGCTACGCGGATCCATTTCTCAATGTTTTCGGCCTTTGACGCCTCAAACCAGTGCGATTGTGCCTGATTGTGGCCGGACGTGTTAAACACAAGATTCTTGTCGGTCACTACCTTTGTCCCGCCCTTCGGCGCGTAAGTGCTGCCGGTCTCCGGGTCTACCATGACTTTTCCGTAGTACAGGAACCGCGCGTATGGGCCGGGGTAGATAATCGCGTTTCCCTCGACCTGTGTTCTGCGGTCGAGGGCGCCGGTCAGGAACGGTACATATGGGCCCGTGTCCTTTCTTGCCTGAAGTGCAACAGCGTGCTCCGCTTTGGTGCATGCTGTCGCGATTGCCTCATGCAGTTCGTCAAATCCGTCTGCTTTTACGCTGAATTTCAGCATATCAGGCTCCTCCGACCTCAAAGTGTCTCATGTCGGCGCTGCCGTAGTCCTTCCGGTCGACCTTCGTAACCTTGTAAACGTCGTCATAGAGCATTTCTAGCGTCTGCTCGGTTTTGTCCGGCTCTACGACTTTGTCCTTGATAAAAAAGGTCGTGCCGCCGTTGCCGTCCGTGGAAAGCGTCCACAGGCCGCTTTTATCGGCTGCCCGCCAGAATTCCTGCGGGCCGACGTAGCGCTTTTCTGCGCCCGTCACGCCGTCCACAGCGGGCGTAGAGAACGGAATATACAGATTCACTGCGTCCGCGCCATCAAGCCCGCTCTGGCGGACGTTGGCCGCCTTGGAGGCTTCCAGCAGAACGCCGCGCAGGACTGTGATATAGGTCTTCTCCACATCCTTGAACGTCGCCTGGTCTGTCTCCTGCGAGACGTTGTAGATGGTTACGGTGTGGGGGAACATGGACACGGCCCATACCCCCTTGCTTTGAGTAATCCGGTCGGCCCGAGGTACGCCAGCACGATCTCGCGGCGGCGCGTCTCCGTCCGCTGCATATCTGCCTGCGACAGGCTGCGCGAACCGAAGCTGCGTGACCAGCCGCCTACCGTCTCACTCGATACCGGCCTGTCGGTCGTGTAGACGAGGCTGTCCAGCTTCCCGGCGTCCTGCTCCAGCTCGGCCAGCGCGCAGACGCAGTTCTGGACTGCTTCGAGCTTATCCCCGGCGGCGGAGCGCGCGCGGCTCATGGTGATGTAATCGACATAAGCCGACGCCTTGCGGGCGAGGCCGCAGAATTGCTCTTCGTCCAGCGCCGTCCCACGGTACGCGGTCGCGTAAAACTCATAATCGGCGTAGATCATGCTGCGCCCTCCTTCCGGTCAGCCTCCGCGCCCGTCACGCAGACGCGGAGGCTCGATTTTACTTGCTGACGTCCGCGCCGATGAACAGGCCGTAAGGATCGGGCACGACCGGGATAAACAGGCCGCTTGCCTTCGTCCAGGTGGTCTTCGGGTCTGGCGTTTCCCACTGGGTAATGGTGATATACTGCTGTGCACTCTTGTCGGTGTACGGACCATAGCCCTTTTCTTCCGGCGTCACGCCCCACAGGCCAACGCCGAAGGAATTGGCCGTACCATTGGACAGGAATGTAACCTTGTCCTCCGGGAAGAAGCGGTACGTCTTTTCCGCGCCATTTGCAGCCTGCGCCTTATAGCGCTGGTCGTTGGTCGTGATCTGGCCGAAGCCGAACAGCTCGGTAAATAGGCTGCGCAGTTTCTCGGTGGTGACGTATGTACCAGCGCCGACCGTGCCGTACACGAGGGTCTGAATGCCCTTGTTGGACGCGAGCTTACGCAGGATCTTCGTACCGACGACCATTTCGCTCAGCGCGTGGCCGGATGCCGCCGCCTGATCTGCGATGGCCTGAAGCTGGCCGATGATATCAGCGTCTGCGCCGAAGTCGATCTTGAAGCCGATGTTTGCGGACGGAACGCCGTAATCGACGGTCATGTTGAGATTGTTTTCCTTGATGGTCATCTTGCCGGTCGCGATAACTTCCATTTTCGCGACCTCGGTTCTGACCTTGACCGCATCGGCCATCAGGCGCATATCGTCGAAGACGTAGCTCACAATGGCGTTGTCAGCGTATACGCCGTTTTCGTTGAGCAGCTGCACCCGCTCGGACTGGTTGATCTTGCGCTTGATAAACAGCTTCTCAACCTCGGTCTTTTCGAGCGCGGGGCGCGTGGCGATCTCTGCCTCGGTGTCAAAGGCGTGGACGGTCGCCATCGTGGGGATCTGTGCGCCGTTTGCAAGGCGCAGGTACTCGGCCTTGAGGCTTTCGGTCTTCTGATCTGGGAACAGCCGGTCGCCGAGGTACGCCGGACGTGCGACGGAAATGTTCTGCGAGAAATCCAGACGGTCAGCGTCGGAAATCAGTTCAAGAATGTCAGGCATGGTGTTTTTCCTCCTTCTTTAGGCCGTAGCCCACACGGGGTACAGGGTCACATTGCCGGTCATTTCGACCTTGGAAACAGCTTCGCCGCCCTTAGACGTGCTCCAGCCGGTCTGGGTGTTGCCGCTCTTGGTCAGCGGGTATTCGGTCGATACGTCGGCATAGGAGCCCTCTGTGTATACGTTCTCGTCGACGGGCGGTGTGCCGCTGCCGTCGTTTTTGTCGTAGGTCACGGTGTAGCCGCGCGTGATCTCCGGCGCGTCAACGAACGTGAAGCCCTTGCCGGAAAGCGCGGTCTTGGCTGCGGTAGCCAGCGACAGGCGGTCTGCCAGCACACGGCCCGCGACCATCACGGAGCCGGGCATATTGCCGTCCGTCACGTCGATGTCCTCAAATACGAGGCCGACGGCGTTCGAATTGTCGGACGGGAACGGCGTGCCTGCCTTGACGATCTTGTATTTGCCGTCCTGCACGCCCATAGACGCGGGAATCTCGCGGGTCTTCAGGACAAGGCCGACTTCGCTTTCGAGGAAGTTCGGTCTGACTTCTGCTTTTGTGTTTACAACGATAGACATTTTTTCAAATCACTCCTTGTTTGGTGTCTGCGCAAACTGCGCGTTGAACTGCTGCGCGTACATTGCGCCCTTGCTCTTTGCCGCCGGTGCGCCGCCCTGGCCGACTGGCTTGACGAATGTTGGCGTGGGCTTGTCGGACTGGAACGCGGTCGGGTCGGCTTCCATCTGGGCCTTGTGCCACTCGTCGAAGCCGGTCAGCTCGCCGTCTTTCAGCTCAAGGTGCTTTTCCTTGAGGTCTGCAAGGTAAGCTTTCTCGGCGGCTTTGGAAGAGAACTTGACGCCCTTGGCCGTAATTGCGCGGTTCATGGCGTCGGCGTAGTCCCGGCTTGCCAGCTGCGCCTTGTAATCTTCGGTTTCCTTGGTGTACCGGCCCTGAAGGTCTTCTAGCTGTTTGCGGACGCTCTCAGCGTCCCCGCTGGACTTCCGCAGGTCTTCGATGTCCTTGTCGCGGTCGGATAGTTGCTGCCGGGCGGCGTTCAGGTCTTCCTTGGCCTGATCCGCTTTTTGCTTCTCCCGGCCGATGTCGCGGCTGTTCTCGTCAAGGATCTTGTCGACGGTATCCTTATCGAGCCCCAGTCCTTCCAAAAAATCTCGCTTCATGGGTTCTCCTTCACAGCTTCGCTTTGTTCTCGCGGGTCGCGTCCGCTGCTGCCCCGTAGTTTAGCGACTTCGGGCCGGTCAAGATTTGATAAAACAAAAAGAGCCAACCTGTAAGAAAACCTTACAGGTTGGCTCATCGTGCCATTCCGCGCGCTCGATTGCGCTGCGGTATCCGTATTTGTTTGTTATGCTGCCTGGTTTGTAAGGCACTGCGCGATCTGGAGGATAATAAGCATCTGCTCCGTCGTGGCATGATCCAGAAGCAGTTCTAACTTTCTTCTGGATGAATCAGTCGGTTCGGGAACCATCTCCCGCAATTCTTTCCCTGTCATGGTAAACCCTCATTTCTCTTGACTTTGATGGTTTCCCCATGATAGAATGGATTTATCAATGGGGAAGCCCGTTGTGATATGAAGCAGTCCGTAACTTTCCACGGTGGCGGGCTGCTTCTATTTTTTTATTTCGGCATACTGTATCTCGATCCCGTTTCGGACAACTTCTGACTTGCTTTTTCGAGTATGGCGGCAAACCTCATCTAATTTGTTCTCGGTTTCTGCGTCTATCCGAATTCGCAGCATCTTGTCCTTCGGCGTATCGGTCAGTTTTGTGCCTTTGTGGATACCCATCCTTTCGCCTCTCTTTCTTTGTAGCCACATTCAAATAATAGCTTAGCCACATCAAAAAGTCAAGCGATTTTTGGTTTTATCTTTTGATTTCTTCCGCCTTGATGATCTGTGCCTTGACTGTCCCGTCCTTCATGCGTTTCAGCTGGACGCGAAACCCTGCGGCAAGCGCCCGCTCAATGGCGGCTTTCAGTTTTTCGTCAATCATGCGTTCCCCTTAGAAATCAACTTCGAAAGCGTTCCTTTTTCGTCGTCTTCTACCACTTCCCATTTGCCCGGCTTGGTTTTGCCGTTGAGCGGCGCAGGGGCCGAAGCGGAATAAAGGTAATCCTCTCCCTCATCATCAATGATGCGGAGCAGGTCATATTCGACCCCCACACACTCATAGGTTTTCCCATCCGTCAGTCCGAGTAATCCGCCGCCGAACGTCGGCCCTTTGTATCTCACCTTCATTTTTTCTTCACCCCTTTCAGCTTTTCCTCAAAGTGCTTTCCATTTTGCTCAAACCAGTGAACGTCATATCGGAAATTGTCTGTTTGTATTATACCGCCCACTTTTCGCCATTGCAACGATTCTCCGCCGTAGTTCTCAGAAAGAAAACTCGCAACTTTCAGCTGTTTTCCGGAATCTCCGCCGGCTATTTCTCGAATGGAGCCAATTTCCGATCCCTTCGGGACAACGCCGTTCACAATCTCCGTTTTCACATCCAGCGTTTCTTGCAGCCGTGTAATCGGTTCTGTTGCTTTCGCCGCACTGGCCGCAGCCTCGGATTTTGCATCTGTGTACAGAACCCTTGTCCGCTCCGGCTGCTCTGGCAGCTCTGCCGCCTTGCTGAAATCATGGTATTTCGTGTTCAGACTGCGCAGCTTGGCTGCGGCGGCAGTCTCTTTATCTTTAAGTCCAGCGGCTTTATACGCGTTTTTTAAGCGCTTCTGTTTGCGAATTGCCCGTTCGAGCCGTCTTTGCATTTGGCTGGCGCTGTACTGGTCGTATTCCTTCCCGTCGAATGTAAACTTGTGATTCTCCGGTTTCATGTCTTCCAGATCGGCGTCTGTGTATGTGCGTTCCATAACGCCGTCTATGAATGGGTGGAAGGTGTGTCGGCAGTTTGCTAGGCCCCGCCGATACCGGTTACACTACCATAGCCGCAGTTTGTCACAAAATCCGGATAATCGACGCCATTCACTTAATATCACCTCCCCGTTTAATTGCCTTATTCAAGTCCCAACCATTTTTATTGAGCAAATACCTCAAATGCTTTTGCTCAACACCAAGTAAGTCTGCCCATTCTGATATCGTGTGCGACTGTCCGCCATATTCAACCCTTCGGTTGTTTCTTCTGTTATTTGCCTGTGTCTTTTTGTTTGCCCATCGGCAGTTATTCGGTCCATAGTTCCCGTTCACATCAATTCGGTCGATGGTTAATGCTTCTGTGTATCCATTTCCCTCCGCCCACGTTCTGAACGCCGAAAAATCATCTTTCCATTCTTTGCAAATGGTTATCCCTCTCCCGCCGTAATCCTTATAGGCTTTTGAGCTCTCTCCGTAGCACCGTCTGTGCATTTGGCGCCATATTTCATACAGCCGTGTTCCGTATCCTTCGTGTTTTTTGTTCAGTTTTGTCATTCTCTCCGACGCACTGCAACCACAGCTTTTTTGCCTCCCGCTTCGCAGCAAATATCCGCTAACCTCGCATTCTTTCCCACATTCGCATCGACACAGCCATATCGCATTCCCGCTTTTATATCTCTTTGATGGCTTAATTGCTGTAAGTTTGTTGAATTTTTCTCCGCTAATATCAATTAAGTTCCCCATTGTTACGCTCCTTTTCTTTGTGGCTACATTCTAATATTATCGTAGCTACAAAGAAAAGTCAAGCCCATTTTCTTTTTCCCAATGGAACACGCGCCCTTGCCATTCTGAATGGGCCTCCCATCCGTTCGGCCCCAGTACATTTCGTGCGCCGTAGTGCGCTGACACTTCCACAAGGTCTGTCTCTAGGTATTCCATCGACTGTATTGCGTATTTCTGGTTTATCGAATTTATTCCCGTCATAACGGCCCGTCTGGCCGCTACGTCTATCTGGTCTACATGGCCGCTCGAATAGTCGACCGTCTTGATCCCGCTCTCGGCCAGCTGCCTGACGGCGTTGGCGATTGCCTGATTGTAGCTGATTGCCCCGCTCTGGATCTGCATAGATGCGGAATCGAGCGACCATTGATAGGCCTGCGCAGGCGGAAGCATCTTCTGGCCGTTGTCCACGAGGAAGCCCAAAGATCGCGTCAGATTTCGGAATTCTCCGAGCGTCTGTCTGCGGATCGCGTCGATATCGGATGCGTCTACCAGCCGTTCTGGCTTTGTTACGTCGGCCAGCGTGATAAGGCCGTTGTAATAGCGCTGGTTTCGCTCCACAACATCGTCGAGCAGCTTGTTCAGTTTTTCCTCGCTGACGTCCGCCGTCTTCTGGATCGCCTTTCTGATTTTCTTGAGGTCGATGCCGTGTGACCGTAGCGCCCGAATATCCTGCACCGTGACTTCGTTCAGCTGATCCGCAATTTTAAGCCGGGAACAAACCTCATCCAGCAGCGTATCTTCCAGCGCACGGAACAGCTCCGCGAGTTCTTCCGGGAGGGCGTCGAGCAGTTCGGGGTTGAACGGGTACTTGACTTTTCTCATTCGATCTCAGTCGGCGCATTCTTGTCTACCATGTCTTGCGCTTTCGGCAGCATTTTCTTTGCAGTCGCTTCGTCCTCGCCGTACCATTTCGCGCGGTATTCCCAGTCGTTGAGGATACCGTCAGCGAGGTCAAGCCGGTCGTTGGCCCGCTCTTGCTCTTTCTTCTCGGCATCGTCCAGGATGGAATCACCCCAGCTGTAATCAGCGCTGTACGCCCCAGCAGGCGCAAGGTTGTAGAGCGTCGCGTATGTATCAAGCGCGTAGAGCAGGCTGTCAAACGTATGTTCAAGTGCCGTCTGAATGCTGTCAATCAGCACATATTTGCGCTGCTTGCTGTTTCGGATCTCCGTCGCGGTCAGCTCGACGGTCTGCGGATCGGAGATATCGCCATAGGCCAGCCCGATGTTGAACTCGATACGGCGGAGTGTGTTCTGGAAGCCTCGGTAGATTGCTTCGTCTCGGATCTGCGGCTCGATGTACTGAAAGAATTCGCCGGACGGGGAGAACGGTCCCAGTTCAAACATACGCTTGTTGAACATATCCGCAGTCGAGCTCGTGCCGTCCATCAGGACTTTGCGCTCGCTGGAGCGGTATTCCCAGCGCAGGCGCTCCCACTGCTCGTCGGCCTGCTTGATAAGCTGCACCGTAGCCGCGTCTCCGTAGACGGACATTCCGCAGGGGCTGTTTGCGTCCGCAGTGTTGGACGCAGGCGGGCGGAAGTACGCGAAGAGTGGCCCGCTCATATCCTGAATCGCGATCTCCGGCTGAATGTCCGCCCATTCCGGGACGGCGTTCAGGGGCGCTTCTGCGCCGACTGTGCCGGAAGCGTCGCTGTAATACGCTTTATTGCGGATCGTGTATGTCGTGCCGTCCAGCTCGTGCGATTCGAGGCGGATATAATATTTCCCGCCCACCTTCGCGGGCTTATCCCGGAAGATGCCGCCAATGCAGCGCCCGGCAGGATCAAATTTCGTCGGCTGGAATGCCGCCGCGCCGGTCACGTCGACCAGCAGCTGCTCGCCGTAGATATATGGCTTAAATGCCACACCGCCGAGCGCAAGTCCCAGCTCCAGCGCACTGTGGAAATTCTCTTCCGCCCGCTCAAAGCATTCTTTCAGATAATCCGCGCGGGCGCTGCCGGTGATGTTGGCCGTCAGCTCAGCCAGCGTCGGTCGCGCGATCTCCCGGCAGATCGCCGCCGGAAGCCCGACAGCAATGACATCGCACGTCTGCCAGGGTGGATTTCCGATAAACATCGCGTACCAGAGGCTTATATTCTGCTCCATCTTCGGGCTGACTGCCGGAGATACGCCGAATTCCCGCTCGGCTACTGCCTGCGGGAAAAGCATATTCCGGAACCACCCCCGAATGTTTGTAAAAAAGCTCATTTCTTAATTTCTCTCCTCAAAACGGTCATGCAGAAATAGCGAATACTATCGCACACGTGGTCGTTTTCTTTTATCACGCGGTCTTCGCCTGCGTCCTTATCCCAGCTATAAAGCCCGAATTCCCTGAACGCATTTTTGCAGCTCTCGTGGAATTTGATTATTCCGCTTTTGATGCAGGCCCCCGTGAACCGAATGCCATCCAGCACGGCGTTATTTGCTTTCCATACGGAAAACTTTCCGTGCCGCCGGATGCACTCGGCAAAGGACGCCGCCGACGGGTCGAGCACAACGCGCTCAATGCGGTATCCATCCGCAAACGCCTCTAAGTCCTGATAATATTCTTCGTCGGTCTTCTGCCGCCCGCTCTCGCGTCCGCTGTGGTAATATTCCTTCTCCATGACGGCCCTGCCGCCATATTCCCGCCACAATGCAAAGACGGTAGGGTTCTGTGTTCCGTAGTCCGATGAGATCCAGTACCGCCCCGGCCCGCCCCGCTCACTTGCGACGTTGCGTTCGCGATCGAACATCGGGTATACGAGGCCTTCGGCTATACACCGTGCGCCAAGGATATCTCTCCTGTACCAGATACTGTTTACGTCATACTGGCTTTCAATCTCCGCAAGCCGCGCAGCCGTAATTGTTGCGTTGTCGCGGATGGTGAAATGCTGGTAGTTGTACTGCCCGCCGAGCCGTTCCGGGAATCTATCGATGTAGTTTTGATAGATCCAGTGCCCAGGCGAGGATGGGTTTAAGTCCCAGAACACACGGCGCAGCCTTGCGGCAAGCTGTCGGTTGAACGCCTCTTTTATCGTGTCCTCATGGTGCAGGTTGATCTCGGTCGCAATCCACATCCCGTAGGAGTTGCCGCGGATTTTCTTGTAGCTGTCCGCTTTTGATCCGCCCGCAAAGATCACCACATAGTCGCGCCTGTGAGATTTTATCACAAGCGCCTCGTTGCCTTTGTACTTCGTCCAGCGGCAGCGTCCGCGGAAAATATACTCGAGTCCGAATCCATTCGCGTCTCCGATGTTCAACTTCGCGTTGGCCGCCGTGGAGCCTGTCGCAAGGTGTATTCTGTCCGGCGTGCCCTTTTCTATCAGCGCAGCAAAGGCAGCTATGTTGTCGATGGTCTTGCCCGCTCGAACGGCTCCCTCTGCGACCGAGATCGTGCAGCGCATTGCGCGCTGTATGTACGCCTTGTGTTTTTCCCCAAACACGGGGTTGATGGTCCTGGTTTTCATTCAATCCCCGCTTCTTTGAGATAAGCGTCCGTATCCTCCGCGTCAATGGATTCTTCCGGCTTGTCTGTCTGGCCGAGGTACTGCTTTCCAAGCCAGATTGCCATTGTCGCATTGTTTTCAGCCAGCCGCATTTGGTGGCGGCGGAGAGAGATTTTCCCTTTGCCTCTCTGCTGTTTAAAAACATCAGCAAAGGAGGCTCGGTATGTCCGCATGCACCATGCGTTTAGCGTCTTGTCCGATACCCCGAACCAGCCGCAGATCTCCTCAAGCGTGCATTGCAGGCCGCAGAGGTTCTCGAACTGTTTCTGGTCTATTTCCTTTTTCGGCCTTGCCATACACGCCCTCCTTTCTGCGTTGGCGTTTAACAAACTTCTCCATGTCCCGCTTCAAATACGGGCTATTCGTTTTGGTAATGATCGCCTGCGCTTCTTCAATCGTCATTTACCAACACCGCCTTTTTGCCAGTAAACTTCTCCCAACGGTCAACAATGACATCGGCATACTTCGGATCGCACTCCATGCAGAAAGCATGTCTGCCGTTCTGCTCCGCTGCCATGATCGTTGTGCCAGAACCAGCAAACAGGTCAAGCACGTTCTCACCCGGCTTACTGGAACACTGCATCTGATAGTCAAACAGCTTAATCGGCTTCATTGTCGGATGCTCCGCAGATTTGGCAGGTTTATCAAAATTGAGCACCGTGGTCTGTCTGCGGTTCTTGAAGAAATAATGCTTCTTACCTTCCGTCCATCCGTACAGGCAAGGCTCGTGCGCATCCTCTTCAATCTCACTCTCGCCGTACAGGCAAGGCTCGTGTTTCCACTGGAAATCCTGTCTACCCATCACAAGTGAGTTCTTCACCCAGATCAGGCACTGCCTAACGCGCCGCATCGCGTCTTTGCACGCGCCGCGAAAGTTATATCCCTTGCTGTCTGCGTGCCAGATGTAAAACGGAGCTCCTGGTTTCATAACCATTGCCGCATTTGAGAACGCGTCCGTAAGAAACCGCCTAAACGTGGAATCTTCCATGTTGTCGTTCTTGATTTTACCGGCGGCGCCCTGATAGTCCACATTGTACGGAGGGTCCGTGAGAAGCAAGTCCATCTGCACCCCCCCTGTGAGCTTTTGTACGTCACTCAAGGACGTACTGTCTCCACACATCAGGCGATGGTTTCCGAGCTTATAAACATCACCGAGTTTGCTCTTCGGCTCTGCCGGTAAAACAGGATCGTAGTTGTCCTCTACAACTGACGTGTCGAGTTCATCACGCAGCCCCCAATCAAAGTCGAACGCCGACAGGTCAAGCCCCGGCAGCTCATCAGCCAGCAGGTCAAAGTCCCAATCGCTCTCGTTGCCCTTGTTATCCACCAGACGCAGGGCATTCACCTGCTCCGGTGTCAGATCGTCTACGCAGACGCACGGTACTTCTTCCATGCCAAGCTTTTTCGCCGCCATAGCGCGGCAGTGGCCGATTACAATCACGCCGTCGCGGTCGATCACAAGCGGCTGCACAAAGCCGTATTGCTTGATACTCTCCGCGACGTTAGCAATCTGCCGCTTATCGTGCTTCTTGACATTATTCTTGTACGTCGTGATTTCGCTCAGTTTCTTTTTCGTTATCTCCAATTTGCCCAGCCTTTCTTTTTTGCTCGAAACCTTCGGAAAAATTGTCTTGCTGGCCCGCTCGCGGTGTGCGCCTTGCTTCACTCGTCGCATCCACGTCTCACTGTGGCCATTTTTATTTTTGCAGCCCGCTCGAAGGGCCGCTTTCGCGTTCACCTTTGCCGCACTGAGAAGAGGCACGGCTCTTTGATTTTATAATCTTGCCCATAATGCTGTATTCCGCCGCTGTTCATGGTCTAGGTTTTTCTTTTTGGCGGCGGATCAGGCGGTTTTCTTCTCGGCCGATAATCCCTCCGTGAACGCGTCGCCCTCATGGCTCATATCTTACCATGTTTTTTCGCTTATTCTCCCCCAGTTGGGGGATTGCCGTCAATTTCTTCGTCTTCCAATCAGGCTGTCTGTCGAGATATCGAAAAAATCAGCTATTTTCACCACGGAATCAACGGACGGGCAGCGTTCTCCCCGCTCGTATTTGCGGATGATGTTCCGCGAGAGGCCGCAGCACTCCCCAAGCGCTTCCGGAGACATGCCGTAGCGCTCCCGCAGTCTCCGCAGCTGCGCCGGAAAGCCAGGCGGCGGAGGCGCGCTTCTTTTCCCATTGTGCTTTCTGCTCACGGCCTGCATTCCCCGTCCCTTTCCGGCTCGGCGCCCTTGCAATCGGAGATATGGAGATACTTGGCGCAGCAATTCTCGCAGCGCCAGTCATGGCAGATGCAATCTTTCCGGGTGCATACCGGCTTTCTGCCTGTGCGCGGATGCGTGTCCGGTTTCCGGTTCATGCTAATCGCTCCTTTCGTGCTAAAACGCTACTCATTTACGAGGTTTTAAGAAAGCGGCCTCGCTCCGCTTGTGCTCTGATCTTGGATCGACTACATACTTATAATATTGATACCCGTACTTTGTCGTCCTGGCCTCGACTAAGATGTAACCTCGCGGGGCGACGGGCGGATGCTTTGGGCTGTACTCGCGCACGGCCTCGGTCGCAGGTTCCGGCTCGGGGCGGATGCAATTGCGCGTCGCCTTGTACCGGTGGCCGCCGAATTCTTTTCTCCAGTGCGCATGCAGGT
>ERZ1034998.124-NODE-124-length-50817-cov-9.032426_pt1 | contig 50817 bp, 63 predicted proteins | sample MGYA00520621_ERZ1034998 | MGnify/ENA primary metagenome ERZ1034998 (study PRJEB33766, sample SAMN09781748) | gut metagenome | biome: gut microbiome | host: Homo sapiens | place: Madagascar | study: EMG produced TPA metagenomics assembly of the PRJNA485056 data set... | reverse complement strand
CGTACACTTCACCCGGACAACATGGCAGCAGGTCCTGCTTCCTACGGTATGACAGATACTATGGGACGTATGCACTCTGACGCTCAGTTCGCCGGTTCTTCATCAGTTCCTGCCCACGTTGAGATGATGGGACTTATCGGTATGGGTAACAACCCAATGGTTGGAGCTACCGTGGCTGTAGCTGTTGCTATTCAGGAAGCTGCTATGGCGGGAAAATTCTAGGAAATCCAGTGTTTCCGCGGGTTTGCTGAGCTGTGAAACGGTATCAAATAGTATAAAATCGTGTCAGTAACTAACAAGTAACTAACAAGTAACTAACACGGGTAACTAACAAAAAAGAGGGCAGCAGGCTCAAGCCTGCAACCCTCTTTTTTAGTGGATTTTTAAAATCTCATCCGTCAACTGCTGCATGGTGCGATGCGTGTAGACCTTCTCGGTCACGTCCTCGATTGCGTGCCCGACGATGAGCTTGAGGATGTATTCGTTGACGCCTGCATCCTTGGCGAGCGTGATAAACGTGTGTCTGGTGTCATGCGGGCGGTGATGCTGTCCGAGCTTTTTATTAATTTTATTAAAACGAGCGCGGTACTTGTCGTATGTCAGCCATGTACCTTGCTGTCCATTCTCATCATTAAAAAGGTAGGTACTGCCGCAGGCGACGGCGTTGTCATAATTGCGCTTAACGAGGTCATAAACAAGCGGGTGAATAGGTACGCACCGATTACGCCCCGCCTCCGTCTTGAGCCCCCCGAAAAAGGTACGGGCGTCAAGGTCGACATCCGCTATCTGTAGCACGGCGAGCTCTTGCGGACGCCAACCCGAGTAGATGCCGATGAGTACCATGTCGACGAATGGGTAGTTGATGTTGTCCCACAACTGCTGTATCTCCTCGCTAGTGTACGGGATGCGCTCGATGGTCGGAGAACCGCGCTTGACGGTGTCACATAGAGCGGCGTAGTCCTTGTCACATATCTCATGCTTGAGGGCGTACTTGTACATCATGTTGTAGAGGCTTTTCATACGCTGCTTGGTACTTTGTCCTACGTCCGCATGGGCGATGGTCTCCTCTAGGTGGTTTGTGCGGATGTCGCGCATCCTCATGTTGTGCAGCGGCTTGGAATGGTTGTATGCGCTTGTCCATGTGCGTTGAGCACTGGGGACAATGGTCTTAAAGTGCGCGTCGCTCCATTTCTCGTAGACTTCTGCGAATGTGATTGAGTTGACGGCGATGTCGTAGGGATTCGCGTTGTAATTGGCGAGCGCAGCGAGGGCGTCCGCCTTAGTCGGGTAGTACCCGACAGTAATATAGTGCTGTCGGGCGGTGCCCGTTTCGTCGTCGGTAATCCACCCGACGGTTTTTCTGACGATGTATGGGTTGCGACGCTTGCCCGACAGCTTGTAGACGCTGCCGTAGCCGTTTGGTAATTTCATAAATAGCACCTACCTTTTATTTAATTTACTGGGCTTATTTTCTAATACCAAAAGGGTATAAAAAATAAGCCTATGGAACAATGCCAAGGCTTATGCTATAATATTACCTGCGGGGTACGCGTAAGCCTTTGCTGGTTTATAGTGTATCTGGTAGCCGTCTTTGCTGGTAACAAGGGCGGCTATTTTTTATTTAGTTATTTCCATATATTGCCACAAGCCTTGCGACTAGCTCTAAGGTATAATAGACAATAAAAGAAAGGGCTAGGCAAATGACTTATAAGGTATGGCAATTACGGACTGCCAAAGGGTACAGCCTGCGCGAGCTGGAAGAAATAAGCGGCGTAAGCAAGACCACAATAAACAACATAGAGAACGGAAGAGCTAACCCAACCATAGAAACGCTGCTATTATTAGCAAAGGCACTTAATGTGGAGCTATCCGCTTTATTTGAATTATAATATTGTTAGTTACCGCGCACAATATCAAGCCTACATAAGTCCTACATAACGGACAAAGCAGCCAGAGTACTTTAACCAGCAGCGCAGCAGTTGTATAATTGCATTACGCGAAGATACAAAAGGGGGCGCATACAATGGAGAAAGTACGGCAGCAGATATACGAGCTTATAAAGCGCATCAATGACGAGCATAAGCTAAAAATTATATTACAATTCATACGAGGGATAAAGGGCGGCTGATTTAGTCGTTCTTTATTTTTATTGTAATTTCTGCGCCGTAGCTTATAGGTTTGCCGTCGCTATCCTTACCGCCACCATGTATACTAATGTATGAAACGGCAACAATTTTGCCAGCAGCCATAAGCTCATCAATATGTGCGACCTTTTCAGCAGGAACATTGCCTATAATATCGCCATTAACTGTAACATTATAAGCAGGCGCACCCTCATACTCATAATATGAAAGCCCAAGCTCTAAGCCGTCGCTGTATGGTTCATCTCTAAACTTAATCTTGCGTAGTATAGTTTGTCTGCTCTTTCTGCCATTCTTAAAAGTTACGCCAGCAACATTAAAACGCTCAAATATAAATTCTGGCTTTTCTGCCGCAGGCTCAACCATGGGCACTGCCTTTGGTTTAACATCAGCAGGAGTAGTGTTAGTTGCCTTGTCTCGCCTTGCAAGGAATACAAACACAGCCGCAACAATTAAGCAACCGATAGCACCACCGAAGTTAGAACTAGAAATAGCACCAACGCAGGCAAGCACGAACAAAACGGCAATAATATAAAATACTATCTTTTTTCTTTGCATAATATCACTCTTCCTTTAGTTAGTCTTGATTTTTTCTACAAACTTCTTTATAACTTCCCACTCTGCGGGTGTAAGCTGCCCTAAAGCAATAAAGGTATTAAGTATAAAGTCGTCGTCTGTATTCAGAGCATTACCAACTATATTAGCTGCAAGCTCTGCGCGGCTTAAGTCTGGGTACATATTGCCAGTACCATTGCGCAGCCACTCTTCACTTACGCCAAACTCACTAGCAATACATTTAATAGTTGCATTACTGGCAGAGTTAGCGCCGTTTTCTATTTGACTTACAGACGCTTTAGTAATACCTATGCGTTTGCCGAAAGCCTCTTGACTAAGCCCAAGGCTTTTACGCAATTCTTTAACTCTATCTTTCATAAGCTATCTTCCTTTCATAATATTGTACCTCTAAAATACCACGCATTGACAAAAAAGTAAAGTAAACATACAAAAAAGAGTTGACAGAGTAAGTTTAGCTTACTATAATGTAAAGCAGACAGACATAACACACTTACAAAGTACAAAAGCGGGGTATGCGTAAGTCAATAACGAAAGAGAGGTAACAATATGGATAATGAAACAATAGTAAAAATCAACGAAAAGAAGAAAAGAGCACTTGATAGACTTTACAAACTTAGTTACTTTTTCTCAAATGAAATGCTTAAGTACATAGAGGAAAAAGAAGAGTTTGAGAGAAAGTGCAAAGAGGCAGAGGAAAAAGGCGAGCAGGTAGTTATAGTAAGCACAAGCGAAAATAACAAAAAATGTATGCAGAATTGCTTAAAGGCTACAAATGAGGTTATAGACTACTTAAGAAAAAAGGAAAACGCAGAGTATTTGGAAATATGGCAGCTAGACGGAGTAAACGCGATGCTGGATATATGTAAAATAGAAATACCATACGACCTGCCATACGCATTACAGGGGGCACTGGAAATGTGGGAAACAATAGAGAAGAACTTAAACAAATAATTTGACGTGTACATCGAGGACGACGAGGAGGAAGAAGCATGGTAAATGAGACACAGGCACAGCAGGATTTAAAAAAATTTGCGGAGCTCATGCGCGACGTCGCAGAGCTGCCAGCCGAGCAGCGTGAAAAAGTGACATACTTTGCGCAGGGCGTCATTGCAGCGACAGCAGGACGCAAGGTGGCGGCAAATGAGTAACTTTAAAATCCTGCCGACAGAGGCAGCGGCAGTAATGGGGTGCTCTCCGCAGTATGTGAGAGTGGGATTGCAGCAGGGCAGATTAAACATCGGTGAAGCGATTAAAATGTCGTCGATATGGACATACAACATTAGTCCCGCCCTGCTTGCTGCGCGACAGGGAATGACGGTCGAGGAGCTTGAGAAACGCATAGAGGAGCAGCGACATGACAATTAGAGAGGTTTGCGGCGTGATGTCAGACGCCGACCGCCTTAAAATCATCAAAGGCGGGCGGTCGATATATAACGGATTTTGGGGCACGCTCAAAGACGATGAGAACGTCCCAAGGTGGGAGCGCATAGGCTTGACGGGCACCGAGGAGGTGACGCGGTTGGGACATGATGAGGAAATTCGGCACAGGAGATGGCGAGAACTCGGACTGACGCCGCCATGTGAACCCGATAAGACACCAGATTACAGTTTTACAGATATGCAAGTAATAATATATCAGATAATACACATAGCACCGTAAGCGCAGACGGAGGAGCAGCCGCTTAAAGCGGACGGTCGCAGGTTCGAGCCCTGCACGGCGCACTAGCTGGCAAAGCCAGAGAATAACGAAAGAGAGGTAAGGAAATGGACGAGAGAGTAAAAGAGGTAGTAAAAGAGCTAAACCACCCAGTATACACAGTGGAATTTTTAGAGGAATGGATAACACGAAATGATAATGTGTTTATCAACGCGCCAGCAGCATTGCAGGCTATGGGAGCTAAAGGATATTACCAAGCTGCAGAACAAATGGCAAGGAAAATACAGAACGAAGAGGGGTTGCAAGAGTATAGATGCAAAAAGTGCGAGAACTACCAGCCATACGAGCCAGACGCGGGACTATATGAGGGGTGCGAGGCGCAAGAACTGTACACAGACGAGAATAGCGACGAGATAATAGAGGCGGTAGACAAGGCAATAATTGCATTTATGAGCCAGCGCGGGATAAATTGCCCATATTTCAAAGAGAGAGAAAAGTAACGAAAGAGAGGTGGCAAAAACGACACTTGAAAACGCCATAAAAAGGAATCCCTACAATCCTAAACAGGGGAGTACGGGGGCGTACATAAGATATTTACGGTACAATGTCGACGGCTGGTACATGAGACCAAGCGAGGAGATACGGAAAGAGCTCGGCTGGGACAAGACAACGAAAGAGAGGACAAGCAAATGAATAAAATGGGTACTATTTCAGCAATCCGCGAGAGGATTATAGGAATAATCACAAAGGAGGCAAGCAAGACAGAAAAAGAGATAGCAGACTTTAAAGAAAAGGTTGAGGACAACCTATGCTACTACGGTGAGGGCGGCTGGTACAAGCAGTACACAACCGCTAAGGCACGCAGGGAGAAGTATCTCGGCGAGCTTAACGAGCTCAAAACAAGCATCGAGAGCAAGGCGGCAACCACCGTCACCATACGCTCGTATGTATATGAGTGCAAACATTGTAATATGGAGGTGTCGCTAAATAGAAACACATGGGATACCCTTAATTGCCCTGTATGTGGCGGAGAGATACACCGCCGTGGGGATTATGAAGAAATGAGAGTTGCGCGCGGCAGCAGGATAATGAAAAAAGGCGACAGCTATATACAGTTAACGGAAAGGTGGTAGAAAAATGACAGGAGATGTGAAAATGACAGGCGTAGCGTGCTGGACGATATACAACATCCCGCTGTGGGACTTTGTGTGCGAGATAGTAGACAGAAGAAACGGAGAGCACGGCGTCAGCGGAATGATTGTAGTCGGGAATGAGGAGTATGACATGGACGCCGCAATCCGCGAGGTTACGGAAAGATACGGCTATCTCGGGTACTCGGTGGTAACGTGCACATTTAAGGACGAGCGCGTTTTTAAGTTCGACGCGTTAGAACTGTACGCGGCGGGCGACAAGACGAGCAGAACGGAAACGACACCAAACAGCGGAAAAACAGTAACGGGCGAGGAGGGCGAGACGGCTGACGCGGAAGAGCTCGCACTTGCGGAATTGGAGGACGGCGAGGAATGAAGATAGGGATTGATAACTTTGTCGCACTCGAGGGACGCTTAACAGGCGAACTCGCGAAAAGAGCCGACTTTTACGGCGTCGGCGAGTGCTGCTGTACGAGGATGAGGACAAAGCGCAACAGCGGAGTGGAGGACTACATTAATGTTGTGTTGCCAGCGGACGCCGTAGGATGCGACAAGCTCATCGCTGCAAAAGGTAGCGACAACACAGCGGCTTACTGCTGCGGCAGATTGCAGACGCGCAAGGACTGGGCGACTGGTAAAGTGCTTGTGTATGTGCTTGCGGAGTGGATTGACATCGTGACAAATACAAGAAAGTATGAGGACTGGAATGTCGTACATATCGATGCCGTGCTCGGTAAAAAACCTATTTACCGCATGACACCGAAAAACCGCCGTATAACGGACGTGACGTTAAAGGTGCCAAATGTGCTTAAACCAGACGGTTTTTGCTACATCCCTACGATTTTTTGGAGTGTCGCAGCCGAGCGTGTAAGAGACTACAAGGAGGGCGACACCATAAGCATCACGGGCAGATTACAGAGCCGCGAGTACGTTAAAATGACGGAGCACGGGGAAAAGACGCGGATTGCTTACGAGCTGTCAGTTACGAGCATAGACGACACGCTGGGGACCTGTATGACAATGGGGTTTTGGGAGAGCAGCCACCAGCCGCGAGCCTATAAAGAAAGCGAGGAAGAATGATGGACAAGAACGTATTTGAGAATTGGATTCTCGGCGGGGCGCAGAACGCCGAGAGCGTGGAGCGAGAAGAGAGCACAGAGCCAGACGGCTCTAGCGTCCTCAAGCTCAAACTGAATCTCAAGAGTGACGCAGCCACGAGAGCGGTCAAGCTGTTTATGCAGCGCATCGAGTGCATAGATGCGGTGTCGGATAAGAGTGAGCTCATGGCAAATGTCAACTGGTGCAATGGCTACATATACGGGCTCCTTGCATCGGACGTCATAGACTACGGGCAGGCGGACGCGCTGGGTGAGGTGTTGCGGTTTAAAATGCGCGTGCAGGCGCAGAAAATAGGTTTAGAATAATAGATAAAAAGAAAGCTCCTACAGTGCTCGAACACCGTAGGAGCTTAGCTATAAGCTGTAAAACTCACATAAATAGTATACGGCGGTAGCGTGTGAAAGTCAAGAAAAATCAAGGGCGGGACGCCCTTTAAATCACTTGATAAAAGTATTAATTTACCGACAAGGGGGACGTAATATGCCGTATATCAAGAGGACAACAAGGGCGGGCAGAACAATAGAGGTTGAGTACTACTACAGCAGCGCATACAACAAAAGAGGGGGGAGCCGCAAAGACAAAGTAAAGCCAACCCGAGAAGAGCAGATAAGAGTTAACAACAGAGCCGCCGAGAGAAAATTGAGGCTCTTAATCGCTAACAACTACGGCTACGGAGATTATCACCTAGTGCTTGACTACATCCGACGCAAAGGAGAACCAGAGAGGACACGCGAGCAGATGCAGCACGACATACAGGTCTTTTTGAGGGAGCTACGCAAGGAGTACCGCAAAGCGGGATTAGAGCTCAAATACATACACGTCATGGAGATAGGACGCAAGGGTGCCAGGCATCACCATCTGGTAGTCAATCACATTGATGTAAAGATACTGCAACAGGCATGGTACAAGGCTTATGAGGGGCACAACAGGGTTAAGGTGTTTCCGCTTGACGATACGGGTAATTACGCCGACCTCGCGAGCTACCTCATCAAGTACACGACCGAGCATTTAAGAGACGCCGAGAGGATGCAGGGTAAACGCTGGAACGCGAGTAAAAACTTGGCGCAACCCGTAACGGTGCGCGAGATAGTGACAAGCCGTAGCTGGTTCCGCCGCGAGGCGAAACCGTTGAAAGGCTACTACATAGACGCAAGCAGCGTCGCAAGCGGGATTACAAGCCCCGAGTACTACGGTTACGGCTGGTTCAGATACCGCATGGTACGATGTTGAGAGAGGAGGTGGAGAAAATGAGAAACGTGAGAATAGACACGGAGGCAGGCGCGCAGGAAACACTATTCCAGTGGGTAACGTATCAGCAAGGGCGTTTTCCGGAACTCGGGTTACTGTACCACATACCCAACGGCGGCAAGCGTGACGCGCAGACGGCTATCTCGCTAAAAAGGCAGGGAGTAAAGGCGGGCGTGCCCGACTTACATCTGCCCGTAGCACGCGGAGGGTATCACGGCTTGTACATAGAGCTCAAAGTTGGGAAAAACAAGACCACGACGATGCAAAAGGAATGGTTGCGTGAACTCACCCAACAGGGGTACTTAACGCTTGTGTGCTACGGGTGGCAGGAGGCGGCGGAGCAGTTGATAAAATACTTAGAGCTGGACACCCAAAAAGTATGAACTATAAACAAGCCAAGGCTCAACGGAGAGAAAGAGAGGCAAAGAAGTGAAAACAGTAAGCATTTTAAATTTAAAGGGCGGAGTGGCTAAGACCTTTACCGCGGTTAACATGGCGTATGAGCTGTCACGTCGAGGGTATAGAGTGTTGCTCATCGACAATGACAAGCAGGGAAACGCAAGCAAAGCATACGGCAGATACGACGCCGAGAGCATCGCGCCGACGACGAGGCTTCTGCTCGGAGAGTGGACGGACGCGTCGGAACTGATACAGCACACCGAGTATGAGAACATAGACATCGTAACGGCTAATATGTCACTGTTCGGCGCGGTGTGGAATCTGACCAAGGCGGACGACGAGAACCAGACAGAGCGGTACAAAACACTCGATTACGCGGTATGTGATAAATACGATTACTGCATCATCGACAACCCGCCCGACATCGGTGTCAATGTCATTAATGCGCTCGCGATAACTGACGAGGTAGTAGTGCCCGTCAAGGTGGATGAGGACGCGTTGGAGGGCTTGGACATCGTGACCGAGCAGATAGAGGACGCCAAAGCATTTAATCCGCGGCTCAAGCTTGCGGGTGTGCTGATAACCAACTACCAGAGCACAGACGGAGAGGCGGCAGGCGTTGAGTGGCTGCAACAACAGACGGATTTTAACATCCTCGGAGTAATAAGATACTCCCGCAAGGTAGCCGAGAACTCATTCATGCGCCGACCGATATACGAGTACAGCCCGTGCAGCGGAGCGGCGCAAGGCTATAAAAAATTTATCACCGAGTACACGGGGAAAGCGAGGTAGCGGACATGGCTAAGTTTGGAATCAACGACATACTTAACGCAAAGACAAAGGCAGCGGGGCAGCAGGCGCAGGGGTACAGAGAGATATATCTAAGTCCATACGAGGTTGAGAGCGCAGAGGAGAATACACACCAGCAGTTAGAGGGCATCGAGGAGCTCGCCGACAATTTTTTACAGGTCGGACAGGAGCAGCCGACCGTACTTGCAAGGGTTAACGACAAGTACCGCATCATCGACGGACATCGCCGAAATGCGGCGAACATCTACAATCTTGAGCGCGGCTACAAGGAGTATGAAAAAGTGCTGTACCGCTGCGCGGACATGAGCCCCGCGATGTATGAGCTGCGCTTACTTGCGGGTAACGGATTTACACAGGAGCTTACACCATACGAAAAAATGAGACTTGTCGAGAGGACAAAAGCGGCACTCATAAGGGCGCAGGAAGAGGACGGATTGGAAATCAAGGGTAAGATGCGCGACTTGGTGGCGACTATGGTCAATGAGAGCAGCTCTAACGTGGCGAGAATGGAGGCAGTCAACAACAACGCCACCGACGAGCTGAAAGAGCAGCTCAAGGACGGCAATATAGGATTTACGGCAGCGTATGAGGCTGCCAAGCTCAAGCCCGAAGAGCAGAATGAGATTGCGGCAGCGGCGGCAGCAGGCGAGAACGTCCGAGCCAAGGAGATAGCCGCAAAGGTGCAGCAGCACAAAGCGGGAGACGATTACAAAACACCTCATCCCGAAAGCATAACGAGCTTATGCTACAGTTGCCAGCTCTACAGCACTTGTAACGTCAAGACGGGGACGTGCGAGCGGTGCGACCAGTATATCAACAAGGCGGAGGCGGAAAAGACGCCAGAGCAGCTTTATGACGAGGAGCAGAGCAGAATCGACGAAGAGACAAAGCGCAAGCTTGCGGAGAGGGCAAAGGAGGAGCGATTGGATGCCGCGTTAAACAGCAAGCCCGAGAAAAAAATCCACGAGTTAAAGTTGGCAAAGATGTACTTTATCGACGTTGCAACGGGCAGAAAAAGTTTTGAGCTCCGCAAGAATGACCGCGGGTTTAAGGTTGGCGACGGCGTGAGGCTTAACGAGTACGTCGACGGGCACGAGACAGGACGCTGGATTACGGCTGACATAATCTACATACTCGAGGATTACACGGGACTTGAGGAGGGTTATTGCATCCTTGGTATCAAAGTAAGATGCCTCAAAGACGTTGAGCAGATAGAGGGTCAGACAAGCATCGAGGATTTTATGCCGATGCCCGTGTCCGATTCGGACACCGACGAGCAGAAAGGGGCAAGCAATGAAACGTGAAAAACTTGAAAAGTATTTAGGCGGGAATGTACGCCTTGTACTCTTTGATAACACCGTGATTGAGGGCGAGCTACACAAAACGGGCGAGGAGCGATTTAAGTACGACGCAAGTCTGTACTTGCGTCGGAATCTGTATTTCTGCATCAACCCGCAATCAATCCTGTTCAGGAGCTCGCACGTCGCGAGAGTTTGCGAGGCGGATAGTGGCGGGGCAACCCGCCGGCTAAAGAGGTGAAAGAATACGAGGACTTAGAGGAACAGGGCAGACTTATCAAGCTACCTTGTTGCAGATGTGATAGTAGAAAGGAGAATCGAGAAATGAAAATTGTAACAGTTAGTGATTTGATAAAAATTCTTAATACAAAAGAAAATAGATATGGTGCTACAGGGAAACCGAGAATATTGAATTTATCTTTAAATGGCATTTTTGCTGGCAGTATTGAATCTGTAAAGTTAGATGGTTATGGAGATGGACTTATTACGGATGTGACGATGGAGATTACCTCATCTAAATTCACAACAACCAATGCCGACAGAATTAGGAATATGTCGGATGAAGAGTTAGCAGAGTTTCTTTGCAAAGTAAAATCAGATTATCAGTGGATGGAACATGAATTTCCGAGCGAAGAAGAACACGGCGAGTGGGAAGAATGGCTTCAATCAGAAGCGGAATAGGAAAGAATATGGTCGAAAAGCCATTATACAAAAGTGTACCAACAATGAGAGATTATGAAAAATATATCAGCGAATGTAATTATACAAAAGGTTGGAATGACGCTATGGACTTTATTTTTCCAGAAGCGAAAGAGAAGCGTGAAAAGGAAAGAATACGGAAAAATATGTCCATAATAAACACCGAAAGGAGAGAATTGGGAACCAATGATTTGTGATTGGAAAACCAATGATTTTAAAGAATATAGAAAATCAGTTGAATATGAAGTTATCGGCAACATTTTTGACAATAAAGAGTTAATGGCATGGTCGAGAAAAACAGAGAGCCGATTAGATTTTATTTTGAGAGGATGGGTGATGATGGAACTGACGCGTGAAGAGCTTGAGGCGATAGTATACAAGGCGGCGGCAGCAGGGGCACAAGCGGGATGTGAACACGCGAGACAGCCGACAGAGCAGCAGGCGGACAAGTACGGCGAAACCTTTACCATGATGCGAAAGTACAACGATGCCAAGTTTTGTCTTGCGCACACAAGCGACGAGAGCATCAAGGCGAGCACGGAATTAAAGATACAGCACATTGACGCCGCGCTTGAAGAGATTAAGCGACGCCGCGAAGCTCAAAAGAGAAGCGTCGAGTATGAGGCGTTTGAGCTTTACTTTATGCAGGGCATGACATACGAGGCAATCGCCGAGAAACTCTACACCAGCAAAAACACACCGCGCCGCTGGGTGGGCGGAATCCTTAACGAGCTCACGCCGATGCTGTACGGCGTGTGAAACGTGAGACTTTGACGAGACTAAAATGGGGTGTAACTTAGGGCGGAAAAATTGTAAAATAAATTACAAGCAAAAGAGTGACCACAGAGCCTACAAGGCTTTGCGGGTTGCTCTTTTTTTATTCTGACAACAGGGGGCGCGGGATGAAAGAATGGGCTAGAGGGTTTTACTTTTCGGCGGCTTGGAACGAGACACGTAAAGCTTATCTGTTAAGCCGGCACTATTTGTGCGAGCGGTGCGAGCAGCCCGCCAAGATAGTCCACCATAAAAAGTATCTGACGCCCGACAACATACACGATACAGAGTTAACGCTTGGCTGGGACAATCTCGAGGCACTATGTCAGGACTGCCACAACCAAGAGCATCATCGCACCAACACACGGCAACGGCGCTATCACTTTGACGAGAGCGGCGAGCTCATCGCCGAGCCTGCCAAAGTGAGCGCGTGCAATAGCAATTCCTAATCCCCCCCCTATTACTCGTAAAAGAGTAGGGGGACGGCTACCGAGCAGGGAGATTAAAAAAACCCTGCGGGTGCGCACACGGGTGGTGTAGGGGGTGTGGGGGCAGACAAAAAAGGGGCTGACTTATGGCGACAAAAAAAGAATTGACTAGGGAAACGAGAATAAGCAACGAGAAGCGCAGACTTAGGGCGATTTTTAAGAACCTCGACGAGAATAAAAAGAAACTTGTCACGCCGCTCATCGACAAAGCGGCGTTTATGTCGGTCGAACTTGACATTTTACAAGAGAAAATACAGGAAGAGGGCTGGACGAGTGAGTACAAGAACGGCGAGAACCAGTTTGGCACGAAGAAAAGCCCCGAGGCAGAGACGTACATAGCTTTGAGCAAAAACTACACCGTAATAGTCAAGCAGTTGACGGATTTGGTGCCCGCCGCAGAAAAGAAGAAAAGCAAGTTGGCAATGCTACGCGAGGAATAAACGTGGGTGCGCCTTATAAAAACTACATCTACGAGTACCACGCGAGAATCGAGAGCGGCGAGATTGTAGCGGGACAGTGGATTAAAGCCATATACAAGATAATTATAAACGGGCTCGAAACACAAGAGTTTTATTATGACGCGAGAAAAGCAAACAAGGCAATTAAGTTCGTTGAAAATTTCTGCCATCACAGCAAAGGACGTAATGACCTTGTAAAGCTGGAACTGTGGCAAAAAGCAATTATGTGTTGCATTTTTGGCATCGTTGACGCCGAAAAAAAGCGCATTTTTCGCGAAATTTTTATCGTAATCGGCAGAAAAAACGGCAAAAGTTTATTCGCAAGCGCAATAATCGCATACATGGCTTACTTGGAGCCCGAATATGGACAAGAGATATATTGTTTGGCTCCAAAACTTGACCAAACGGCATTAGTTTATGACGGATTTTATCAGATGGTTAAAGCAGAGCCAGAGCTTGAGGAGCTATCAAACAAGAGACGCAGCGACATCTACATCGCCGAATCAAACACGATAATTAAACCTATCGCGTTTAACGCAAAAAAGAGCGACGGATTTAATCCGCAGCTCGTAATCTGCGACGAAATGGCAGCGTGGAGCGGCGACGGCGGACTGAAACAATACGAGGTTATGAAGTCGGCACTCGGCGCAAGACGTCAACCGATGATTTTAAGCATATCAACGGCGGGCTATGTCAACGACAGCATTTACGACGAGCTTATGAAGCGAGCGACGAGCTACCTCAAAGGCAACAGTAAAGAGCGGCGTCTACTGCCGTTTTTGTACATAATAGACGACGTCGACAAATGGGACAACATCGAGGAGCTGCGCAAGGCAAACCCGAACATGGGCGTCAGCGTTCAGGCGAGTTTTTTTGTCGACGAAATCGCGGTAGCGGAAAACAGTCTAAGCAAAAAGGCGGAGTTTTTATGCAAATACTGCAATGTCAAGCAAAACAGCTCCGTGGCTTGGCTCGAATATACGACGGTCGATGCGGCAGCAGTAGAGGCGACGCTTGAAGAGTTTAGAGGATGCTACGCGGTTGGCGGAATTGATTTGAGCCAGACAACCGACTTGACGGCTGCAAGCGTGATAATCGAGAGGGGCGGCGTTTTGTACGCCTTTACTCAATTTTTCATGCCGCGGAACCGCATGGAGAGCCTGCAAGCTAACGACGGCGTACCTTATGACATTTTTGTCAAAAAAGGCAACCTGACATTAAGCGGTGACAACTATGTGGATTATCACGATGTGTATGAGTGGTATGTGATGCTGCTTGATAAGTACGACATACATACGCTGCAAATAGGGTATGACCGCTACAGCGCGCAGTATCTCGTTGATGAGCTGACAAACTACGGGTTTCACACCGACGACGTGTATCAGGGCGAAAACCTGACGCCAGTCATAAGAGAGTTTGAGGGCATCATCAAGGACGGAAATTTTAAGATTGTTAATAACAATCTGCTCAAGTCGCATTTTTTAAACGTGGCGATGAAGCAAAATGCGGAAACGAGAAAAATACGACCAGTCAAAATTGAGCAGAGGTCGCACATTGACGGATTTGTCAGCGTAATCGACGCGCTTACGGTGCGTCAGAAATACTATAACGAGATAGGCGAGCTGTTGAAAAACGGCGATTAGAGAGGGGTGAGTACAACGGGACTTTTTGAGTATTTATTTGGCAAACGCCAAGATAAAAAACTGATGAATGAATATTTTAAGTTGCTCAACGGGTACACACCAGTGTTCACTAGCTACAGCGGCGGCGTCTACGAAATGGACTTGACGCGCACGGCAATACACAGCTTTGCGACGGCGTGCAGCAAGCTCAAGCCCGAGATTAGCGGGAGCGCATACAAGCACTTGGAAAGGACACTACAGTTTAAACCTAACGCGTTCATGGATACGACAAAATTTATCTATCGTGTGGCTACGATTCTTGAGTGCGAGCACACGGCTTTTATTGTGCCGATTGAGGACAGTTATGGCGAGCTGGGTGGTTATTACCCGTTGCTGCCGCAGAGCTGCGATGTGGTCGAGGCAGACGGACGGGTGTACTTGCGCTACAGCTTTGCCAACGGCGAGCGCGCCGCAATAGAGTTCGAGCGCGTCGGGATTCTGACGACACACCAGTACACGAGTGATTTATTCGGCGAGGACAACAGCACGTTAAAACCGACAATGCAGTTGATACACGCCAACAACGAGGCAATTATTAACGCGGTAAAAAACAGCGCAAACATCCGCTTTATGGCAAAAATCGCAAATATGCTCAAACCAGAGGATATAAAAAAAGAGCGTGACCGATTTACCGAGGACAATTTAAGCGCGGACAACAAGAGCGGGATGCTGATTTACGACAGCAAGTTTACAGACATTAAGCAGGTCGAGAGTAAACCGTACACGCCTAACGCGGTGCAAATGCAGCAGATACAGGACAACGTGTGCACGCATTTTGGCACAAATATGGACATTTTGCAAAACAAATTTACCGAGGACACATGGAACGCCTATTACGAGGGCAAGATTGAGCCGTTTGCATTGCAGCTATCACTTGTCATGTCAAACATGACGTACACAGACCGCGAGCTCGCGCACGGAAACATGATTACCTTTAGCGCAAACCGCTTGCAGTATGCGAGCAACAAGACAAAACTCGAGGTATCGACGCAGCTTTTTGACCGAGGACTGATAAACCGTAACGGGGTAATGGATATTTGGAATATGCCAAATGTTGAGGGCGGAGACAAGTACTATATCCGCAAGGAGTACACGGAGGTCAACAAGCTCGACGGTGATAATGGTACATCAACCACAACGGCGGTTGAGATTGAGCAGACGGCAGGAGAGGGGGAGACAGATGCCAGCGAGTAAGGACAGAGAATATAGAGCGTTAACGGCTCCTTTGGCGAGCGTTGACGCAAACAAGAGGATAAATACGGCGTGCTATGTGGAGGGCTACGCGACAACCTTCAACCAGCCCTATGCACTGTGGGAGTTCGAGGATGGGACAAAGTACTACGAGGTGATAGACAGGCACGCATTAGACAATGCGGACATGAGCGACGTGATAATGCAGTACGACCATGAGGGACGTGTGTTTGCACGCAAATCCAACAAGTCGCTCATCATCGAGCCAGACGACCACGGTTTATTTGTGGCGGCGGATTTGAGTTTAACAGACCTCGCGCGCGGGCTGTATCAGGACATTAGCGCGGGAATGATTAATAAGATGTCGTGGGGGTTCGTGGTCGAATCGGACAGTTACGACAGAGCAACGCACACGAGGACGATTCTCAAAGTTAAAAAAGTATATGATGTGAGCGCGGTGAGCATACCAGCCAACGACGCCACTAATATAGCGGCGCGTGACTACGCCAACGGGAGACGTGAGGCGGAGGAGCGGGAGCAGCTTATAAAACGTGCCCGCCTGCTAAAGATTAGAACTTTAATTTGAAAAATGATAAGGAGAGAGACATGAAAGGCAGACGAAAAGAAATTGAAGCGAGATTAAGCGAGATTAAGGGCGAGCTTGAGACAAGAGCGGAGCAGCTCACAGCGGACGAGCTCGGCGCACTTGAAAAGGAGATTGAGGGATTACAGACAGAGAGAGCAGCCCTCGACGCGGCAGCAGAAAAGAGGAGCTCATTGCTTGCGAGCATCGCCAAGGGCGAGCAGATAAACGGCGCAGCTCCTACGGTGCTTAGAGCGTTTGAGAGAGGCGACGGGGCAGACGGGCAGCAGGAGAACGAGAACAGATACAGCACAATGGCGTATCGTAAGGCGTTTATGATGTATGTAACACGCGGCGTCGCAATCCCGAGAGAGTACAGAACCGATGAGAACACCAAGACGAGCGACGTAGGAGCCGTTGTCCCTACAACGATGCTCGACCAGATAATCACTAAGCTCGAGAGCGTCGGAGGCATTTACAACCTCGTCAACAAGACATCATATAAGGGCGGTACGGCAATCCCGAAGCAGACGCTCAAGCCAGTTGCTAAGTGGGTATCAGAGGGAGCGGGCGGCGACAAGCAGAAATACAACGGCGGCAGCATCACATTTTTGTACCACAAGTTAAGATGTGTTGTATCTGTATCGTTTGAGGTCGATACGATGTCGATTCCAGCGTTCGAGACGCTGCTCACTAACAATATTGTTGAGGCAATGATTAAGGCACTCGAGCAGGCTATCGTTGCAGGAACAGGCAGCGGACAGCCAGAGGGCATCATCAATAGCACGGAGTACGCCGAGGTGGTTGAGGTGTCCAAGCTTGATTATGCAAGCCTTGTGGCGGCAGAGGCGGCGATTCCAGAAGCCTACGAGGCGACAGCCAAGTGGTGTATGTCTAAAAAGACATTCATGGGCTATGTCGGCATGACTGACGCTAACGGGCAGCCGATAGCGCGTATTAACTACGGCATCAACGGCAAGCCAGAGCGTTATCTGCTCGGCAGGGAGGTACAGCTTACCGAGCATCTGCCAAACTTTGCAGCGGCAGAGGCACAGACAAAGTTTGCTTTTATTTTTGACTTTGCAAATTACGACCTCAATACCAACTATGCTATCGGACTTAAAAAGTACGAGGACAACGACACCGACGACCAGTTGACCAAGGGTATCATGCTCGCGGACGGTAAGGTCGTAGACGGTCACGGGCTCGTAATCCTTAAAAAGATACAGGCGGTTTAATTGATAGCGGGCGTCATGCGCCCGCATTATAAGAAAGAGAGGCGGACAATGGCGACAACGACATCGAAACCAGTGGAAAAGCAGACTAAGAGCAAGACGATAAAGGTCGAGTGCATACAGGACTACAGAGATTTATCACTTGACCGCATCGTTAGGACGGGCGAACGGTTCGAGGCGACGGAGCAGCGCGCCGCGCTGCTCTTAGAGGAAAAAGTGGTAAGAAGAATTTAAAAAAGCGGAGGCGGGCAATGGCGACAATGTTAATTGAACAGATGCGCGCGGCTTTGCGTATAAGCAGCACGAGCGAGGCGATAACGGAAGAGATAAGAGACACAATAGAGGCTTGTAAACTTGACCTTAGAGCGGCGGGCGTCGTCAGAATCGATGAGACGGATGCGCTGATTGCCAGAGCCATACGCTTGTACTGTAGAGCAGATTTTAATTTTAACGGCAAGGGTGCCGAGTATCGGCAATCCTATGACGCGCAAAAGATGTCGCTTAGCTTAGACGGTGACTATAACATTGCGGTGTCCGAATCGGACACGGAGGAGGACATAAATGGCAATATGGGCTGACGAGTTGACGTTGATTGCGCTCAAGCATCCGACCGAGAGGGTTAACGCGAATGGTTTCCCGAATCCGACGACGGAAGAGAAAAGGGTTGTTTTTTGCAACAAGAAACCCGTCGGTTACTCGGAATATTATAAAAGCCAGCAGATAGGCGTCAAGGTTGAGTTTAAGGCGGACGTGCACACGGTTGATTATAACGGCGAGGAGCTCGCGGAGTACAAGGGTAAAAGATACACAATCCTCAAGTGCTACGAGCTTGACGATGAGGTGACAGAGTTAACATTGAGCGACTTACGCGAGACGGAAAGCGGGGGATGACATTGGCGGAGTTTAACGTGGAGGGCTTGGAAGAGCTCGCGGCAGCATTCCGCAGGCAGGAGCAGACGGCGACGGAAACGGTGCGAGAAATGCTCACGGCTGCGGCTGACGAGTATGTCAAAGCGGAGAAAACGGCGGCAGCGGGCTACGGAATACGCAAGACGGGCGGCTTTATCTCGAGCATCAAGGCGGGCGCAATCAGACAGGAGGACACCGCACTCGTTATAGACATCGTACCCGAGGGGTACGCAGACCACGGCGCGGATTACGGCGGCGGAGGCGGCGGAAAAAAGCGAAAAGGCAAGAGCAAGCAGGGGAATGTGAGATACGCAACGATAGGCTTTATCTTTGAGTACGGGACTAGCTCAATTCCTGCGCGCCCGTGGCTTACACAGGCGTTAAAAAAGGCGGAGCCCACGGCACATGAAAAAGCCCGTGCTATATGGGACAACCACATTGATAAGAGTTTTTAAGGGGTGAGAGTATGACGCTTAAAGACACACTTACGGCTTTACTGCCGACGGAGCGCGGGGTGTACACGGGTAAAGACAAGCCTAAACAGTATTGTACGTTTGTCAAGATTCTTGGAGGCGCAGCAATAAGGGCTGACGACGTGCAGCAAGTAGGGCAAACGATGTATCGCGTGACGCTTTACAGTAAAACGGACTTTGAGGCTTTGCTACGGCGAATCATCGAGACGCTCGAGGCAGCAGGCTATTACATCAACAGTCAGGACGGAGAAAACTACGAAACGGAAACGGGGTATTGGCAAGTCCCCATAACTATTCAAAAAATCGAGGAGTGAGACAATGACAATAGGACTTAAAGACCTCTACTATGCGATTATCACAGAGGAGAGCGGTGTAGAAACCTACGCGACACCGAAAAAATTAAGCGAGGCAATGACGGCGGACTTGTCCGTCACAACGGCAGACGCAACGCTCTACGCGGACGACGCTTTGAGCGAGAGTGCGAGCGAGTTCGCGAGCTGCACATTATCGCTCGGAGTTAAAGAGCTCTCTAATGATGTGCTCAAGGACTTACTTGGACAGGAGGTCGACGACGACGGCGTGCTCTATGCGGGCGAGACAGACGAGCCGCCTTATGTTGCGGTCGGATTCCGCGCCAAGAAGCTCAATGGAAAATACAGATATATTTGGCTCCTTAGAGGCAAGTTTAAGGTGCCAAATGAGAGCTTTGCTACAAAGGGCGAGAGTATCGAGTTTAAAACACCGACAATCGAGGGCACATTCAGCAAGTCAAAAGCGACAGGCAAGTGGAAAGCTGACTATACGGGACTGCCTACTGATAAAGTAGCGGCGGGCTGGTTTAATCAGGTCAAGACCTACACCAAGACGGTTTCGGCGACAGAATAAAAAAGGAGGAGAGCGCGGCAGATGTCGCGCTCAAAATAAAAAAAATGAGTGCTATAAAAGATGGAAGATACTCTATTGAGCTCAAGGGGAAAACGTATCACTTATTGTTTAGTCTCAACGCGCTTGATGCGTTACAGGACAAATTTGGTGGGTACGATAAGCTCGGCGAGATTTTCAGCGCGGAGAATAAGGACGTATTTAAGGACTTGCGTTGGCTGCTCACGCTGCTTATTAACGAGGGCTTAGAGGACGATGAGCCGCAGCTCACGGAGCAGAGCGTTGGAAAGCTCATTCACCTCGGAAACATCGGTGTGATAAAAGATGCAATATACCAGTCGTTCGCCTACGGAGTTAACGGCGGCGAGCACACGGAAGAGAACGCGGAGAACGACGGCAAGGAAACAGAGGGAAACGCGCCGAGCGTGCGGGCAGAATAGACACCGCGCGCTTGCTGTACATAGCGGTGATGATGCTAAGGTATACCGAGCGGGAGGCTTGGAGACTAACACCGTACAAGATTTTGAAATTTTTTAAGTATCACAAAGAGTATAACCCTGCACAATTCGGGCGCGCTCGAACCCAGCCAAAGAGTGAGTACATTGACGACATAGACGCAGCACTGGGGGGATTTTAATGGCGGGCGCGGACACAACAAAGGTTATAGGGACTAAGGTCAAGTTTGACGGTGAGGCTGAATACAAGGCGGCAGTTAAAAACATCAACAGCGAGCTCAAAGTATTAGGCTCCGAGATGCGCTATGTGAGCGCAGAGTACAAGGCTAACGGCGGCAATCTTGACACGTTAAAAGCAAAGCACGAGACGCTCGGAAAAATCTATGACCAGCAGAAAGACAAGGTAAGCGCGACACAAAGCGCGCTCGAACGCTGCCGCAAGGAGCTGGGGGACAACAGCGAAGAGACTAAGCGGCTTGAGATACGGCTCAACAACGAAAAAACAGCACTTGTAAACACCGAGAGTGAACTCAAGAAAACAGCGGACGAGCTCGACAAGGCGGCAAAAGAGTTTAACGAGGCAGCGACAGCCGCGGACGAGCTGGGCGACGAAGTCGAAAACAGCGGAAAGCAGGCGGACGACGCAGGAGGACGCTTTGAGGGCTTAAACGGTATCTTAGGCGGGCTCGGGAGTGCAATCTCAACTGGTGCCGCTGCCGTAGCCGCGGGCGTGGCTGCGATTGGGACAGCAGTTGCGACGGGGCTTGGATATACGATAAAGCAAGCTGACACGATACAGAGCGCGCTAAACAATTTCAGCGCAGCCACGGGCATCGCGACGGATGCTGCGGATGAATACAAAACCGCCATGAAGAACATTTATAACAACAACTTTGGCGAGAGTTTTGAGGACATCGCCGCAGCGATGGCGGAGATAAAACAGCAATCGGGCGACCTCGGGGCGGATGAGCTCGAGAAAATGACCACAAATGCCATGATACTGCGAGATACGTTTGACATGGATGTCGCCGAGAGCACACGAGCAGCTACACGCTTGATGCAGAAGTTCGGGGTAACGAGCGAGGAGGCTTATAATCTTATTGCGCAGGCGGCGCAGAAAGGGCTTAACCAGAACGGGGATTTGCTGGACGTAATAAATGAGTACAGTAATCAGTATTCACAAGCGGGATTAAGCGCGGAGGATATGTTTAATTCGATAAAACAGGGCGCGGAAACAGGCGTGTGGAGTATCGACAAAATGGGTGACGCGTTTAAAGAGTTCAATATCCGAATGAACGACGGAACGGCAAACGATTATCTTCTTGGGCTTGGGCTTAACGCGGACGAACTGGTAAGCAAGTTTCAGGCGGGCGGGAGCAAGGCTAAGTCGGCAATGCACCAGATAAGCGAGGCACTTAGAAATTGCGAGGATGATAGCTTAAAGTACACCGTGGGCGTTGGCTTGATGGGTACTATGTGGGAGGACATGGGCGAGGCGGCGTGTACATCGCTGCTCGACATAGAGGAGCAGGTAAACCAGACGACCGACACAATGGGCTTGATAAACGACGTCAAGTGTGACGGATTTAGTGCAGCCATAATGGATGCGGAATCATTTGCTTGCGAATCCCTAGAAAACGTGGAAGAGCAGATAAGCAGGACAACCGATGCGCTGGGCGCGATTAATGCGGTAAAATATAACACATTCGGCGAAGCCATGCAGGGCGTCGGCAGAATCCTACAGACAAGCTTTGTGCTGCCGATAGGTGAGCAGGCTTTACCGATACTTAATGAGTTTGCGAAAGAGCTACAGGACGGCGCGTTAACGGCAGGCGGAGACGTCGGTAAGCTCGCGGAAAGTTTTGGCGGAGCTCTTAACAACATGATAAGCGGCTTGTCCGAGATGCTGCCGATGATAACGTCGTTCGCGGTCGAGCTTATAAAAGGGCTGTCCGACGGAATCATTCAGAACGCCCCGACCGTGGTTGAAGCAGGCGTAAGCGTAGCCGCAAATTTGGCTAAAGGGATTACAACAACCGTCCCCACGATTACAAAGAGCGCGGTTGCAATTATAAAAACACTGATAAAGGGCATTGTTGAGATGCTGCCAAGCGTTTTAAATAGTGCGGAACAAATTGTGATGGGCTTTGTGCAGGGGATAGCGGATGCAGCCCCCGAGTTGCTTGTCGCTATAGTCGATGTAGTGGCGAGCATAGCGGAGACGCTGTTGGACAACACACCGCAGTTGCTTGACGCGGGAATCACACTGTTGACCTCCCTCGTGGATGCGGTGCCCGTGGTAATAGAGGAGCTTATCAAGGTACTGCCCGATTTAATACAGAGCATATTAGACACATTTACGAGCGCAATTCCGACGATAACCGATGGAGCTATATCAATGTTGATGGGGATTGTGGAGGCGATACCGACCATCATAAGCGCGCTTGTTGCGGCATTGCCAACGGTAATTGACACGATAATAGCGTCGGTGCTTAATGCGGCTCCGCTCATGCTGGACGCATCGCTCAAACTGCTCATGGCACTCGTGGAGGCGATACCGACTATTGCGGTGGCACTTGTCGAGGCGTTGCCAGCTATCATAACGACGCTCATAACGACAATAGACAGTTGGCTGCCCGAAATGCTCGAAATGAGTATCACGCTGCTTATGATGCTTGTTGAGGCAATACCGACATTGATAATGGAGCTCTTAGAGGCATTGCCCGAGGTACTTATGACGTTTGTCGATGCAATGGCGGGGTGGCTGCCGCAGATAGGAGCCAGTGCTAAAAGCATCGTGGACACGATAATCAATTTTATTAAGGAGCTGCCAGAAAAGATATACAACGCCATAATCGGCACGGTTGACAGAGTGACGACTTGGGGCGCGAGCGTCGGAGCCAAAGCGCGCGAGGTTATAACAACAATGGTTACGACCGTTAAAAACATCGTGTCGGAGCTGCCCGAGAAGATATACAACGGAATCAAGGGCGCGGTTAACCGAGTGACTACTTGGGGCAACGAAATGAAAAACATGGCATCCGACGCCATCGGTAAAGTTGTATCAACGGTAATCGACGGCTTTAAGGGCTTACCCGATAAGCTCGGCGAAATCGGTACAAACCTTGTACAAGGCTTGTGGAACGGCATAAACAACGCCAAGGACTGGATTCTCGACAAGATAAAGGGCTTTGGCGATGCCGTCCTTAACGGATTAAAGAGCTTTTTCGGAATACATTCGCCATCGCGTAAGATGCGTGACGAGGTAGGAATTAATCTCGCCCGAGGTATCGGCGTCGGATTTAGCGACGGAATGGATGAGGTCAATCGGATGATTGACGACAGCATTCCGAGCGAGTTTGATGTTAACCCAAAGGTTAATAATATGAGCTACAGCGGCAAAACAGACAACGGCTATGGTTTGGGCGACGATGAGGACGACGACAATCCGAGAGCGGGCGGCTTGGTTGTAAATCAATACATTTATGCGAATGAGACTGATTATGCGGCGCAGCAAAAGCAGGCGGCTAGAAACTTTAGGATGATAGCGAGGACGGTGTGACATGGAGTACGAAAAACTTATTTACACAAACGAGCGTGGCGAGAGCCTAGAGTTTAGCACCGCAAGCGCGTACTACTGCAATGTGAGTAAGGATGCAAGCGGACTATCGGGCGTTGATAATGACATCTACAGCACTAACAGCGCACAACAGCACGGCGACACATTTACGGGGCAGCGTATAGAGCCCCGTGAAATCACGATAAAGGGCACCGTCAACATACGCGACAAGGAGCAAGCGATTGAGGCACGCCGCAAGGCGGTGAAAGTTCTCAATCCCGAGTTAAAGGGGGTACTTAAATATGAGTATCGGGGATTTGTCAAGACTATCGAGGTGCGTATTGACGACCGTGTGGATTTTTACAGAAAAAAGCTTTTACTACAGTATACCGTATCTTTTAAGGCGTTAAACCCGTTCTGGTGCGACGAGACGGAGACGAGGACGGAAATTGCGGCATGGCTGGGCGCGTGGGAGTTCCCAACGGAGATAGAGCAGGACAATGACGAGAGCATGGAGTTCGGCTACAGAGAGCCGAGCGTGATTGTAAACTGCTACAACACGGGCGACGTCGAGGCGGGAATGAGGATTAAGTTTACAGCCCTCGGTGAGCTCACGACGCCGATACTGCTCAATGTCGACACAGGCGAATACGTTAAAATCAACCGAGCGATGGAGGCGGGCGACGAAATCGAAATTAACACGGCGTATGGACAAAAGGGAGCCACGCTGAAAAGAAACGGCGAAATCATGGATTGTTTCGGAGACATTGACGTCGACAGCACTTTCATGGCTCTCGAAATCGGTGACAACGTCTACAGATACGACGCGGAAAGCGGAATTGATAATCTCGAAGTGAGCATTTACTACACACCACAGTTTTTAGGAGTTTAAAAAAATGGAGATAAGAGTATTCGACAAGCGGTTAAAGTTGCTCGGAATCGTAGACGAGGCGGAAAGCGTCATATCAACGATACGCTATTTTGCCGTGGGTGAGCTCTCAATTTTAGCTCCCGCAACAAAAAACAATATGCGGCTTATAGTTGACGGCAATATCTTGATTATCCACGACGGGGCGGCAACGTACACAGACGACATGGGGGAATGGCGCAGGGCTGCGGTGATTAAGTATGTGCACATAGCGGCGGATAACAAGGGTAAAGAGCAGATTGAGGCATCGGGTTACGCGTTAAGTCAGTGGCTTGATAAGCGCATCATAACGCCGCAGCTCGTGACGGCGGGAAATATACAGAGCATTATCAACGCACAGGTGGCGCGTAACTGCGGCAGTAAGGCATCCGCCAAGCGCAAGTTTGAGAGTTTTATCCTGCTGCCGCAGCCAGACTATAAGGGCGAGACGGTGGACTACTGCAACGACGCTTATATAAGCCTCGGGACGGAGGTCAAGGCACTTGCACAGCGCGGCAAACTCGGGTATGACATACTCGCCAACGAAAAAGCGCGCACATACGGTTTTTATCTGTACAAGGGTTTTGACAGGACTGTGGACAACGCGGACGGCTTGAAACCGTGCATATTTAGCCGAGAGTGGAACAACATCAACGAGTGTAGTTATGAGTGCAGCACCGAGAACCACAAAAACTATATGTATCTCATCGGCAAGGCGGCGGAGGAAGAAACGGGGACTCCCGTTGCAACCACTGACGGAGAGGGCGCGACGGGCTTAGAGCTCGAGGAGGTCGCGCTTGAGAGCGATGTAGAGCGCACATACACGGACGACGACGGGCAGCAGCAGACCATTCCGCTACCGCAGTACGAAGAAATGCTAAAGAGCCGGAGCGCGACGGAGCTTGCGAGCTACGACGCCAACGTCAATTTTGACAGCGAGCTCAATCTCACATCGACGACGAGGTACAGACGCGATTTTGAACTCGGCGACCGCGTGACGTGTCAGGAACGGGCGTGGGGAATCAGGCTTGACGCGCGCATCACGGAGATAACGGAAACGTGGCAAAAGGGTATACACACAATCGAGGTTGTCTTTGGGGAGAGCTTACCGACGCTTGTGGACAAAATGAGAAAAATGAGGTGATGAGGTGAATTACTTACCGTTTAACAGTAAAAATCACGACAGGATATACAAAGCCGAGGACTGGGCGTGGTATTTCTCAACATTTATCGGAAACGGCGTTTTCCCGTCGGCACAGAACAACGGTCTACAGGTAGTTGCTGGCGAGGGGATGCAGGTAATAGTTAAAGCGGGATATGGCTTTATCAACGGCTACGCTTTTAGAAATGAGCAGGACTATATCATCGCGCTCGAAACGGCAGACGGAGCACTCAACAGATATGACAGGGTAGTATTGCGCTGGGATCTGGCGGCGAGAGAAATGTATTTGGCTGTCCTTAAAGGCTCGGCGTCGGCGCGACCGTCACCGAGAGCGTTGACGAGGGACGCGGAGATATACGACCTAGCACTTGCCGACGTCTATATCACAAAGGGTACGCTAAGCGTAAAAAACGCAAACATTACCGACCAGAGATACAACAGTAATCTTTGCGGCATCGTAACGGGCGTAATTGACCAGATAGACGCGAGTACGCTCACACAGCAGTTTAATGACTTTTTTACGTCATACAGTGCACAGGTGTTGACCGAGTACCAGAGCTATTTGAGCAGCATCGCGGACAATGAGCAGCATGCGCAGACAAAGCTCGAGGAGTTTAAGGCGGAGCTTGACGCGTACAAGGACGAGCAGCAGGCTGATTTTGAGGCGTGGCTTAAAACGATTAAAGACATACTCACGGACGAGGCGGCGGGTAACTTGCAGCAAGAGATTGAGGGCTTGCAGGCGACCGTTGATGCGCTGCAAAAGGAGCTTATCGAGCGGACAAGCATCACGACAGAGGCGTGGCTTGGCGCGTGTTATCTCGGCGGCTCATACTTAACATCATAATCATAAGGAGGCTCATTAAATGAAAGGTTATCCGAGCACGTTAAACACAAGAGAGGATTATTATAATTGCCTTGCAATGGTGCAGGCGGGCGAGCTGGGAGCGGCAGGGCTTAGAGCAGCCGTTGACGCATTAGAGGCGCAGAGGTACATACACGCCGCCGTCTTGGCGGTCGGAACGACCAAAAAAAGCGTGACGATAATGTACTGCCCCGAAATCGAGGTAGGCGCAAGCTATTACTGCGGCGAGAGCTCGGGCACCGTTAAAAATGCGGTGGCGGTGCACACGGCGGACGAGACGGACAACATGACGCTCACGTTATCGGGAGAGATTCCGAGCGATGCGACGGAGATAAGCATATTAAGCAGCGTCGACAGCTTGGCTCTTGTCGGCATGACGGAGGACGACATCACAGCGATTAAGGGGGTATTAAGGCGATATGAGTAGATTACTTGTTGACGACATCACAAAGACAGACCGCCGCGCACTGTTTAACGTAAACAAGGCGGCACTTATCAGCGACATCGTCGCACCGACAAAAGAATACCTGATAAGCAGCGGAGCGCAGCAGCTCACGCTTGTAGAGGGGTGCGTGATAGCGATAGCAGGGACGGGCGTTTTTGAGACAAAACAGACGACGCTTTCTGCTGCCAACCTCGACACGGGGAATAGCTTCGCGGTCGGGAAAGACTACTATGTGTATATGTGCGACAGCGGTAACACGGACAGCGACGAGATTTATAAAATCTCGCTTAACAGCACATACCCGACGGGATGGACTGCACTCAACAGCCGCAAGATAGGCGGATTCCACTACGGCAAGTGCCGCGCGGTAGACGCGGTCACGGGCAAGCCTATTAATGCGAGCGGAATCGTTAAAGGCGGCGGTTGGCAGGACAACGTATATGATGGCATCGTACCGCGCTCCGTGTGGACGCTGGGGCACCGCCCGAAGTGCTCACCCGAGGGCATGGTGTACCTCGGCGCGGGAACGTGGGTAGACATCTATCTCAACTCTGACGACGGTAAGGGCGGCTTACAGTCAAAGTATGGTGCGACACCGATAACGGGCAGCGAGGGTGTTAACTGGTACGACTGTGCCCGCAGATTGCAGGCGGTCGGGAAACGCCTGCCAGACTTACAGGAGTTTGTTCAGTACGCATACGGGAGCCCTAGCGGAGATAATGAAACAAATGAGTATGCGTTTGCTTCAATAACAAACACGGGTAGGACAACCGTTGGTAAGGTGGCTAAAGCGGTTAGTGCCGTCGGTGTCAGAGACGCGGTCGGAAACTGCTGGGAGTGGCTTGACGAGATAGTGACGAGAGCGCAGCACGCGACAAACGAGGCAAGCCATGAGAAAGAGGCTTGGGCGTGGAGCATCACAAGCCCGTTCGGCGAGGGCGAGGACGCCGACGTCGACAGCGGAAACATCTATGAGTACTACGCTAATTCGGTGGTCGCGCTGATTGCAGGCGGTAGTTATAACAGCGGAATAAAGGCGGGTATGCGCACGCTGTACTGTAATGCGTGCCCGTGGAGTGTAATCATCGGCTTAGGAGTGCGCGGCGTGTGTGACAGCCTTTAAGCGGCAGCAGCTTAACAAAAGAGTGTACGACGCCAAGCCACAGAGCGGCGAGGCGGGAAAGGGGGAAAATGACGGCAGCAAATTACATTGCGCTCGCTGCGCTTGCGGTATCACTCATCGTGGGGCTTGTGAATATCACCAACACGATACGCAACAGCAGCAGGGCAGAGAGGGACGACAGGAAAAAAGGCGAAGAGGACGCCCGCAGAGAGCAGGAAGAGCAGACAAGAATAATGATTGCACTTGACCACATCAAGGAGATGCTTACAGACATCAAGGGCGAGCTTAACAGTGTCAAGCAGGACACGAAAGAAAATCATGATAATCTGCTCATACTTGCCGAGACGCAGAAAAACGACCACGAGAGAATCGAGAAACATGAGGAGCGTCTCAAGTATATCGAGGAGGCGTTAAGAGACGTCAGATGTTGATTAAGGAGGAAAAGCACATGAATAAGATTGACTGGAAAAGAAAGTTGACGAGCCGTAAGTTCTGGATGTCGGTCTGCTCGTTTGTATCAATGTCGATACTTGCAGCGGGCGGCACGGAGAGCAAGGCGGCACAGGTGACAGCCCTTATTATGGCGGGCGCGTCGGTGGTGGCGTATGTAATCGCCGAGGGTATGACGGACGCAGCAGGCAGCGCAGAGGCGCAGGGGCAGGAGGAAAACAGCAATGAATAATGAAAAACTGATATGGGACAAGCTCAAGAGCGTAGGCTTTAACGAGTGCGCGACGGCTGGTATCATGGGAAACCTTTTTGCAGAGAGCGGTTGTCGTCCCGACAATTTACAGAATACGTTTGAGAAAAGGCTCGGTATGACCGACGCGGAGTACACGGCAGCAGTCGACAACGGCACTTATGATAACTTTGTGCATGATTCGGCGGGCTACGGTCTTGCACAGTGGACATTTTGGAGCCGCAAGCAGGGGCTCATTAACTACTGTAAGGAGCGCGGAACAAGCATTGGCAACCTTAATATGCAGCTCGATTTTTTATGTAACGAGTTAAAGGGGTACAGCGGCATGATGCGCGTACTTGAGCAGGCTGCGAGCGTGCGCGAGGCATCTGACGCCGTACTCACGCAGTATGAGCGACCAGCCGACCAGAGCGAGGCTGTAAAGCTCAAAAGAGCGACCTACGGTCTGATGTTTTATGAGAGATATGCGTCTGCGACACCGACGGGACCAGTCACACCGACACCAGAGCCGACACCGACGCCCGCGCTTAAAAGCACCGAGGAAATGGCACTCGAGGTAATCCGCGGCGACTGGGGTAACGGAGCGGAGCGCAAGAGGAGATTAGAGGCGGCAGGGTATAACTACAGCGAGATACAGGCGAGAGTAAACGAGCACTACGCCACACCGACACCGGAGCCGACACCGACGCCCGCGCTTAAAAGCACCGAGGAAATGGCACTCGAGGTAATCCGCGGCGACTGGGGTAACGGAGCGGAGCGCAAGAGGAGATTAGAGGCGGCAGGGTATAACTACAGCGAGATACAGGCGAGAGTTGACGAGCACTACAAGCAGTAAATGAGATAAAAGAGGATGTGCAGCGAGAGTTGTGAGCATCCTCTTTTTCACTTTATAGTTAAAAAATTGTTGACAATATACCAAGTTTGGTATATAATTAAAACATAGAAAGGAGAAAGAAAAAATAAGTGTAGAGCACTGGAAAGGAGAAAAGGGGATGAATACAACACATGATATACTGGAAATAATAAAGGATTTAGCGGAAATCTTAGTCCTTGCGCTAACTGCCGCGAAGCTGATACGCAAGAAGAAAACCGCTAAATCCCGAAAGAAAAAGTAAATACTTGAGCTACCCGATGAGGGTAGCTCCCCGAAAGGGGAAATACTTTTCAACAACAGTATATCACACCTTTAAAAAAATATGAATAGAAAATTTGCTGTTCTGTTAATTGCTTTGATAATAATAGATATTATGGATGGTGATTTTGTAACAATATCCGCGCTAGATGCTGTAAAACTCATACTGTATATTATGTGTTTTGTGTTGCTAGCAAGCTCAAAAGAAAATAAAAAATGAATATTGGGGAAAAAATTAAGAACGCAAGAAAATGTGCTGCCGTAACGCAGAAAGAACTTGCGCAACGGCTGGGAGTGACGCAAAAGGATGTCAGTCGATGGGAAAATAACAAGATAACTCCAAATATTGAGACATTTGCGAAAATATGTAAAGCTCTTGATGCGTCGGCAGACGAAATACTTGAAATAAAAGAAAGGCAGTAATTAATGCCGCTCGAAATCAAAAATAATATGGGACACCATAAAGCACGTTGTGTAACTAATGCGTAACTAACAAAATGCCTTGAAAATCCAGTATTTACGCACCTTCCAGTTTATATTCAGGAAGCTGCTGACAACAACAGATTCTAGTTTTTCGGAATTTTGAACGCAGAATAAGCAATCCCCCGCTTCAAGTGTATAGAGCACTAAGCGGTGGGGAAGGGGGATGCTTATGTCAGTGGGAGTTAAAAGCTCCCACTGACAGTTCGCAAAGCGACTGCGTTCATGAGCAAGTAGCGAAAGCGGATTGCGAATGTCCGCTTTACTAAGTCATAATATATGTGGACAAGTCTGAAGAACAGGTTTTGTCCACATATTGTTCACAGATTTTTAGGCGTGGACAAGCGATGAAATAAAAACGATTAAGTAAACAAAAAACACCCATACACAGTTATATGTGTATGGGTGTTTTTAACCATAATCAATATGGCTGTCTCTGTACCAGTCTACTATCGCAGCACATATAATATTACAAGTATAATTTTAACGAATTGATATTAAGGTGGTTGAAAGTGTAAGTTGAGAAAAATACACATAATATAATTGTTTTTTCCCTAAAATATGATAGTATTAAGTGAAAAGGAGGAGTATACATGAGCGAAGCACTCTACCGGCTTATGGGTATCATAGCCAGGATACATAATTACATAATGCACCTGAACGATAGGTTCGAGTACAATTTTTCGGACAAGGCGCTGCACTTTCTCGTAATCGGTGTGCTGGGAATCGGTTTGATTTTTGTGGTGTATCCGCTTTTTAAGTGGCTTGCACAGAAGAAGCACATCATGGTCATCGCGTGGATTTATGTGTTCACGCTTATACTTGTTATCACATTCGCGATTGAGATAGGACAGAAGATTAGCGGAACGGGCAATATGGAGTTTGATGATATCGTGTTCGGCATGCTAGGTTTCTTTGCAATGTTTGCGGCGTTTGCGGCTGTGAGAGGCGTATATCATGGCATGAGGTGGCTTATAAAGCATCGGATGGAAGCCGACGGCGTACATGCACGCAGTGAGCGTAATAAAGAGCGAACGGAAGATAGAGAAGAGACGGTGTATGACACGATTAGGAAGGAAGCGGACACTTCGAATAAAGTATGAGCATACATAAAAGGATGTGTATAATTACAACATTATATATACATAAAAATCAGAACAGCATGTTTTGACAACTGAATCCTATGCAGCAAAAAATAACCTGTACAATATCACAATTTGATATGTACAGGTTATTTTAATATAGCTTCACGCTTCTGAATCTAAGTTTCTATATTCCCGGCATGCTTCCCGGCATTCCCTGTGCTTCCTCATCGTATTTTTTCCTGAGCTTTGAGAGCTCGTCATCGGTCTTTAGAATCTCAACCTCGCCGAGGTTGTATTTGTGTCCGTTGGACTCAAGAAAACGATATGCAATCATGAATGAAATGTCATCGAAGTTCGTCATGTAGGTGTTGTTGACGTGGCTTATATCCCATGCAGGGGTGTTATAATCCGACAGGTCAATCGAGCGGAATATCTGGTCGAAGGAGTCGAGGCAGATACGCTTCTGCTGAGCCATATCGGAGGATACGGTCTGGACATTGAAAACCTTTAAATATACACGGAGCCAGCCGCCGATAGGAGCCTTGAACCACTGGTGGATTGTCTGATATTCCTTCTGCATTGAGAGGATTAAGTACTCCCAGTCAGTCGAGATGTAGGATGCGTCAACTATTGTCTGAATCTGTGAGGATGTGAGATTTAAGTTGTACTTGTTGTTGAATTTCTCAACAATCCTGATTCGTTTAGGAACGGCATTGGGAAGCTGCTCTGAGCGTGGAATAGCCTCGTCACGGGCACGTCTTGCTTCTTTTGCCTCCTGTTTTTCACCTCCGGCAATTCCCTTGATTGCCTTAAATATAATATATATAGGAAGTCCTATTGTTGCGAGTATTACAGAGAGCCCGAGAAGGGTACTTGATGTGTTTGAAAAAACAAGACCGGCTATAATTATGCCTATCATCACCTTGTGGCGTCTGATTTTGTCAAAAAGTTTCGGGTTGTTGCGTGCGTAAGCAAAATACCATATCAGAAAAAATACTATAAATCCCATTACTTCCTCCCTCATTGCGGACTGTGCAGGATGCATCAGGCTGCATTATAACGTGGGCAAAACCCACTTACCATAAAGATTATCACTCAAAAATATATTTGTAAAGACGTTAGTTTTCAGAACGATTGTTATATTCCGATTTTATGCGCATCGCGATGTTGGCAAGACAGGCATCATAGTAGGGAGCAACAAAAACTATGTAGGCAAGTCCACCCGTGATTGCTGAAAAAATGAGCCAGCCGATGAACGAGAGATTCAGTACAAATACATTGAGCTTGTTGCCGTCCATCATCTTACGGCTGAGGCGGAACACTTCATGTCGGTCGATATCGGGATTCTCGGCAAGCAGGTACGGAACCATGAAGGTTTCGTAGCTTTTTATCGCGCCGGGTACAATAAAGAGAAGGGACCATAAAAATACTTTAAGATGCCTTAAAAATTGTATGAATATTACATTGGGATAATTTTCTTTAAATCCGGTAAGCAATGTGCCGTACTTCGGTTCGGTGTAGTGCGCATCCATATAAAAGCGGTCAGAGCCGACTTCAAATGGATATACAATAAGAAAATCATATATAAGCCTTATAAGATATGAGACGATTGTGGCAAGTGCAAATCTGCGAAGCATCGCCATGTATGCCGTGTAGCCGGCCGACTCTGCAAGCGAGCGTAAGTTATTATAAATATTATTGATGATCTCATCAGGGGATGTCCCCGAGATGAGTGCCTGATAGAATTGCTCGGTGTCAAAAGCATTCTCAACCTGCAGGGTTCCGTCCAGTACATAATTAAATATAAGCAGGATTCCGGTGCCGGTTATAAAACTTGCCACGGCACAGCGGAAAAAATACGAGCCAAGAATGCGCCTTGCTGCTTTCTTGATGGCTGAAATCGGGTGATTCATAATTAACTCCTTAAATATTGCATTTATCGAACATTATATTCCATAGTCGTGATAAATTCAAGATAATATATGGAAAGCTTAGGAAAAGCACAGGCTGAAGAGCAGTTTGAAATAATATTTTCAAACTGCTTATTGGAGGCAGTACTGCAAGCAATGCTTGCAGTATGCATGGGGATAAGTTTGAAAGAAAAACTTTCAAACTACTTATTTGGTGGCAGTACTGCAAGCAATGCTTGCAGTATGCAGGGGTATAAGTTTGAAAGAAAAACTTTCAAACTGCTTATTGGTGGCAGTACTGCAAGCAATGCTTGCAGTATGCAGGGGTATAAAAATGAGATTGACACCAAGTCTCGGTTATGATAATATAGTTTAATCCTAAATGATACGGGAATATTCCGGATTTATGCGAATGAAAAATGGAGGAAATTATGGCTAAGAACATAGCAAATGAGGCAGCACAGGTATCTGCTGACAAGAAGACAGCTAAAAACAACAATAAGAAGCAGGTTGAGAATGTACAGCTTGAGACAAGAAAGGAACTTATAGAGCAGCTTATTCGTTACCGTAAGTCTAAGAAGATTACCCAGGCTGATATTTCAGAGATAACAGGTATTCAGAGACCTAATATCAGTCGTCTTGAGAGCGGTAAGTATAATCCTACTCTTGATATGATTGTCCGTGTTGCGGACAGTATCGGCCTTGAGGTTGAGATAACACTCAAGGAGAAGAAATAATAAGGGAGACTTGAAATGAACAGAGTGTTGGTCAGCGGTGGAGCAGGTTTTTTGGGTTCACATCTTTGTGAGCGCCTGCTTAATGAAGGTAATTACGTTATCTGTATGGATAATCTTTTTACCGGAAGTAAGGATAATATAGAACATCTGATGAGGAATCCTGATTTTGAATTTATATGTCATGATGTCACGGAACCGATTTATGTGGATGTTGACAGAATATACAATCTTGCATGTCCTGCGAGTCCTCCGCATTATCAATACGACCCGATTAAGACCGCTAAGACAAGTGTGTACGGTGCAATTAATATGTTAGGGCTTGCCAAGCACTGTAATGCAAGAATTTTGCAGGCAAGCACGAGTGAGGTGTATGGAGATCCGCTCGTTCATCCACAGCCGGAGAGCTACAGAGGGAATGTCAATACGATAGGTATACGTTCCTGCTATGATGAGGGAAAGAGAATGGCGGAGACGTTGTTCTTTGATTATCACAGACAGCATGATGTCGACATCAAGGTCATCCGCATATTTAACACCTACGGACCGAGAATGAATCCGCAGGACGGAAGAGTGGTGTCTAACTTTATCGTGCAGGCACTTAAGGGCGAGGATATAACCATATATGGCGACGGAACGCAGACGAGAAGCTTCTGCTATGTTGATGATCTTATCGAAGGAATGGTAAGGATGATGGATTCAAGGGACGGCTTTACAGGTCCCGTGAATCTGGGAAATCCGGGCGAGTTTACGATGAAGCAGCTTGCTGAGCTTGTTCTTTCGGCAACGGGAAGCAGGTCAAAGATTGTGTATAGAGAGCTTCCTTCTGATGATCCTACACAGAGAAAGCCTGTGATTGATCTGGCAATGAAAGAACTTGGCTGGAAGCCGACAATTAAGCTGGAGGATGGTCTTAAGAGGACGATTGAGTATTTTAAGACAATTATATAAATGAAGCAGGAAAAGCGAATCTTAAGAAATATATTATATGCTTTTGCGGCTCAGGGAATATCACTTCTGCTGAGTGTGCTGACATCCCTTATCCTGCCTAAGTTTTTTGATAAGGCGAATTATGGATATTGGTCATTATTTCTGTTCTATACGGGATATACCGGATTTTTTCATTTCGGACTCAATGATGGTGTATACCTGAAGATAGGCGGAATTGAGTATGCCGATATGGATAAAAAGCTGCTGGGAGCCCAATTCAGATTCGGAGCAATGTTTCAGAGCGCAATCGGAATCGGTATAGTACTGTGGGCGGTATTGTCGGGCAATGGTGCGGACACAGAGTTCGTTTTCATAATGACGGCTGTATATATGCTTTTATACAATCTGACTTTATATCTTGGCTGTATATTTCAGGCTGCAAATGAGACAAGACTATATTCAATGTCCGTTATGATTGACAAGATTGTTTTCATGGCAGCGATACTTGCACTTTTTGTGCTGGGCAGCAATGATTACAAGGTCTATGTATGGCTTTATATGGCAGCAAAGCTCTGTGCCATGATTTACTGTGTGTACAAGGGAAGAGAGGTTGTGTTTGCGGGAAGAATTCCTATGAGCACGACGATTAAAGAGTCCTTGGACAGCATGAAAATAGGAATAAATCTTACGATTGCCAACATTGCAAGCAATCTTATTCTCGGCGGCGGACGATTTATCATTGATAAGTATTGGGGAATAGAGGATTTCGGTGAGGTGTCGTTCTCACTTACGCTTACGAACTTTTTCTTATTGTTTGTATCACAGATTTCGATGGTTCTTTTTCCGGCACTAAGGCAGATTGATGAAAAGAGACAGAGAGAGCTTTTTGATATGTCGAAGCATGTGCTTAATGTGGTGCTGCCTGTAGTGTTCCTTGTATACATTCCTGCAAAGGAGCTGTTAAAGATATGGCTTCCTCAATATGAAGCCAGCCTCGCATATATGGCAATACTGCTCCCGATGTGCATATTTGACGGTAAAATGAATCTTGTCTGTGCGACATACTTCAAGGTATTGCGCAAGGAGAGATTCCTTCTGTACGTCAACCTGTTTTCAATGGCATTGAGCATCGGGCTGTGTGCGTTTGGGGCTTACGGACTTCATAGTATAGATGCCATAATATTGTTTATGGTGTGTGCGATAGGCATAAGATATTTTATATCACAGATTTTCCTTGAGACAATATTGGTTGACGGTGCAGAACGGAACAGGGCGGGAATCGGAATGGCAGAGGAACTGGCTCTCGTTGTGCTTTGTGCGTATGTATGCCGGAAGCTTCCGTCAATTGCGGCTTTTGGCATATCGGCAGCAGCATATATGCTGTACCTTGTGCTTAACAGGGCGAGTGTGAGATATCTGTGCGGTATGATTAAGTCAAAAATAAAAAAATAAATACAAATGCTGTAAAGTATGGGAGGTAATCTATGGGTATAATCAGGGAGGTTTTCGGTCATGACAGCAAGGGTGAGAATGTATATTCATATACAATCACAAATGAAAGCGGCATGACAATAAGAGTTATCGAGTTAGGTGCGGCACTGCAGTCGGTTGAGACGGCAGACAGGAATGGAAAATATGCCGATGTAGTGCTCGGCTATGATAATGTAAAGCAGTATGAGACCGGAAACGGTGAGAACTTCGGCGTTGTTGTAGGACGCAATGCAAACAGAATCAAGGACGCTAAGTTCATGATTAAGGGTAAGGAGTACAGGCTTGCAAAGAACGATGGAGAGAATAATCTTCACAGCGGTCCTGATGGTTACAGCAGACGCAGATGGGACAGTGAGATTGTTGAGGATGAGAGAGGACAGGCGGTAAGGTTTTCACTTGTAAGTCCGGCAGGCGACCAGGGAATGCCGGGAGAGCTTGATATCAACGTGACATACATTCTCACGGAGGACGACAGCATAATTCTTGACTATGAAGGTGTTGCCGGTGACGACACGATTGTAAACCCTACCAATCATTCATACTTTAATCTTGCAGGTCATAATTCCGGACCGGTATATGACCAGAAGATATGGCTTGATGCGGATGAATTTACCCCATCGGATTCCGGACTTATACCGACAGGCGAGTACAGGAGCGTAAAGGGAACTCCTATGGATTTTACGACCCCTAAGGCTATCGGACAGGATATTAATGCTGACTATGAACCGCTTATACTTGCAGGCGGATATGACCACAACTTTGTATTGAAGAACAATGGAGAGGTTGAGCTTGCGGCAAGCTTATATGACGAGAAGAGCGGCAGATATATGGAAGTATATACACAGATGCCGGGTCTGCAGATATACACGGGTAATTTTTTGTCGGGCAATTCCAGAGGAAAGGATGACTGCTATTATAAAAACCGTGACGGAGTATGCTTTGAGACACAGTTTTTCCCTGATTCGGTTAACAATATGGCGTTTGAGTCACCGGTTGTGCAGGCAGGAGTACCTTTTGATTTTGTGACAATCTATAAGTTTTCAGTAAAGTAATTGATAAAATACGGGAAGCAGTTAAAGTAATGAAGCTTGATAAAATTAATACATCGGAGGCGTTTCGTTATCTTGGCTATGGTTCGGGTGTTCCGGATGATAATATCCTTGCAGTAGCGGATGAGTGTGAGAAAAAGCTTCTTATGGCGATAGATGCCAAGTATATATATAAATATTTTGAAATTGACAAGCACAGCGAAAGCGAGGTTACTCTTGTTGGAACCTCGCTCTTGCTGTGCGGTTCTTCAATATCGGAACATCTTGCAGGCTGTCATGGCGTTGTGCTGCTTGCGGCAACATTATCCGGAGGAGTTGACAGGCTTATAAGACAGCTCTCGGTAAGGAGCATGACGAGTGCTGTTGTGGCTGACAGTATGGCTTCGGCAGCAGTGGAGCAGGTGTGTGATGCGGCGGAGAACGAGATAATGAAGGAATTTGATGGGAAGTACATGACGTGGCGGTTCAGTCCGGGCTATGGTGATTTCCCTTTGGAAATACAGAAAAAGTTTCTGGATGTTCTGTCAGCACCGAAAAGAATAGGGCTTAATGTTACTGATGGAGGGCTTATGGCACCGTGTAAGTCGGTGACGGCGGTTATAGGAGTGTCGGACAGAGAGCCGGAAAGGAAAAGACGAGGATGCAGTATATGCAGTATGAGAGAGCACTGCACATTCAGAAAGAAAGGTGAGCATTGTGGATTTTAAGACATTATTAAAAAACAAGAATAAGTCGGATAAGAAATACATATTATTAGACGGTGCGATGGGGACAATGCTTCAGGCATCAGGTCTTAAGCTGGGACAGATACCGGAGGTGCTTTCCTTTACCAATGAAGAGCTTCTCATAGATATTCACAGACAGTATGTCAACAGCGGTTCGGATATTATATATACCAACACCTTCGGAGGCAACAGATATAAGCTCGATGGCTGCGGTTATACGGTTGAGCAGATTGTCAAGAAGGGAATAGAGAATGCAAGAAAAGCCTGCGAGGGCACTGACTGTATGGTTGCACTGGATATAGGACCTATTGGCAAGCTTGTAGAGCCTACGGGCGATCTTAAGTTTGAAGAAGCCTATGATATATATAAGGAGCAGATTGAAGCAGGAAGGGACGCTGATCTGGTTGTATTTGAGACGATGACGGACCTTCTTGAACTCAAGGCGGCTGTGCTTGCAGCCAAGGAGAACTCTGAGCTTCCTGTCATCTGCACCATGACTTTTGAACAGAATATGAGAACCTTTACAGGCTGTCAGGTGTCGGCGATGGCGCTTACGATGGAGGGCTTGGGCGTTGATGCACTTGGCGTCAACTGTTCACTCGGACCTGACGAATTATATCCTGTTGTGGAGGAGCTTGCAAAATATACAAGACTTCCGCTTGTCGTAAAGCCTAATGCCGGACTTCCGGATCCTGTAACAAATGAATATAATGTAGGACCTGAAGAGTTCGCCGCAAAGATGTCTAAGATGGCGTCGATAGGTGCGACAATCATGGGTGGATGCTGCGGAACAAGTCCTGAATATATAGCGGAACTTAAAAAAGCACTTGATTGTGCCGATTTTGTAAGGAAAGAGACTGAATATGTTTCAGCCGTATGTTCAGCAAGCAATACGGTTGTAATTAATCAGCCGAGAATTATAGGAGAGCGAATTAATCCTACCGGAAAGAAGCTGTTTAAGCAGGCATTAAAGGAACATAATCTTGACTATATAATGAATCAGGCACTTGAGCAGATTGACGGAGGAGCAGAGATTCTCGATGTAAATGTCGGACTCCCCGAGATTGATGAGAAGGAAATGATGGTCGATTCCATAAGGGCAATTCAGTCCGTGTGCGATGTGCCTTTGCAGATTGACAGTACAATTCCAGAGGTTTTAGAGGCGGGACTCAGAATATACTGTGGCAAGCCTATAGTGAATTCGGTCAACGGTGAGGAGAATTCGCTTAATAATGTACTTCCGCTTGTAAAGAAGTACGGAGCATGCGTGGTCGGTCTTACTCTTGATGAGAACGGTATACCCAAGACGGCAGCGGAGCGTGTTGCAATAGCCGGAAAGATTCTTAAGAGAGCACTTGAAATAGGGATACCTAAGGAGAATGTATTTATAGATTGTCTTACACTGACCGCATCAGCGGAGCAGGACGGCGTTATGGAGACACTTAATGCGCTTCATACAGTGAGATATGAGTTAGGACTTAACACCGTGCTCGGAGTATCGAACATATCGTTCGGACTTCCGTACAGAGAACTGGTAAATCAGAACTTTTTATCAATGGCACTCACATACGGTCTTACGCTTCCGATTATCAATCCGAATGTGGTGTCAATGACGGGAGCTGTGCGTGCATACAGGCTGCTCACGGGAGTTGACCGCAATTCAATGGATTATATTCAGGCTTATAACGGCTATACGCCGGCTAAGTCGGTGAAAGCGGAAAAATCACCTGAAGCACAGTCAGGGGCGGCAAACGCGGATGCACCGGAGAAGGGAACTCTTGCGTATGCTGTGGAAAACGGACTTAAAAATGAAGGAGCCAGACTCACGGCAGAGATGCTTGAGCACATGGAGGCTCTTGACATTATTAACGGGACACTCATCCCGGCACTTGACCGTATAGGAAAGAATTTTGAGAAGGGAAAGGTATTCCTGCCGCAGCTCATACTTGCGGCTGAGGTTACGCAGAGTTCTTTCGAGGTTATCAAGAAGAAGCTTGCAGCCGATAATAAGACGCCTGTAAGCAAGGGAAAGATTGTTATGGCTACCGTAAAGGGCGATGTTCATGATATTGGAAAGAACATTGTGAAGGTAATTCTTGAAAATTACGGATACACGGTAATTGACCTCGGAAAAGATGTAGACTATATGACGGTTGTAAATGCGGCTATTGAGCACAAGGCAAAGCTGGTCGGTTTATCGGCGCTTATGACTACAACACTTGTGAGCATGGAAAAGACAATACAGCTTTTGCGGGAGTATAAGGTCGACTGCAAGGTGGTTGTGGGAGGAGCGGTGCTCACACCTGAGTATGCCAAGCAGATTGGTGCAGATTACTATGCCAAGGATGCGATGGATACGGTTGCGGCAGCCAGAGAAGTTTTAGGATAAAATTGAGATAGGAAGAGTATAATGAAGGAAAATCAGTTTTTTGCAATTATGGCTAGAATGAAATATATTAACCGATGGGGATTAATGAGGAACACCAGAACAGAGAATATATGTGAGCATAGTATGGATGTTGCCATGATTGCCCATGCTCTCGGTGTGATTAACAACGTATATTATGGTGGGAATCTCAATCCCGACAGGCTGGCACTTATGGGGATGTACCACGATGCCACCGAGATTATCACGGGAGATATGCCTACGCCTGTCAAGTATTACAATCCGCTTATAAGGCATGCATACAAGGAAGTTGAGAGCGTGGCTAAGGATGAGCTGCTTGAGGGGCTTCCTGATGAGATGCGTCCATATTACGACCCGATTATGCAGGATACGGAGAAGGAAGCTGTTATGTGGCTGTATGTGAAGGCGGCGGACAAGCTCTCGGCACTTGTCAAATGTATTGAGGAGCGCTCAATGGGAAATCAGGATTTCTGCAAGGCGGAGGAGACAACGCTTGCGTCAATCATGGATATGAAGCTTCCGGAAGTGAATTTCTTCGTGGACCATTTTATTCCGGCCTATGGTCTTACAATTGATGAGTCGAAATAGCAGAGGATAATGTATACATGGGTAAATCACTATTTATTGCGGAAAAACCAAGCGTGGCACAGGAGTTTGCCAAGGCATTAAAATACAATACGGTGCGCCGTGACGGTTATGTCGAATCGGATGAGGCTGTTGTGACATGGTGTGTAGGTCATCTTGTCACAATGAGCTATCCGGAAGAATATGATCCGGCACTTAAAAGATGGAGTCTTGACACACTGCCATTTATTCCTAAAGACTGGAAGTATGAGGTAATTGAAGGGGTAAAGAAGCAGTTTAATGTTGTGTCAGGACTCCTTAATCGTCCTGATATAGATACAATATATGTCTGTACCGACTCGGGGCGTGAGGGAGAGTATATATACAGGCTGGTGGAGCAGGAGGCCCATGTCGAGGGCAAAAACAGGAGACGTGTGTGGATAGACTCACAGACTGAGGAGGAGATTTTAAGGGGAATCAGGGAGGCAAAGGACCTTTCTGAGTATGATGCCCTTGCGGATGCGGCATATCTGCGCGCGAAGGAGGACTACCTCATGGGAATCAATTTCTCGAGAGTCCTTACATTAAAGTACGGAAATACTATTTCTAACTACTTAAAGCAGAGCAGGAATACGGTCATAGCCGTTGGACGTGTCATGACCTGTGTTCAGGGAATGATAGTAAAGAGGGAGCGGGAGATAAGGCAGTTCGTCGAGACGCCTTTTTACAGGGTGCTTGCCAAGTGCTCGCTTGCGGGAAGCAGCTTTGAGGCTGAATGGAGAGCGGTAGAGGGGTCGGTGTACTATGCCTCGCCTAAGCTCTATAAGGAGAACGGCTTTAACAAGGAGGAGGACGCAAAGGCTCTCATTGAGCTTATGTCGGGACAGAAGCTTCCTTACGGAACAAGACAGCTTGTGATGCCTGAACCCGTGAGCGGAGTCATAACGGGGATTGAGAAGAAGAAGGAGAATAAGAGTGCGCCTCTGCTCTTTAACCTTGCGGAATTGCAGAATGAGTGCTCACGGCTTTTTAAGATAAGCCCGGATGAGACACTGAGAATAACACAGGAGCTTTATGAGAAGAAGCTTGTGACGTACCCGAGAACCGATGCGAGAGTACTGTCAACTGCCGTGGCAAAGGAAATTCATAAAAATATAGGCGGATTAAGAAATTTTCAACCGGCGGCAGGATTTGCGGCTGAGATACTTGAGAGCGGGAGCTACAAGGGAATTGCAAAGACAAAATACACCAACGATAAGCAGATAACGGACCATTATGCCATAATACCTACCGGACAGACAGGGGCGGTAAAAGGACTTTCGGCCATGGCTGCGAAGGTCTATGAGGCTATCGTGAAGAGATTTCTTGCGATATTTTACCCTCCGGCAGTATACCGGAAGGTTGCGCTTGTTATTAAGAAGGATACGGAAAGTCTTTTTTCGAGCTTTAAGGTGTTGGTATCGGAAGGCTATCTGAAGGTTGCCGGAACAGGGGCAGCCTCGGGTAAAGCATCCAAAAACGATGATGAGACCGAGGATGTCAAGTGCGATGCAGGAATGCTTGAGATGCTGCAGAAACTGAAGAAGGGCGATATCATACCGATATCGGAATTTTTTGTCAAAGAGGGAAAGACTTCGCCGCCGAAGAGATATAATTCAGGTTCAATCATTCTTGCTATGGAGAATGCGGGCCAGCTTATCGAGGATGAGGAATTGAGAGCACAGATAAAGGGCAGCGGAATCGGAACAAGTGCAACAAGAGCGGAGATACTTAAGAAGCTAATTGACAAGGGTTATATAAAGCTTAACAACAAGACACAGATTATCGCACCTACTCTCTTGGGAGAGATGATATATGATGTTGTTGCGGCATCAATCAAATACCTTTTAGACCCGACACTCACTGCAAGCTGGGAGAAGGGACTTACCGGGGTTGCCGACGCGACAATCTCATGCGATGAGTACCTTGAGAAGCTGGAGGGCTTTGTCACGAGAAGAACAATCGCGGTGAAGCAGGTTAACAACCAGTATATGCTGCGGCCGTATTTTGATTATGCGGCAGCATACTATAAGCAGGGCTCGTGAAAAATATTGTGTTACGGCATCTGATGTGATAAAATAAACTTTATAAGTTCATTCGCAAATTAATAAGGAGGCATGATTATGTGCGGAATAGTCGGTTATTGCGGATCCGGGGATGCAGCGGACGTATTGCTTGATACACTCGGAAAGTTAGAGTACAGAGGCTATGATTCAGCAGGTATTGCTGTTTTTGAGAATAATAAAATAAGAGTTGAAAAGTCACAAGGCAAGCTTACATGTCTTTTGGAGAAGCTTAAGAAGGACGGAAAGCCGATTGGCCATTGCGGGATAGGACATACAAGATGGGCTACTCACGGTGAGCCTTCAGATATCAATTCACACCCTCATGGAAATAAGAGAGTATCAATTGTACATAACGGCATTATTGAGAACTACAAGCCTATCAAAGAATTTCTGCTTGGACAGGGATATTCGTTTGAGAGTCAGACCGATACGGAGACGGTTGCCAAGCTTCTTGACTACTATTATGAGGGAAGTCCTTTTGATACGATTACAAGAGTGCTTGGAGAGATTGAAGGCTCCTATGCGCTTGGAATCATGTTCAGGGATTTTCCCGGCAGGGTGTATGCGGCAAGGAAGGAATGTCCGCTTATAATCGGCGTCGGTGAGGGAGAGAATTTCATCGCCTCAGATATGTCGGCTATCCTGCAGTATACGAGAAATTATTATCTGCTTGATGTTGACGAGATTGCATGTATCGAGAAGGATAAGATTACCATAAAGGATATACACGGAAATGTTGTCAATAAGGAACTTCAGACAGCTACATGGGATGTCGATGCTGCCCAGAAGGGCGGATTTGAACATTTTATGCTCAAGGAGATATATGAGCAGCCGACAGCCGTAAAGACAACAATAACACCAAGAATCACGGAAGGAATGCCTGACTTTGGTGAGTGCGGGCTTACCGATGAGAAGCTTGCGGCATACCGCAAAATATTTATAGTTGCCTGCGGTACGGCAATGCACGCCGGAATGGTGGGAAAGTATGTTATAGAGAAGCTTGCAAGAACGGAAGTGACGGTTGATATTGCTTCGGAGTTCAGATATCGTGACCCGCTTGTATCCGATGATGATTTGGTTATACTGATTTCCCAGTCAGGAGAGACGGCCGATACCAAGGAGGCACTGAGAATATCAAAGGAACTTGGCGCGGATACGCTTGCATTTGTGAATGTCAAGGGTTCTTCAATTGCGCGGGAGGCTGATATGGTTATGTATACACATGCAGGGCCTGAGATTTCTGTTGCATCAACCAAGGCATTTTCCGTTCAGATAGCAATGATGTATATGCTTGCGTTCAAGCTTGCATACGCGAAGGGGAAGATTGACAGGGAAACATGTGCGGCATATATAAAGGAACTTGAGAACATATCCGAGGCACTTGAAAAGACATTAGAGTGCAAGGATGCATGTCAGTTCGTGGCATCTAAGATTATGAATGCGGACAGCCTTCTCTATATCGGAAGAGGACTTGACTATGCACTCAGCATGGAAGGCTCTCTTAAGCTTAAGGAGATTTCGTATATACATTCGGAATCCTATGCTGCAGGTGAGCTAAAGCATGGAACAATCTCGCTTATAACAGAGCAGATGCCGGTGATTGCGGTTGTAACACAGCATGACCTCATGGAAAAGACCGTAAGCAATATAAAGGAAGTCAAGGCAAGAGGGGCTAAGGTGGTTCTTGTATGTGCACAGGATATTGAGGTAGAGGCGGAGACAGCGGATTATATCGTGAGAATCCCTATGGTATCGGATATACTTATGCCGATGCTGACCGTAATTCCGCTTCAGCTTATAGCATATTATACGTCTGTCTTAAGAGGTAACGATGTTGACCAGCCGCGTAACTTGGCAAAGTCGGTTACTGTCGAATAGTTGGAGGATTCTTTATGTGTGAAAAGTTAAAAATTAAAAACCTTTACGATTTGAATCAGACAATAGCGGGAAAACTGTTTGAGGCTGCAGAGTACCCATGGCAGGTGCTTCCTCTTATCGGAGATTTTATAAAAAAATCAGGAGCATCGCTTGACAAGTCAGAGTATGATGAGGTCGCTGAGAATGTATGGATTGCAAAGAGTGCCAAGGTGGCCCCTACAGCTTACATTAACGGACCTTGCATTATAGGAAAAGGTGCTGAGATCCGCCATTGTGCGTTTATAAGAGGCAATGCCATTGTCGGTGAGGGGGCAGTTGTAGGCAACTCAACTGAGCTTAAGAATGTTGTGCTTTTTAATAAGGTGCAGGTTCCGCATTACAACTATGTAGGTGATTCTGTACTTGGATACAAGTCACATATGGGAGCAGGCTCAATAACATCAAATGTGAAGTCGGATAAGGCACTTGTCAAGGTAAGATGTGACGGTGAAGTCATAGAGACGGGGCTTAAGAAATTCGGAGCGATGATCGGAGATAACGTGGAGGTAGGATGCGGGAGTGTTCTTAATCCGGGAACGGTTGTCGGAAGGGAAAGCAATATATATCCGCTCTCATCAGTGAGAGGATATGTTGAAGCCGGAAGCATATATAAAAAACAGGGTGAAGTTGTTGAAAAACAATAAAAGGGTGTAATAGTGTCAAGAATAATGTAAGAGCCGGTTTTCGGCTGAGGATATTATTACATTTTGAAATGGAGGATTAAAGTGAGCAGAGTCGCAATTGTTACCGACAGCAACAGCGGAATTACACAGGAGGAGGCAAAAAAGCTTGGAATTGCCGTTCTTCCAATGCCGTTTTATATTAACGGGAATCTTTATTTTGAGGATATAGACCTGACACAGGAGCAGTTCTACAAGGCACTTGGCGAGGATGCAGAGATTTCGACATCACAGCCGGCACCTACGGATGTCACGGATATGTGGGATAAGCTTTTAAAGGAGTATGATGAGGTGGTTCATATTCCTATGTCAAGCGGACTCAGCAGCTCGTGCCAGACTGCGATTATGCTTTCTCAGGATTACGATGGCAGGGTTCAGGTGGTTAATAACCAGAGAATTTCGGTTACACAGAGACAGTCTGTGTTAGATGCCGTGGCAATGGCTGACAAGGGCTATGCGGCAGAACAGATTAAGGACAGATTAGAGGAGACAAAGTTAGATTCAAGTATATATATAACGCTTTCGACACTTTATTATCTTAAAAAAGGAGGAAGAATAACCCCTGCCGCAGCCGCACTCGGAACACTTCTCAAGCTTAAGCCGGTTCTTCAGATTCAGGGTGAGAAGCTTGACGCATTTTCAAAGTGCCGTACACTCAAACAGGCTAAGCAGACAATGATAAATGCAGTGACGGACGATTTCAAGAAGAGATTCGGAAGCTCTGAGAAGGGTGAGAACATGTATATTGAGATTGCCTATTCGGGTGAGCCTGGTGAGGGCAAGGCATTCTACGACGAAGTAAAAGAATTGTTTCCTGACCATGATATAGTTATGGCTCCTCTGTCACTCAGCGTGTCATGTCATATAGGACCGGGGGCAGTTGCTCTTGCATGTGTTAAAAAGCTGGAGATATAACAACAATACAGTTGATATTTATTAGTGGCAGTACTGCAAGCAAAGCTTGCAGTATGCATGGGAGTAAAGATGGAAAATATAGTATCAAAACTCATAATGTACGGGGACATGCCGGCAGATTCGATTCTTATGAAGCTCTGCGATGTGTCTAAGAAGGCTAAAGAAGGCAGTGTGCCTGCGGATGAACTTGTGACGGAGACATACCGGCAGATAAAAAGGCTGCTGGTACTTGCAACCTCATACGGATTTGACAATAATCTTTGGCATAACTATCTTACATTCCTTCTTATAACGGACGAGAACCCGTTCTCAATAACATGTGAGAAGACAGGCGCTAAGGACGGAAGTGCCAATTATTTTGCCAAGAATGACTTTAAGGCATTTTATGATTTGTTTCATTATGATTTTTCGTGGCTTGAGGAACGGCTTTCAATAGACAGCTTTGGAATTCTTGAAAATTATAAGGCAATCGGCAAGCCGGAACTTATGTACAACAAGAATGTAAGCGAGAAGGTAAGAGAGCTTTCGCTTAAGCTCGGGGCGGCAAAGGATGCCGATGAGATATTTGACCTGGTAACAGGATTTTACAAGGCTTATGGTGTCGGAATGTTCGGACTTAACAAGGCGTTCAGGTTCTCCTCAGATGCAGCCGGAGGTATTCACTTTCAGCCTATCAACAACATGGAAAAGGTTATGCTTGATGACCTTGTCGGATACGAGATTCAAAAGAAGAAACTCGTTGATAATACGAAGGCATTTGTTGACGGCAAGAAGGCCAACAATGTGCTTTTGTTTGGCGACAGCGGAACCGGCAAGTCTACAAGTATTAAGGCTATTGTAAATGAGTTCTATGATCAGGGCCTTAGGATGATTGAGATTTACAAGCATCAGTTTAAGGATTTGTCGAATGTCATTGCATCGATAAAGAATCGCAACTATAAGTTCATTATATATATGGATGACTTGTCATTTGAGGAGTTTGAGATTGAGTATAAGTTTTTAAAGGCAGTCATTGAAGGCGGTGTTGAGACTAAGCCTGATAATATTCTTATATATGCGACCTCCAACAGAAGACACCTCATCAAGGAAACATGGAATGACCGTGACGATGTTGAGACGGACAACGGGATGCATCGTTCCGACACGATGCAGGAGAAGCTCTCTCTTGTGAACAGATTCGGCGTAACAATCAATTATTCAAAGCCGAGCCAGAAAGAGTACTTTAATATTGTTATTGAGCTTGCGAGGAAGAACGGTGTCAATATGACAGATGAACAGTTGTGCGCTGAAGCAAATAAGTGGGAGCTGAGCCATGGAGGCATATCGGGAAGAACGGCACAGCAGTTCATCAATTACTGTTTAGGTCAGCAGTAAAATAAAAGATGACTGCATAACGTGTAATATTATTTGGCAGTGAGGACGGAAAAGCTTATGATTAAGGGAGTAGATATATCTACCGTACTTGAACTTGAGAGACTTAAAACAAAGTATTATGACAATGGAGTACAGAATGACCTTATTGACATTCTTGCTTCTAACGGCGTGAACAGTGTCAGGCTTCGCCTGTGGAACAGCCCGTTTGATATTGATGGCGTTGCTTATGGCGGAGGGAGTGATGACCTCGTAACTGTCATAGAGATTGCGAAAAGATGCCGTAGGGTGGGAATGAGCTTCCTTCTTGATTTTCACTACAGCGATTTCTGGGCGGACACGGGAAAGCAGGTAAAGCCGAAGGCATGGAAGAACTATGAGCTTCCGAGGCTGTGCGAGGCGGTAAAGAGATATACGGTATCAGTACTTGAATATCTGACGGCAGCAGGCGTATGCCCTGACTATATTCAGCCGGGCAATGAGATATCCAATGGCATACTCTGGCCTGAGGGTAAATTCCCGCAGTACAAGGCGGCGTTTGAACTCATGGAAGCTGCCATATCGGGAATACGTTATGCTGCTCCCGAAGCGAAAATTGTTCTTCATACATCGGCAGAACCTGAACATCCGGTATACACGGAGTTCTTGGATGTGTATGGAAAGAGGCTTGACTATGATATCATAGGTATATCATATTTCCCCTATAAGAAGTCATATGGTCTTTCAATACTTAAAGAGAATTTAAAGCAGCTTGCAGATAAGTATCATAAGCAGGTATGCGTTGTTGAGACTGCGATGCCGTACACGACACAGGATTATGCATCCAAGGAGAAGCTTGGTGAGAATGCCAGAAAGGGAATGGCAGCCAAGGATGCGGCTGTCATCGAAAAATTGAAATACAATATAAGCCCTGAAGGTCAGCTTGAATATATGCTCGGACTCATAAAGATGGTAAATGATGTGGAGCCGTGTGTTGGGTTTTATTATTGGGAGCCTGCGTGGATTCCGGTTGTGGGTTCGGGCTGGGCGACAAGCGCGTCGATACAGTATCTGGGAGTTAAGGAGCCGTGCGGCAACGAGTGGGCTAATCAGGCACTTTTTGATTACGAGGGAAGAGCACTCCCGGCACTTGACGCTTACAATGATTAAAAAGAAAGAGTGGAAAACAAAGCCTGCCGGTTTTGATTTAAAATAATAAGGCTGTGATGTTATCATGGTATGCACGAAAGAAGGTACATATCGTGATGACATCACAGCCTTTGCTTTTAAAAGGGTTGTGGAGGTTATATGTCGTCAGCCGACGGAGCCTTTCCGACCGATTCTCTTAATACAACCGTGGAGTGGAGAAGCATGGTGCTTACCGGCAGTCCCGACATCAAATCCTTGAGAAGGGAGAATGCTGATTTTCCAAGTGCAAAACGTTCCTGCCTGATTGTCGTAAGAGGAGGCGCAAGATATTTTGCAACCGGAAGGTCGTCAAAACCTGTTACACTCACATCCTCGGGAACGCGAAGACCGAGCTTGTGAAGCTCGTTGATGGTTCTTGCGGCAATCAGGTCGCTCGCACACATTATTGCGGTTGCCCCCTTGTCGATGAATGTCTTGACAAAGTCAGCTACCGTCTCATCAGGATAATATACCGTGTGACCGATGAGCTGCATATCAAGGTCAAGTTCAGCTTCATTCATGGACTGGATGAAGCCCTGATACCTGAGAGCGGATATGTAGCTGTTCTTGGAACCGTTTAAAAATGCAATCTTTCTGTGACCATTATCCTTGAGATAACGGATGAGGGTTGAGAAACCGACATGAATATCGGTTCCTACATAAGCTATATGTTCGTTAGAAATATAGTTATCAAACAGCACTGTAGGTATACTTGTCTTTTCGAGCTGCTTCATGTAAGCTTCATTGAGCTCAAGCCCTAAGAAGAACGCGCCTGAGTAGCCATTCTGCCTTATAAGACTGTCATAGGTCTGCCAGGTCTGGAAGTATTGGTCAATAGGGACGATATCCACCTCAAACTGAGACTCGCTTGCGACGAGACGGAAGCCTGCAATCAGTTCATAGCCAAACTGGTTGATATTGGCGTACTCCATATTCTCTACTATAATACATACCTTCTGTCTTGCAGCAGGCTTCTTTTCCTTAATAACATAGCCCATCTCGATTGCAGTGTCGAGAACCTGCTGGCGCATATCCTCGCTGATATCGCTGGCTCCGTGCAACCCCTTTGACACTGTGCTGATGGATATGCCAAGCCGCTCGGCGATGTCTTTAATTGTTACCATATAGCCTCTTTTCCCTTAATCGAATATGAGCTGCTTATAGTC
>ERZ1034998.123-NODE-123-length-51467-cov-47.440850_pt1 | contig 51467 bp, 45 predicted proteins | sample MGYA00520621_ERZ1034998 | MGnify/ENA primary metagenome ERZ1034998 (study PRJEB33766, sample SAMN09781748) | gut metagenome | biome: gut microbiome | host: Homo sapiens | place: Madagascar | study: EMG produced TPA metagenomics assembly of the PRJNA485056 data... | reverse complement strand
TTACAAGTCCTGCAAACCAGTACAGCTGACCTGCATTGCTGATTTCGTAAACGGTCTCTTTCATGCTGTCATTGTCAATGTCATATTTGTCAGTTGTTTCAACAGCAGGCTGATATACAGTTGCATTGCATTTCGGGCAGTTTCCGAAACCATTGCTGTTGAAAGTTATTTCAACACCCTCATGCTTACACTCTTCCACTTCCGTGGATTGCTGTTCAGTCTTTCCAGCACTATCATTTGCCTGCACTGCAATTTCTGAATCATTTTCCTCTGCTCCTGCCTGAATCGGTGCCACACCGAATACCATGCAGACAGATAGCATTACTGCCAGACCTCTTTTTATCCGGCTTATCTTTTTTCTCATAGACTGCCTCCTTTCTTATATCTGTGGATTAAACTGCTTTTGGCTCGCAGCCATATGGCAGTTCGTGTATCCTATCATCTGCGTCTATCTTATATGTCATTGATAGAAAATTCTCTATCATATATTTGGAAATATTTTACCATCCCCCCCATTTTATTCAAGGTTCATGTGGCAATTTGTTCAATTTTCACATAAAATTTCTCATATAAAAATGCCATCTCACCACTTTTATGTGATGAAATGACATTTTTCACTCTATTTATGCAGTTTGTCACAGCATTTCTTCTTGCTTTAACAGGTAATTCCTCCATATCGGTGACAGCTCATCCTGTTTTTGTGCACAGTGCAGCTCGTCCAACGGGAATAATATGCATCCGCAGTGTCCCGGAAATGTCGGGAAACAGATAATCTTAAGTTCGGTATCTATCTCCGGACTATAAGCCATAATCTCAAGACGTTCTCCATACAATGTTGCCCGTTCATAGGTACACAGCCATTTATCGTCCATATTGGAGAAGATACTGCCGAAGGTATTCCCGATGAGTCCACTTAGAGGTACTCTCTCCACCTCTGCCAGCTTCTCATTGCCATAGCGGAATATCCAGTCCACTGCATGCCTGTCCTCATTGAATATCATCTCAATATCCGTAAAGGCAAATGGCATCTGATCAAAGCTCCGATAGAACGCATGATACTCTTCCGGCGTCTTTGGTGTATTCGGCATGGCAAATCCCTCAATCAGTTTTTTCTGTTTTTCCCGCAGCTTGACAAGGATTTCTTTTTTCCTGCGGGTTGCGTAGTTGAGTTCTTCTCCATTGATAAGTGTCAGCGTATCTTCTAATGCATGGATTGCCATGATACACACCAGATAAGTGCGGTGCACTTTCAAAAAATATTCCCCGACCTGTGCCTCCATTGCCTCTAAGGTGCTTCTGGTCTTATATACGCTTCCGCTTGTCACATGAATGTAACAGTCATTCACCGATGCCTTGATATATAGTATATCTGCGACATCGATTACCACCTGCTTATGATTTGCCTTGATTTCCAGTGTTTTCTTAAACTGCATGATAACTGTTACTCCTTGTGTCTGATGATTATCTTGTCGCATTATAACATCTATCATATTTATCCGCAATCGTGTAGGAGAGAAAATTAAATAAATTTTCCCGACCTCTCACACCACCGTACATACGGTTCCGTATACGGCGGTTCAATCAACTTATAATGAAACCTCTGTGTATAACAGCTTCCTTCAGATTCCACCTCACGCTGAACACCCTTGCTGTTCAGCTATACACTTCCCACTATCCGGGTGTGTTCGGGACTTTCACCCGTAAGAGCGCGCCCATGTCGCGCAAACCCAAAAAAGCCACGATGCATATGCACCGTGGCTTGTCCAAAAAGGTTCTTCGCTTTAATCTGTATGAGATTCAGGTGTCAAAAGCCCCTACGGGGACTAGCCAACACAAGTATGTGTATTTGCAAGCCAGCTTGCAATATCACATATTGTGTTTGGCTGGTGCGTAGCACCCTTTTGACACCTGAATCCTGTATGATTTAAGCCTTTCCTACTGAACCAAATAATTCCATTTTCTCTTTAACTGTTGCCTTGATAGCCTCTGCACCAGGAGCAAGAAGTTTACGAGGATCAAATCCTTTACCTTCAAGATCCTTGCCTGCCTCGATATACTTACGTGTAGCTTCTGCAAATGAAAGCTGGCACTCTGTATTAACGTTAATCTTAGCAACTCCGAGAGAGATAGCTTTTTTAATCATATCTTCCGGGATACCTGTACCACCATGAAGAACTAATGGCATATCTCCTGTAAGTTTCTGGATAGCATCAAGTGTCTCAAAGCTTAATCCTTCCCAGTTGTCAGGATATTTTCCGTGAATGTTACCGATACCTGCTGCAAGCATTGTTACACCAAGATCAGCTATAGCCTTACACTCGTTAGGATCTGCACACTCGCCTCTTCCGATAACACCGTCTTCTTCTCCACCGATAGAACCAACTTCTGCCTCTAATGACATGTTGTGCTCTGCAGCGATTTTAACGAGTTCTTTTGTCTTCTCAATGTTCTCTTCGATTGGATAATGTGAACCATCGAACATGATTGATGAGAATCCTGCCTCTACACACTTTAAGCATCCTTCGTAGCTACCATGATCAAGATGTAATGCTACAGGAACTGTGATGTTAAGCTCTTCTAACATACCATTTACCATTCCTACAACTGTCTTATATCCTGTCATGTACTTTCCGGCACCCTCAGATACTCCAAGGATTACAGGTGAGTTTAATTCCTGTGCTGTTAATAATATTGACTTTGTCCACTCAAGGTTGTTGATGTTGAACTGTCCAACAGCGTACTTTCCTGCTTTTGCCTTTGTTAACATTTCTTTAGCTGAAACTAACATTTTATTACCTCCGTATCTTTTATATGAAATTATTCAATGGTTATTATAACCCATTTTTTTGTATATGAAAACATTTTTTTACATTATTTGTAATTTTAATCTCTATTGGAATTTGGATGTCAAAAGGGTGCTACGCACCAGCCGCTATCCATCTCATTTGCCGGTTCATCTCTTAGCATATATCCGACTTTCCAACCTTCTTCCAAAAGTTTTTTGGAAACATAGCAGCTTTTATTAAACAATGCCCTTCTTTCAATTAATGCCTGATAATTTGTTTTATGCTCCATAAATTCCTGAATCATTTCCGGTGTTACACTGACTTCTGTATTAATGCGGCTAATTTCCGCATCCCAGACACCCTCATCATCCATTACATTCTTTAACAAAACAGCAAATTCCAACAATTCTTCCTCTGTTACTTCAACGGAAGCGCTAATCTCCTCTTTTAAATGATGCCCATTATCATCGTATATATAAATAATTGCATCACCGTTATAATACAGATTAAGTTTAACTGCTCCCAAACTTTCTTCATCATCATAAAATACAAAAAAATCCGGCAGTCTGTCATTTACCAGTGATTCAATTTTACTTATTATATTTTTCATTTTCATACTATTCTTCACTCCTAAACAAAATCGACTGCATTTATTTCATCGAAAGTACCTTTATTATACACTACCTTGTTAATATCAAACAATACAGCCATGACTATCACCTCTTTGATAATAAAAATAATTAAATGGTTATATAAAATTCCTTCAGTATCTCCGCCAATTTCTCCGGTGCTTCTACATTAACTTCATGCCCTGCTCCCGGAATTTTAATCAGCTTAGAATCCAAAATACCGGCAAGTTTAACAGAAGCACCTGTATTTGCCCGGTCTTTTTCCCCGCAGACTATCAGTGTCGGACACGAAACCTTATGTATCAGATCACTAAAATCAAGTTCAGCCATCGTACTGCACAAACTTATAAAATCGGACTTTGTAAATCCTGTCTGCTTAAATGCAGATTCCGGAGTAAATCTAAATAACACATTTTGTAACTTTAATAATTTCTTAGGCATCTTATACTGTGTTGATATCAAAACCAGTGCCTTCACTTTTTTCGGATGGTCTATTGCATAATTAAGTGCTAACACGCCTCCTAACGATAAGCCACATAAAAATATATCTTCATCAATCGAATTACACAATTCTGAGAATTCATCATAGAGATTTGAGTAAGTCGTTTGTTTATACCCAACCATTTCTGCCAGATTAGGACAAATAATCTCCCCATCCATATTCACCTTTTCTGTGACTGCATTCCAACTATCCGCTGTCTGTCCCAAACCATGTATATATATTTGTTTCATATTTTTCCTCACATTCTTCACTATTAAGTTATTTTATAAAATTCTGTTAAACCAATTTCCTTTATTGAATGAATCCAGTTATTCAATAGCTGCATACTCTCAATTTCCCCGTTGAGTAATATTTGCAGCTTAGCACCCGCATTTTCAAGTTTCTTCAAAAAATTATAATACCTCATGTGCCACTCAAACTCAGTCATTTCCTCATCATACATCCAATCATTTCCCTCTAAATCAAATTCATGTACAATGTCATTTTCATCTATTCTTCTTTTAATTTCAGATATTGGAATTGTTTTGTCAAATCCATGTATTATTTTTACATATGAAATTGTATTATCATCTTTTTCTATTTTTATCTGTACTAAATCCAATATAGTACACCTCCAAAATTCTTTCTTTATCAGGAATAGTTTACCATACAAATCTTCATATAAATATATAATTTTCTATTTTTTTGATTATGTCACTAAAGCCCCTGTTCCAGAAAATATTTTCAAATACATTCCCCCTATAGATGTATGGCCCACCATACTGACTTATAATTATCTGTGCAGCTTTAGGGTCAGGTTTCTTAATATTTACCGGAAATTGCAGTCTCTTTTCATAACTCCACATATTACATACCTCCATTCCATGGTAATGGACAATCGTTCCAGGTCCAACCACATGACAGATTAACATCATACTGTGAGATTGGTCCATATTTCATTGTGTACTCTTTAACGGCACGGTTGCGCAGATGCATTGTCCGTTCAAAATACATAAGTGCTTCCTGATTGTCAGGATGTGTATCAAGGAAAAGCCTTGTATCATCAAGGGCAAAACTTAATTCTTCAATCATTTTCATTAAACGTGCTTTCTCATTTCCCTGATTCATCTGCATCTACCTCCTTCAAACGGTTTATTCAATTCAGCAAAAATAGTACCAACACAAAACGCTTTATCTACATCATAGATGTCAGTCCATTTTTGCCATGGTGTGTAAGTCATGGCAATAGGTTTATTTTCAAATGGCTGCACCGGAACCGGATGGATAGGACAGCTTGTAGGCTCAATATTACGCTGATTATTATAACAATTACATCCCATACGTTTAACTCCTTAATTGTTTTCTAAATTATTATATGTGTTAAATAAATAATGGTTCCAATTTGACAGGGTGGGTTTGAATTTTGTAACTTTTTTGTTGAGATGTTTATATTTAATTTCTACAATATTTAGAAATCCTTTTCGTTTATAAGAAGCTCCATTTAAGATACATATATTTGTGTTTTGACACATTATTGCGTCTATGATATAATTAAATGTATTATTACAAAATAATTTTAAGGAGGAAATTATAATGTACAATTGTTTAGAATGCGAGAAGGAAATTGCAGGAAGAATAAATGCATGTCCTTACTGCGGACGTGCCTATAGTTATGTTAACGATGTTGATGTTCCATATGATATTTATGAAAGAAATGTTAATCTTGCGTGGATTTGGGGAGAAAATCCGACTAGAAAAGATTTTATAAATTTTATGTGTGACCATTATAAATTTACAAAAAAAGAGGCTAAAGAAGCCTATAATTATTATAAAAAATCTGTAGGATGGAAAAAAATGCAAAAAGGAATGAGTGTATTAAGCATTATATCACTCGTTCTATCATTAATAAATATATTTATGATTGTATCTACATATTCTAACCTTGCATCTTTTATTGCTGCTATATCATTTTTAAGACTTTCTATCATCGGATGTTTCATAATATCTGCTATAGATTTGTCGATAAAAGACAAAAAACATAGTCATGATGCATCAATAGTTGCGATTATTTTAAATATATTAGCCATTATGGCAATGTAGAAATAATGTTCACCAGTCAAGAGACTGGTGGCTGTTACTTACTTTCTTTATCTTTATTTTTTATCATCGACTGAATATGGCTTTAATCCACTATCATCTAAAATATATTCTCCATTCTGTGTTTTAGGCATTTCAAATACTCCATTTTTATCTTCTGCTTTTATAGATCCTTTTTCCAATGCTGTAATCAATTCTTCTATTGTCATTCCTGGTTTTCCATCTAATATACCATCCATTAATACACCTACTAACTGTTACCTTCCTGTATTTCATATCCAAGCGTCGATGCCATTTGTGACTGCATCTGATTGATGTAATCTCTTGCATCTCCTTCTGATAAATCTTCAATTGCTTTAACATCAACATATTCCCCTGACTCGTTTCTATAGCCCACATAAATCTTTATTTTCACATTAAGCCTCTTCCAACGTTTTTCTATAGTTTATTTAGCACTGGTTGTCAATGATTACCTTTTTTTATCATCAGCTATTCTTTTACTCTATCTCCCGTATAGCCTATGTGACAGCTAACTGAGATTAAAATATCATTATAATTAGTCCCCAAATAACACATATCAATACAATAATCAATCCAATTAACTCCAATAAATTTTTTACTATTTTCCATTTATTTTTCATCAAGCTTCATTGCTCCTTCACATTTAATAAATTAATTGTATGTCAAATTTATTTTGATGTCAAATATAAAGCTGCTACAAAAACATGCGTTAAATATCCAAAAATTTTAAATTTCAAAACCAAATACGCATATGGCAAAAGAGATTTATTTTCATCGGAGAGACTCTTTATTAAAAATAAAATAAACCTAAGTACTTCCATGCTACCAACACAAGAGCCTTTTGCAAGTAGGTGTATTTTTTATACCCAAATTTAATATATTTACATATGAGGAGTGTGATACATATGCCAAAAGCAAAAGATTTCCGAACCGCATGCGCATATATAAGAGTGTCAACCGACAAACAGGAAGAGCTGTCACCTGATGCACAAAAACGTCTGCTACTCGAATATGCCAAAAAGAATGATTTGAACATAATAAACGAGCATATTTTTACTGAAAACGGAATATCCGGAAAGAAAGCTGATAAGCGTCCGGAATTTATGAAAATGATAGGAATGGCGAAGTCAAAAGAGCACCCTTTTGATGTTATCCTTGTTTGGAAATTCAGCCGATTCGCCCGCAATCAGGAAGAATCTATAGTTTATAAGTCCCTTCTTAAAAAGGCAAACGTTGAGGTCGTTAGCGTTTCAGAACCACTTATAGAGGGACCATTTGGAAGTCTTATTGAGCGAATAATTGAGTGGATGGATGAGTATTACTCGATTCGTCTATCCGGTGAGGTAATGCGTGGCATGACAGAGAAGGCTCTGCATGGTGGCTATCAGTCAACCCTGCCGCTTGGGTATAGCATGGATAAATCCACGGGGATACCGGTTATTAATAATGATATCAACATTGTAAAACTTATATACAGGGAATTTGAGAACGGAATGACCTGCATTGAGATAGCCAGAAAGTTAAATTCTCTCGGATATAAAACCCGACAGGGAAATAATTATGAATACCGCACTATTAAATATATACTTGAAAATCCTTTTTATGCAGGCAAAGTGCGATGGAACAGACAACATCACGAAACACATACCATTAAGGATAAATCTGAATGGATAACCGCATCCGGAAAGCATAAGACTGTATTTAGTGAAGAATATTTTGAACACATTCAGGAACTGATAATTAAACGTTCAAGACCATATAAAGCACGCATTACCAGTACCAGACATTGGCTATCAGGCATGGTCAAATGTTCAAATTGTGGGGCTTCACTGGGAATTAAACGTCCAAATGGAAGTTACACATATTTTAACTGTCTGAATTACACCAAGGGAAGCTGCCACGAATCCCACTATATTACTCTTACAAATCTTGAAAATGCTATATATGAAGCTTTCAGGCAAGCACTTAATTATGGCAGCAAACTACAATTCACCTTAAGAAAGAAATATATAGATGAGCATCCTGTAGATACAGTTGCTATTATAAAGGAACAACTTAAAAGACTTGAATGGAAAGAAAGCCGTATCAAAGCTGCATATATGGATGGTATTGATACTTTAGATGAATATCGTGAAAATAAAGAACTTTTGATGAAAGAGCGAAAAGAGCTTGAAGATGAACTGAACAAAATACCTGACAGTTCCGATATCGATTATGAAGCGGAATTAAAAAAGGAAATATTGACAGTATATGATATAATTACAGACAAGAATATTGAAGACAGAAAAAAAGCTGATGCCCTTCGTTCTGTTGTCGACAAAATCGTATACGATAAGCAAAAAAATGAAATACATATTTTCTTCTATCTTCTCAAGCCCTTATAAATCAAGGCTTTAAGCAATGTTCCCCCTATAGATGTATGGTGGACCAGATGGTGAGATGGGTGCATCCATGAGATATCTTGCACAGAAATTTGCCATGAAGAACAATAAAGTATCAGGTCTGTTAAATGATATAGGAACCGAAGAACTGGGGCACCTTGAAATAGTCGGAACACTGGTGCATCAGCTTACACGCGGAATAGATATAGAAGAAGTTAAGTCTTCAGGCTTTGATAAATACTTTGTAGACCACACGCTCGGAGTATGGCCACAGTCAGCCGGCGGATATCCGTTTAGTGCGTCAGAATTTCAGTCTAAGGGAGATCCGATAACAGATCTCGTGGAAGATATGGCTGCTGAACAGAAGGCTCGTACAACATATGATAATATTCTGAGACTTGTTGATAATCCTGATGTACGGGAAGTAATAAAATTCCTGAGAGCCAGAGAAGTAGTCCACTTCCAGCGTTTCGGTGAAGGACTTCGCATGGTTCAGGATGACCTCAACTCAAAGAATTTCTATGCCTGCAATCCGGGATTTGATAAAGGCTGTGGTGTAAAAGGCTGTATGGATAGTTCAAATAACAGTTGTGGATGCCGATAATTCAAATATAGTATAGCAAAAACAATCCGGCCATTTTTTTAATGACCGGATTGTTTTCATATCATATTAGCACGACTTCGTCACATTTGTCCATGTAGAATATATCGTCCTACTCTTTCCCTTATATTTGAATTTATTCACAGCTCGTATTCTTATGTAGTATTTACTTCCGGAAGTTAATTTCTTCAGAGTAAGTGATGTGGTATTTTTATTCACCGATTTCTTAACCACATCTGACCTAAATGTAGCGTCTGTCGAATACTGTATTTCATAGCCGCGTGCAGAACGGTTCTTCTTCCATTTAAGCGTTATTTTCTTATTTCCCGCCTTTACTGAAGAGAATTTTGTAGCCGCCGGATTTATTACTACTGATATTTTGCAGGAAGCTGAACTGTAATTTTTCGTTGACTTCGAAGTAAGAGTTACAGTTGACATTCCTGAAAAACCTTTTGGTATCGTCACCTTACCTGATGAACTCACAACCACTTTGCTGTTATCAGATACATATTTTAATTTTCCATAAGCAGCTTTTGCACTTATTTTAGCTGTTACTGATTTGCTCAGATTTCCAACTACTGTATATGTTCTCTTATTGGCAGTTATTTTATTAGCTGCCTTTTTAATGCTGAATGTATGAGTTATTGTTCCTCTATAATCACCTTTTCCCGTGATCGTCACAGTTGCCGTTCCTACATTAACATTATTTGAATATTCTACTGTATAATCTATATCCTGCATTAATATATTAGAATCGGTTTCATCTGTGATTATTGTAACTTCAGGGCATATCGCTGCTCCTGTGTATGTAAACTTATTTCCGCTTAAACTTACATCAAACTTTGTAATGTCTATTCTGTCATCTGACGGTTCTTCCGGATCTGTCGGTTTCTCAGGATCTGTTGGCTGCTCAGGTTCTGTCGGTTTCTCTGGGTCCGTTGGCTGCTCAGGTTCTGTCGGTTTCTCCGGGTCTGTCGGCTGTTCAGGATCTGTTGGTTTCTCCGGGTCCGTTGGCTGTTCAGGATCTGTTGGTTTCTCCGGATCTGTCGGCTGCTCTGTGTCAGAAATCTTTACTGTTAATGTTGTACTTGCAGGATTGTGATTATTGTCACCTTCCGCCGTAACCTTAACATTCACTTCCCCCTCTGCATAAGTATTCAAATATCCCTGTGAGATACTTGCAATATCATTATTATCTGATTCATACGTTATTTTTCCATATCCCTTGGTATTAATCTTTGAATACGAATTTGTCTTGAGAATATTCCCTTTCTCTACTGATGCTTCAATGTCCTGATCCGCTTTATTTATTATCAGGTCACACAGAGATACACCACAATAATTACCGATTCCCTGTATGATAATAGTCCCTTCTCCTGCATTTATATTATTCTCATACGAAACAATATAATCGACATTTTCTTTCAGTGTATCCTTAACCATAACTTTTACTTTCGGTTCTTTTGCAGTTCCATCATACGTTGTAACACTTGTGTATAATACCGCCTTACCTGACAGGTCTGTCTTTTCTTTGCTCCTCTCTTTAACATTAAGCTTAACATCGGTTGAAGCACTCTTGTAATTAACAGTCTCTGCAGCATTTACGGTTATAGTAACTTCACCTTCTCCTACAGCTCTTATTCTTCCTCTTCTATCAACCGTCGCAACTCTGTTATCAGATGATTCAAAACTCAAAGCGCCCTCTGCTGATATTGTAAATCTTATCGAATCTCCAACCTCCATAGTGTCAGTGTATGACTGTGCAGTAACTTTCTGTTCAGTTTTCTCTATTGTAAATGTTTTTGTTACAACATCACTGTATCCGCCTCTTCCGGTAATAGTTACATAACCTGTTCCGGCATCTGTATTTTTGCTGTAACTAAGTGTATAATCAACACCCTCTTTAAGTATTTTACTTCCGTCTTTTACTTCTATATCCGGTACCTTTTCCGTTCCGTCATATACATATTTTTCAGTAATATCACTTACTGTACAGTCAAATAATGAGACATTATCTGCATCACCGGTGTCTTTTACATGTATGAATACATTCTTTACAACCTGATAATGATTGTCATCATCCTTTGTTGATACAGTAATACTTGTATTGCCTGCTCCTACAGCTTTCATCATACCTGATTCATCAACTGTTACAACACTTTCATCATTTGATTTGTATTCAATACCTGCATCAGACTCTACAGCAAGCTGACATTTCTCTCCCTTATGCAGAATATAGTCATCATCACTGACACTCAGATTATAATCAGCTTTGCCTATCTCAAAGTTCAATCTGGTCTCACCGGCAAGGTTTTTATTGCCCTTTACTATAACCGTTCCGGTTCCTGCATTTACGTTATTTTCATAAGAAACTATATACTCTTCTTCCGGTATAGCACTTCCATCATTATCTAATACTATAACATCCGGCTTAATGGCTTCTCCGGTGTAAATGTATTTATCTGAAGACAATACGGTCGTTTTCCTTGCAATATCGCCATACATTCTTTCTTTAAGTTTTACACCGAGATATTTCTCTACATGTTCTATAACATTAGGATCATTGCCCAGGGTATGGTAAACAACATTATTATCCTTATCAAGATAAAGTATCAAAGGTGTTATCGATAATGCTGATGGTGCTCTTAACCCGACAGGTTTTACAGTCATTATAAGATCTTTTCCATCATAACAGAACTTCGTCTGATTTGCATATATATAATATTCATCTTTTATCTCTTTAACCCATTTTCCCGGAATACCGTTAACATCCGCAAGTATCACATCTATATCCGATAAATCCATAGTTTCAAGTTTACTGAATGCTCTCATTGATATACTGCATCCTATGTTGGTAAATCCGACAATCTTAGGTCTATCAGACGGTGCAATCACTATTTTTTCCTCATCAATAGTTGTAAGTGTATGTGTTCCAAACGGATATGACTCGTACTCTTCTACTTCTTCAACTGTCGTAGGTTCTACCGGTTCACGCGACGGTTCAATCTTTCCTGCACTGAATGTTTTGCCTTCACTTGCAGAATTCTGAGCAACATATATGCTCACATTTCCTCTTAAATCTATCTTGAGACCAAATATAGAACCGTTTTCCTTCTGCTCATCCGTAAGCGTGTAAAATGTCTCTTTTTCTTTTGTCTCAGGATTATAACTGATAACACTGTTCGGTGTAGAATAGTAGAGCACATCATTTATGGCTGCTATCTTATGTACGAGCAATTCCCCTGACGGCCACTGCTCGTTAAGTGTCAGCACATTCTCTTTATATTTGAGAGTATTAGAATCAAATTCATACGAACAGATTCCCCCTCTGTCTGTATCTACTGTATACCACAGATTACCTACTTTAAATAATCCTGCATTGATATTGTTCCACTCACATGAGTCTAAAGATGTATCCAGTGCTTTGGTTGAAAAGCCTATCAAATCTATCATCCAGTCATTAGAATTATGTTTTCCTTCCTCCGACTTAAAATATTCATCACTCTTAAGCAGATATTTGTGCATAACTCTTCCGGACACATCTGACTCTGAATCATTCCACGTAACATCAACGTTATAATATGAATCTCCAATCTTAACCATATTCCATGTATGTTTAAGTGAACTGCTGTAAACTACTCCTACCTTAATTCCGGATTGCTGTGCAAGCTCCTGAAATGCATATGAATATCCGTAACGGTCCGCCTTTCCATCAACAAGAGCTCCGTACGAATTACTGCACATACCTTCTTTTGTATCATCGAACTCTGTATTCAGTGCTATATAGTCATTTATGTATAACACCTTTTCTACATCAGTCCAATTTTCACCTATACCAGCCAGTGCATTGGTAACTGCTGCATCGTACCGGGCCACTATGTTCTTAGTTTTTGAAATCGTACTAATATATTTATTAGTAATCTTCTCTGCATTCCCCGAACTGTCTAGAGTCTGATTAAAATCTTTTACATAAAAATATCTTGGATCTCTTGCATTAATTGTCTGGTATAAGCTGCCAACATCTCTTCCGGGAATATTGTAAGCAGACACATCAATCTCTTTCTCATAATTGTCAAAAGATTTCTGCCATGCTTCTATGAATCCCTCATAATCCGGCTCCGAAGTCTTACTGAGCTCCAGGTTTTCATACCCGGTTTTAACCGTACCTGTTCCTACCGCAAATGCCACATCCGGCATACTGCTAAGCATAAGTGCTGCCGACATCGTAACTGCGGCAAATCTGCTAAATTTCTTTTTCATCATAGGCATTTCCTCCGTTTCTTTACTGTAAATTTATATATACTATTATACCACTTACATCTGTGTTTCTGCAATAAAAAATCATGTTCACAAGCTTGTGAACATGATTTTTTTGCTATTATTTTACAACCTTATACTTCATTGTTTTCTTTGCAACAAGTCCGTTTCCTTTGTCTAAAACATATGCGTAAATTGTATATGTTCCTGATTTTGACGGTGTCCATGAAACTGTTTTCTTAGAGCTGTATTTATTAATTGTATACAACTTACCGTTTCCCGAACGTTTGTATGCAAATTTATACCGGAATCTTCCTGTTCCATCTGCTGCCTTTACAGTAACTTTAACACTGTCTCCAACTTTGGCCTTTCCTGACTTAATGCTGGCTTTAAAGCTCTTTACAGACGCTTTTTTCTTTATAACATATTTTGTAATGCTCTTCTTTACAAGTTTTCCTGTAGAATCTTTAGCATATACTTTGATCTCATATGTTCCCGACTGTGACGGTTTCCATATTGCAGATTTAGATTTTGAGTAATTTTTAATCATAGTTGTATGGCTCTTCTTAACCAAAAATCTGTACTTAACTGTTCCAACGCCGCCTTTTGTCTTTACAACAAATTTTATACTCTGTTTAACACATGCAGCTCCACTTGGTGCGCTTACAGATAAACCTGTAATCTCAAGTTTGCTCTCCTCAGGTGCTGATGTAGGTTCCTCTGTTGGCTCTTCTGTCTCTGTTGGTCTGTCCGTCGGTGTATCTGTTGATTCTGTCGGACTCTGTGACTCTGTCGGACTCTGTGACTCTGTCGGTCTGTCTGTTGACTCTGTCGGTCTGTCTGTTGACTCTGTCGGTCTGTCTGTTGACTCTGTCGGTCTGTCTGTTGACTCTGTCGGACTCTGTGACTCTGTCGGTCTGTCTGTTGACTCTGTCGGGCTCTGTGACTCTGTCGGTCTGTCTGTTGACTCTGTCGGGCTGTCTGTTGATTCTGTCGGGCTCTGTGATTCCGTTGGTCTGTCTGTTGACTCTGTCGGTCTGTCTGTTGATTCTGTCGGGCTCTGTGACTCCGTCGGTCTGTCTGTTGACTCTGTCGGACTCTGTGATTCTGTTGGTCTGTCTGTTGACTCAGATTCCGATGTACCTGACTCATCCTCTTTTGCGTATACATATGTAACAGTTGTATTTGCCTCAAGAGTTCCACTTGCATTTGCCGGTGTAGTCTTTAATTTATATCCGTCTATAGTTGCAGGATAAGTTGTATATTTCTTATTTACAACACCTACTCTGTATATGCTCTTTAATACTTTTCCACTTTCATCAACATAGTTGATAGTTACTTTACCCGGATCACCTGATGGCAGTTCTGAGAATGAATTGCTGTCCTTGTCGTATAACATTGCTCCCTTAACTTCAAGTCCCTTAACCTTATCAGGTGTACTTCTCCATGTTCCGCCGCTGTTAGACGTAGCCCCCAGACTCAATATTACCAATGCTGACTCTGTTATACTCTCATCACTATAATAATAGTAGTTAGAATCATCAGGATCTTCCTTGAGTTCTACTCCAGGCCATGCTCCTGCAAGCTCAGTCTTATTTTCCTCATTGTCATATACATACATCTTAGGAATTTCATCTGAGAAATCTGTTTTCTTAACCTTTACAGTGAATACTCCATCGCTTATAGAAGGCTCTTTGCTTCTCTGATATGTGTACTTCTTAGTAATAACCGTTCCATCTTCCTCAGATTTACCGGTTAAAACAAGAGTTGTCGTCTCTTCATATGCTGTGTCAGCACCAATCTTTATAACATCATTTGCATTGTATTTAATAGCTTTTCCACCATTGATAGAATAACATGTATCTGTTACTTTATTTGCTTTTAATGTGATTTTAAGCTCATCACTTGAATATGTAGTAGCATTTCCTTCTGCCTTTGCACTTACACTCGGTTTAACAATGCCCGATCCTTCAAGAAGGATAACTCCGTTGGCATCACATGTAGCTGATACCACACCACCGCTTACTTCATATTTCTCACCTGAATAAGCATCCGTTACTGTCTCGCCGTCATCAAATACATCTCCAACGCTTACTTCATATGTACCTGCTGCACCAGGAACCGATACTACAACCTTATCTTCATCTTCTTCCTCAAGATGATATGTTCTCTTAAATGTATATGGTGAAGCTGAAAGCTGTTCATGCTGTCCTGCACCAACTGCTATATGGTCATTTCTAAACTGACCAACTTTCTGCCAGTGTGCAAGAACATCTTTTGTACCTGCATCTGTGGCAATCTTGTTCCAATCCATGTCTGTACGGAATCTCTGATCTTTATAATCATTTGAGAACCAGTCTTCCCACCCCAGTCCTCTGTTTACTTCATTACCATAGTATATCTGTACAGCACCCGGAGCAAGTAAGAGGCATGTACCCTGTTTTTTCATACCTTCATTAGTACTACTCCATACACCTGCTGTAGAATCTGAATCATCATGTGATGTAAGGTAACTTAATACGTTAAAGTCCGGATCACTGTTGATTGTTTTAGCATAGCTGCTGTATGTATCTTCCATTCCTGCAGGATTTCCTGACTTGTTGAACTGGAAGTTAATCATAGAGTCGAAACCATTTGAGAAATAAGCACTTTTTCCCATTCCGTGTCCCCATGCTTCTCCTGTCATCCAGAAGTCATCTGTCCACTCTGCACCCGGTTTAGTAGGATTGTTCTGTCTCCACTCTTTAAGGGCTTTATCTGACTCAATTTTCAGATCATTCCATGCATCAAGATCTACGTGTTTTGCAGTATCACAACGGAATCCGTCAACACCGTACTCTCTTACATAATCTGTGAGCCATTTTATAATATAGTATCTAGGCTGTTTCTTGTATCCAGTCTTAGCAAAGAAATCATCAAGTTCTTTCTGCTCTTTATCATATCTTCCTTCACCCTTCCACTTATTTACAAGAAGCGGAGGTGTAGGAACTTCTGATGCACTCTTCTCAGTTACCACATCAGGAAGTCCGCTGAGACTCATGTGATACTCATCTCCACCGGCGGCTGTGTACCCCGGATAATCTGCCCTGACAAATCCAGGTCCCCACCAGTTAGCCCATGTATTTGAGTCTGTAACCCAGAAATTCTGACTTTCCGGTTTACCACCTGTAAGGAATGTAGAATTACCAAAGTAGTATGATTTCCACGATACACCTGCATCTGAACTTTTAAGAGCATCAGAAAAACCATATTCCTGTGCATCATACATTGTGGTATATCCCACATGGTTCATAACGATATCCATGACAACACGGATACCTCTTTCATGACATGAATCAACGAATTTCTCAAAATCATCCGCTGTACCCATATTTGCATCTATGTTTGTGTAATCGAGTGCCCAGTATCCATGATATGAGTAATATGGAAATCCACCCTTTTCAGGGTCAGGATACTGATTAGCATTGTCACCTTTTTTGTTACCTGATGTATATCCATGAATCTGCTCATAAGGAGCTGTAATCCATATAGCATTTACACCAAGGTCATTAAAATATCCTTCTGTTACTTTCTGTGTAAGACCATTTAAATCTCCACCATGGAATGTACCCGGATTGTTCTTATAATCAAGTCCTTCAACCGGTGTTTTACCATCTTCCTGCAAACCTCTTCCATAAGAATGATTGTTACTCTCATCCGAATCAAGGAAACGGTCTGTCAGTACAAAATAAACTGTGGCATTATCCCACGAAAACGGTTTCTTAACCAAATCCGATGTAGAATTTGCCTCCATAAGTTCCTGGCTTTCCTCAGTAGGTGTAATATAGCCTGTCTCATCCATAACCACCTTGAAAACCTTTTCGTTATCTGTTGTGGTACTTGATGTGCCTGACACTTTGCCCGTCTGCGCCCATGCGGTAGACGTAAATGTCAATGCCATCGCTGTCACAAGAGATAAAACTTTTTGCAACTTCTTTTTTCTCATAATTACCTCCATTTTTTGTTGCCAATTAACCATTTGCAAACTTATACATCAACTATATATTATCTGTATATTTTTTGCAAACCGAATTTGGCTTCCATAAAGATTTTGTTACATTATGGATACTTTTTTCAAATTCCTTTGTGCATATTCACCAATAATAAAATATCAAAAAAGAAACCTCATGTAATTTTGTGTCGATTTAATATGACACATATTACATGAGGTTTCTTCTCTTAATCACTAAGCCCTGTTTATGAATTTATTTTCTACCATCCGAAAGCCTGTCCCTGGTTAAATCCGCCCTGACTGTCTTCATTACTTCCGCTGTTTCCGTTATTTCCACTGTTCTGGTCTGAATCGCTGTTTCTGTCCTCAGTTGTTGCTGATGTTTCATTTTCAGAAGCTTTATCAAGCTTGATTGTGAATTTCTTTTCCTTATATCCGGAATCACTTCTTCTCTGAACAGTGATTTCTACTTTATCACCTGCTGCATAGTATTCGAGAAGATTCTTAAGTGTAGACATATCACTTACTTCTTTTCCGTCAAATGCTGTTATTATATCACCTTTCTCAAGACCTGCACTCTCTGCTGCACCATCTTTTGTCACGCTGTCAACATATACACCCTGAGGAATGTCATACATTTCTGATACATCTGAGCTTACATCTGTTCCCTTGATTCCTATGGCACCTTTCTTGTCTGTATCTACTTTCTGCATAGTCATGAGCTGTTCAAGTATAGGCTCAGCTACTGATACAGGAATAGCATATCCCATGCCCTCAACTTCTTCTGATGAGAATTTAGCTGAGTTGATACCTATTACTTCACCTTTCATATTGAATAATGCACCGCCACTGTTACCAGGGTTGATAGCTGCATCTGTCTGGATAAGTTTTGCCGTAGAATTATCTATCTCTACCTCTCTGTCAAGAGCACTTATATATCCTGATGTAACTGACTGTCCATATCCGAGTGCATTACCGATGGCAACTACCTGTTCTCCTACACTTGTCTCATCCGAATCACCGAGTGTTGCTATGCTTATCTGGCTTAATACATCTTCCGGTATATCCTTTAATGATACGGCAACGATGGCGAGATCATTTGTAGAATCTGTTCCTTTTACCTCTGCCTGATATACCTGATCCTCTGAATCGTTAAAACATACTGAAATCTCATTTGCATCTGCAACTACATGATTATTTGTCGCAATGTAGAGATTGTCATCATCTCTTGCCATTACTATTCCTGAACCTGCGCTGTTGCTCTCATACTGCTGTGAACCTCCGAAAAAGCTCTGTACACTTTCTACACTTGTGCATGATATAGAAACAACACTTGACATACATTTCTCAGCAATTTCCTGAACTGTATATGTACCTGATTCACTGTCAGATGTGCTTCCTGAATATGCTGTAGATAAAGCATCCTTAGTTGTACTCATCTGAACATATGATGTTTTAGTTCCTGTACCTGTTGCCTTACTTACTCCTGTAAATACAAGTCCTGATGCCAGTCCGAATACTACACCGTATACAGCTGCATTTCTTACTTTGTACTTCATGCCTTTCTTACCGGCTGCTTTGGCTTTCTTCGCTGTCTGGCTCTGTTCTGTATTTATCTCTTTTGCTTCACCATCAATAATATTTTCATTTCTGTCTTCATAATTCATCATAACTATTACCTCTTTTCTTATAATCAACATTTATTTGTTTCCTTGTTATGTCTTATATAATAATGGGTAATTTTTATGGAATTATGTTCATTTTATGGAGAAAATGTGGGAAAAATGTGGCGTTTTTGTGTCCTGCTATACAGTCTGTTTTCCGCTTAGATGCATAACTCCAAGGAACCTGTCTCTTATAACAAGAGAAATCTCCGATTCATCGTGCCGTCCTTCCGGTAATGGCATGAATCCTCCTGCCATCTCTGCATGTCCGCCTCCGTTTCCTATTCCCTTAAGAGCCTTTCTGACTATTTTTCCCGCATCGAGTTTAGGATTGGTACTTCTTATGGATAGTTTGACTCCTCCGGACTTCACACTGTACACTACAGAGAAATCCACCTCAACAAGTTCAAGCATGAAATCACATATCTGTGCTATAAGCGTCTCAGGACATCCGCCCCCAACATGAGCAAAGCTTACATTATCATATATAGCTATATTTTCCATTGCCTCAGCAAACATCTTAAGGTCTTCTCTGTATACCACACTGTTTTCCAGACTTTTAATGATACTGTAGTCCGTAAGGTCATATATTTCTGAAAGTATCTCTATATCCTTCTTGCATACACCACGTAACAGACCGTTTGTATCCACTCTGATGGCATATGTAAATGCCGTGGCAAGTTCCTTTGTTATGGGAATATTATTTTCAAAAAAGTACTCTGCAATAATCGTAGCACACGCACCATACTCAGGTCTGATATCCTTAACCCTGTATGAGAATATGTCTGTAGTAACCGGATGATGGTCTATGCATATGACTTCATCCCCCGTCATATCTACTATATTTGCATTTCCCTTTTGTGAATCCACAAGTATAACCTCATCACTCTCCTCAAGAACATCTATCTCCTCAAGACGCTCGAGATTATTAAGCTGGATTCCGAGAAGCTGAACCATCTTTGCCGTACTGTATCTGTCAATAAGTCCTTTATAACATATGGTAGAACTTATACCTCTGGTCTTTAAAAGTACCTGAAGCCCGAATGCCGATGCTATGGCATCCGGGTCAGGGAAATCATGGGTCTGTATATATACATGGCTGCAATCCAGTGCTGCCGCTATCTCATCTAATTTCGTCATAACTTATCTCTATTCCTGTGAACATCTGAACAGAAGGTCTTCCCAACGTCTGTCAACTTCCTCCTGGAACTTAACAATCAGTTCTTCATTTTCCTTCTTAAATAAATGTTTAAATCTTCCCTGAACCTTAAGGAAATCTTCAATAGGAAGTTTATTCTTCGGTTCATAACTTAACTGCCATTTTCCGTCAACCACTTCAAATAACGGCCAGTAGCATGTCTCGACTGCAAGTTTGCATATTTCCATAATATCAGATGCATCATATCTCCAGCCTCTCGGACACGGACTCATAACATTTAAAAATGCCGGTCCCGGAGTATATATAGCCTTTTCAGCCTTCGTGTGAATATCCTTAAAATTTCCCAAAAATGTTGTCTGGGCAACATAAGGTACTTTATGTTCGGCAATAATTGCTGCAAGATCTTTACGATACTGAACCTTACCTACAGACTCTTTTCCAACCGGTGTAGTTGTTGTATCGGCATACATTGGTGTTGCAGAAGAACGCTGTATACCTGTATTCATATAAGCACCGTTATCATAACAGACATATACCATATCATGTCCACGCTCCATTGCTCCTGACAATGACTGGAAACCTATGTCATATGTTCCACCGTCTCCACCAAATGTTATAAATTTAAAATCGTCCTTAATCTTTCCTTTTTCTTTCAGACGCTTATATGCAGTCTCAACACCGCTCATAGTTGCTCCTGCATTTTCAAATGCATTATGTATATAGCTGTCTGTGTATGCCGTATATGGATACATAAAGCTCGATACTTCAAGACATCCGGTTGCATTACCTATTACTGCGTGATCACCTTCATGCAAAGCTCTTAACACTGCTCTTACTGCAATAGTTCCGCCACATCCGGCACACATTCTGTGGCCGGGAGCTAAACGTTCCGGCTGACTCATAACTTCTTTTAAATTATATCTCTTCTTTGTTTCCATTAGTTTAATCTCCTAGCCTCTTAATCCTATATATTTGTAATTTTCCACTTCTTTTCCGTTTGTTACAAGTTCCTCAAGCTCTGTAAATACTTCCTCGGCATCTTCAACCCTGAAATCTCTTCCACCGAGACCGTATATATAGTTCCTGACATCCATTGTACATTTTGCATTAAATAATGCTGCAGTAACTTCCGAGCCAAGCGGTCCTCCGTGTCCGTTAAGGCTGTCTGCCCTGTCAAGAATGGCAACTGCCTTAGTATTTTTAAGCGCCTCTGCTATCTCTTTTTCCGGAAATGGTCTGAATACCCTTATCTTAAGAAGTCCCACTTTTTTGCCTTCTTCTCTCATTTTATCAATGGCATCTTTAGTTGTTCCTGCTGCTGAACCAATCATAACTATGGCATAATCCGCATCTTCAAGTCTGTATTCTTCAAAGAATCCGTATTCACGGCCTGAAATACCTGCAAATTCCTTAGCAACATCAAGAATTACCTGTTTTGCATTGTTCATTGCCTCTGACTGGGCCTTTTTGCTTTCCATATAATAGTTTGATACCGCATAAGGACCTACAGCCATAGGAGTCTCAGTATTTAAAAGGAAATTCTCAGGTTCATATTCTCCTACAAAATTCTTTACCACATCATCCTCAAGAAGTTCAATGTTCTCAACGGCATGACTTGTAATAAATCCGTCCTGACATATCATAACAGGGAGATGCACATTTTTATGCTCTGCTATCCTGTATGCCTGCACAAAGTTATCATATGCCTCCTGATTATTCTCTGCATATATCTGTATCCAGCCTGAATCTCTGGCTCCCATACTGTCTGAATGGTCACAGTTAATATTTATAGGACCGCTTAACGCTCTATTTACAAGTGCCAGCACGATAGGAAGTCTGTTTGAAGCTGCAACATACAATTCCTCCCACATAAGTGCCATACCACATGATGATGTAGCTGTCAATGCTCTTGCACCTGCTGCCGAAGCACCTATTGTAGCACTCATTGAACTGTGCTCACTCTCAACCGGTATAAATTCTGTATCACATTCACCATTTGCTATATATGTTGAAACATACTGTGGTATCTCTGTTGACGGTGTAATAGGGAATGCCGGCATTACGTCCGGATTAATCTGCTTTATCGCATAACTTACCGCTTCATTTCCCGATAAACGTTCTCTTATAGCCATTTTTATTTGCCCTCCTTCATGGTTATTGCATCAAAAGGACAGACCTTGGCGCATATGCCGCATCCTTTACAATGATCCAAATCAAATTCATCTCTCTCACCGTTTTTTACCGGTATACTGCTGTCAGGACAGCATGGTGCACATAAAAGACACTGTGTACATTTATCCTTGTTAAATATTGGAGTGTACGCTCTCCACTCGCCTGTATTGAAATATATTGATGTCCCGCCGGCATAAACATGATTTCCTTCCGTCAGATCCTGCCATGGACTTTTTTCTGTTATTTTTGAAATATCTGTAGCCATTTTTCCTCCATTCTGATATGTATACATCTGCTATCTTACAATTCCTGAAGCACCATCTTAAGTGCATTCATATTTCCTTCTATTACCTCAGGTTTTTTTGCAAATTTATGTTTGTATGAATCTTCCATTTCCTTGAGAAATGTTGCCCTGTCAATTACACCGCTTATGGCAACGATTGCTGCAAGCATAGGTGAATTAGGGAAATATTTTCCAAGAGTGGCAACAGATATTCTGTGTGCATCGATTGTATAAACTTTTCCTGTGTATCCTTTCAGATGCGAGCGTATCTCATCAGGTGTCTTTGCTGAATTCACCACGATAGCTCCATCAGGATTAAGTCCCTTCGTAACATCCACCGACTCAAGAAGTGTCTCATCAACTACAACCACATAATCCGGATCATAGATATTAGAGTGAACCCTTATCTTATTGGGACTTATTCTGTTGTAAGCCGTTATCGGTGCTCCCATTCGCTCCGGACCGTATTCAGGAAATCCCTGTACATACTTTCCGGTGTTAAATGCAACATCTGCAAGAAGCAGTGCCGCTGTTTTGGCACCCTGGCCGCCTCTTCCATGCCATCTGATTTCTACTGTGTCTTTCACTTTTTCTTTCCTCATTTCATATAAAATTTTTCAGCTATACTGTACCTGTTATAAGCCACGGTGACGGCTGGGATACAAATACGCTTCTCTTATCAGTTTTGGATACAGAAATCTGTATAACCTCCATATCTTTGATACCATATATTTTAAATATATTTTTGATACCTGACAGAATGTCAAGCTCAAGAGTATATATGACAAACTGCATATGCGGATTTTTTGTAAGGAGATTTCTTATATCTTCCTCAAGATTTTTAGTTGCCACTATGAATGCAATTCTCGGTGCCGGCACATATGCAAGGGATTTCTCACTCAGGTCCGGAATAATCTTTACATTTGTAACACCAAATTTATCTACATTTTCCTCCATAGAGTGTTTTGCAGCCTCAGTACCCTCAACGGCTATAATCGTACCTTCACTGGCATTTATCGCTGCCTCGATAACGATGCTTTCTCCGCTTACTATAACTGCCGTGTCATGCTCATCTATTCCGAGCAGACTCATGATTACGGCTCTGATTTCATTTCCAACATAGTGAATAGGCCCCTTGCTGAAATTCTCATTTTTGATACCTATTCTATAAGATTCCCTTGTGTTTTCATTTACTACGAGAATAACTGTCGGTCCGGTTATTTTTTTGTTGATAACATTTTTTACCTTATCCTTTTTTATCTCGGTATCAGTTCCTATTCCTTCTCCATACCATATGTCATATTCTCCAAATCCTGCCTCCCAGAATTCATAAAACAATTCCTCATGGTCAGAATCTGCAAATATGAGAACTCTCTTGTGGGTCTCAATCGTCGGAATGACATTTTTCTCTCTTCCACAAATGTTTAAAACCTTGAATTTCTCAGGCCCCACACTCATTTTTCCTGAAAAATATCCCATCCATGCAAGGATATTTTCTGTTTCAAATACATTACTCATATGAAACACCTCTCTTTCTTATTTTAAGACTGATATCCAGCCTTTGATTACTGCATTAATTTTTGCCTGTTTTGATTACCGCATTAACTCCTGCCGCGTCTGATGCACTTCCATACACCCGTTTTCCGTTTATGTCTTTATACGCCTTTACCTTGTAGTAGTTCTTTCCGGTTACAAAAAATGCATCGCTGTATGTATGTATATTTCCACCCTTAACTGTGGCTATCCTCTGATATCTGCCGTTTTTCTTTTCTGACCAGTACACTACATATCCGTCTACCCCAGACTTTTTGTTCCATACTATTTTGGCATATTCAAAGCCTTCCATTCTTGCTCTTATGCCTTTTACCTTAGTAAAATAAGTAGTTTCACAGCTTTTTACCGTTGAATATCTTCCATATATATATCCGCCATCCGTCCTCCGGTATGCTCTAATCTTCACATAATACCTGCTGCCTGTGGCTAACCCCTTTATGGTTACGGTTCGGTCTGCCTTTTTATTCCCTGATGTTCGTCTGTATAGCTTATAAGTACCATTTTTTGCTGTACTTACATACACTTCATAACCGTGAACGTCTTTAACTCTGTCCCACTTTACGATTATGGATGATATTCCATTGTTATTAATTGACGATATCCTTGATTTAACCGGCGCGGAATGTCCTGATTTTGAGTCTGAAATAAGACCGTATAGTTTATCATTCCAGCGTTCTTTATACGCTTTCACCTTATAATGATATTTTACTCCACATTTCACCTTTGTATCAGTGTAGCTCTGCTCAAAATATGCAGCTTTGACATCCGCTATAAGTCTGTAACCTGAACCACCGTCAGTTTTTCTGTATATTTCATATCCTTCTGCTCCGTCAACAGCATCCCACAAAACTTTCAGTTCATGAACACCTTTGGATGTAACAGACTGTATCTTTGCCTGTCCAATCTCATTCGGCTCAAATGCAATCGCAATGTTTATGTCTTCTTCCACACTCTCTATTACATATTTTCCCTGAGTCGCATACACCGGTGTTCCGTTTAATAATATCTCATCCACCTGATATCCCTTATCCGGATATATCATAAGAACATATTTGTCCCCATATCTTACCGTACCGGATTCAGAGGCACTGCCGTGCTCTCCCGTCTTTACATCTACATTACAGTAAACTTCTGTAAACTCTGCATAAATGCTGTGTGATTCGGTCACATTACTTAACAGATAACGGTTGTCTGTCACCTGTACTTTCTTATCATCAATATACACATCTCCAAGCACATATCCTCTGTCCGGCTCAAATGTTATGTACAAATCACTTCCGTATTCGACTGAATCTGCAACTCTCACAACACCGTTTCCATCCGTTGATGCCTCTATATCCAGTCGTATCCTTTCAAATGTTACGTTTACGCTCAATCCTTCCCATGTATCATCAGTAACATATATGTTATCATCCGGTACCAGGTCCGTAACATCTTCTCCATTCACTATAAGCTGTGACACAATGTATCCCGGTGCCGGAAGCAGTGTAACCGTCACTTCCTCACCTGCATTTACCGTGGTCATGTCTCCGGTCGATATACTTCCCTGTCCGCCTGTTACCTTTGCACTTATCTTATATGTCTTTGGCACAAATACGGCTGATATCTCCACATCAGAATTAACCGTATACTGTGGATTATAAAACGGTTCTCCATTTACCAGATAATAGAGAAATCTGTAATATTTATCAGGCTCATTTGCAAGCCTGATTACAGAACCTTTTTTAACCGTCTCCCCACCTGATATCTCTTCTCCGTTGTATGTGACCGTAAGGGTTCCATTCTCTCCGTCCACAACTGATACCATATATTCATCTTCATCCGCCCGGACTAAATTCGGCACGAGAAATGCGATGATAACCACCAGCAGTGTTATGAGAAATGTTTTGTATATATATGAAATCTTCTGCATATGATTCTCCTTTCGTATAGGCATTGCAAAACTTTGTAAATCTACACACATATGTATATTACATTTATTTTTATTCTATCAAAAAAGCCTCGTTGTAGCAAATATTTATCAATAATACCAGATTTTTTCTTTGCTATAGTTCTTCCGGAATTTTCCAGTTGTCTGCAAGTTCTTTGTATTGTTTATACATTTCAGTGTATATTTTATCATTTTCAGAGAGTTTTTCGTAACAGTCTGCCAAACGGTACAATGACATATCCCCAGATGTATGTATGTCCAGTATGCTGCCTGTTTCGTATACCGCATTGTAATACCATATGGCAGCCTCCAGATAATCGCCTGTCTCGTAATATACTTCGCCAATGTCATAACAGATTTCCGAACATGGTGTAGTGAGCATGTCCTTCAATGCATATTTAAAGAAGTTCACCATGTCACCATTAAGTCTGTATGTTCTTGCAAGAACACATGCTGCCTCTTTTTTTGCATCATCATTTGTTTCTTCACTATTGTATACACCTTCAAAATATTCGGTTACTTTATTGAAATCCTCTGCACTGCCGCCTTTTAACAGTTCCCTTGCATACATATTTCTGATTCTTGATGACAGTGGTATTCCTCTTCTTATCTGTCTGTTAAATATTCCAAAATCTCTCGTATTATGTATTCCCACCGGACAATGAAGTATAGATATGTCACTATCAAATACTACAGGATTCAGTCTGACTGTTTCATGTACAGGGTCAATCCATGTAAATGTCCTCAGTCTTTTGAATAATTTTGGTCTGTATTCCGCAACGCTGTTTTGCACACTGTTATCTGCAGTATCATTTATATATTTCATCTGGACTATTTCCACATCATCAATCATCGCCTTTTTTAAATCCATAAATCTGTGATAATTGTCCTCATCGAGAATTTCGTCTGCATCTGCAGTATATATATAATCCATACCAGCCTTTGAAAAGCAGAAATTTCTGGCTGCACTAAAGTCGTCTATCCATTTAAAATCATATATTTTATCTGTATACTTTGCAGCAATTTTTTTAGTTTCATCCGTTGAGCCGGTATCAACCACGATTATCTCATCACCAATCCCCTTAAGTGAATCAAGACATCTTGCAAGGGTTTCTGCCTCGTTTTTAACTATCATGCAAATGCTTATTGTAATCATTTTTCCCTCCGTATCGACTTGTGTTTTGAATAGCAACTGCTGCTTCCGTCTATTTCAGCCTTTACCATATAACTGTACGTTTTTCCTGCTTTTACTTTGGTGTCTGTATAGTATATGTTATCAATGCCATTTAACTTCTTTACTAATTTGTATTTGCCGTTTCCTGCCTTTCTGTACAAATAATATCTGTCCGCACCGTCAACTTCGTTCCATCTGACTTTTATTCCACTCTTCGTATTCTGAAGTTTCTTCATAACCGGTGCCTGAACATATGTTATAGCATTCTCTTTTGATTTCTCACTTTTAACGGCACTGTTGCCCGCCTTGACGCAATACATGTATAACGTATTACTTTCAACGTTGTAATCATGGCACTGCGTCGATGTTTTTCCTTTTACTTCTCTGATTTTACGCCACTTTCCGCCATATTCTTTTCTGTATACAATATATTCTTTTGCACCGTTTATCTTATTCCACGACAATTCAACTGAATTTTCACCATTCTTTAAATTCAGTTCCGGAGATGCAATATACGTGTTCTTTATTCCAGGTTCATAAAATCCCGGCACATCGTCTCTCACAGCCCTCACAGCATATGTGTATGTCTTTCCGGACTTTGCTTTCATGTCAATATAACTGTCCGTATCTCCGGAATAAACACTTCCTATTTTGTGGTAAACTTCACTTCCAAGATTTTTTCTGTAAATTACATATCCCGTTACATTTTCTTCCGGTTCCCACATTACTTTTACTCCGAGAGATGTATTTTTTGCTCCCGTAATCTTTGGCTGGGTAAGAAATGACGCATTATTTACCGGAGGATTTCCTGAACCGCTTATTATCATTCCGCAGAACAGGCTCGCCTGCACATCATTTGAAATGACGATTTTTATATGTGTCTTTGCAGAAATTTTCCCCACCGGAGTTATATACCTTCTGATGTTCTTTAATGACACATTCTGCTCCTGAAGTTCTCCGTCCACATATACTTCTGTTACACAATCCGTTCTGATTATTCCGAAATCCAGTCCCAGAGTGCCGGATACATTTGACACGTCTATATCATATGTATTTTTGCCATCATATGAGAAATCTTTGACTGAATAGTACGAAAATCCACTAAAATCTGCCGCATCCGTGTCAAGCGGCTCCATATTTTTTGCACAGGCATGCACTGTATCACTATTCACAAGACTGTCTATAAGTCCCACTACCGTATTTGTATATATCTCATATCCTGTGTCATTCGGATGAATACCGTCGGAGCTCAACTGTTCATATGGTATGCCGCTCTGCGCAAATGCTGCTATGGTATCCGCCATAGGTATGTCATAATGCTCACACAATGCAATGGTCTTTTGTATCTTCTCGGACTCGTATGTCTGTGAACTCTGAAGCACTGATATTATCTGACAGTTTTTATATTTCTCTGCCACCGCTCTTATAAGAGCTTCGTAATATGGTGAAAACTCATCCACACTGTCATTTTCTCCTACACATAATATTGCAAGGTCATAGTTCACACCATCTTTAAGTGCCTTGGCCCTTACATATTCCGAATAACTTATATTCCCATTCATCGACATATTATTTATATATATGCCTGAACCATACCGTTCTTCAAGACTCTGTTCCATCTGATAAACCCATGAATGTTCTGTATCACTGGCATGGCTGCTTATTCCAATAGAATCTCCCAATATAAGAATATTCACATCCTCTCCCTTATCAAGTTTCTCATAGACACTCTGCGAATTAACTGTTTCATCTGCCTTAGCAGTCTGACCCTTTCCTGCCATACATGCAAAAATAAACATCATAACAAATGTCTGGATTTTTAATATATAGTTCATTTTTGAAACCTCCATTACAGTTTCGAATCATACCGGTCTTTCATTAACCTACAATTATTATATCCATAACACAGGTTTAATACAATATTTTGCTTGACTTTTTTTGATTGTGGTGTAGAATTGAAAATGATTTTCATTTTCAATTTTTTATAGATTTATTAGGATTTTACATCTCTGTAGAAAGGATTTAAAATGTACAACACCAAACAACAGCAAGCCATTCTCAACTATTTTGCCCACAACAATGACGAGTATCTGACCGTCAGCCAGATTGCCGATTATATGAATGAACAGCATATTAAAATAGGACTGACCACTATTTACCGGCATTTAGAAAGGCTTATTGAACAGGGCGCCATCAGTAAAATAAAAGTGGACGGTATGAACTGTGCATGTTTTAAATATGAAAAAAATGATAAAGAGACTTATTTTGGTCTCAAATGCGAAAAATGTGGAAATATTATAAAGGTAAATTGTTCTCACCTTGAGGAGTTTTATAACCACATTAATACGGAACATGAATTTAACATCAACAGTAACAAAACGGTTTTCTACGGAGTATGTAAGGACTGCCTGTGCAATACAGACTCATCATCCGTTGAAAATCCAAATACACATGGAGGATGCAATGAATAAAAAAAGATTTCTTACAGCCATTATATCGGTCGCATTGCTGACATTATTTCTAAGTGGCTGCGGTACAGTTAAAAAAAATAATATAAATATAGAAGATAACGGCAAACTCAATATTGTAACCACATTATTTCCATACTATGACTTTGTAAGGCAGATTGCCGGTAACAAGGTAAATCTTACCATGATTGTCCCTGCCGGAATGGATACCCACTCATTTGAGCCGACAACCGATGATATGATAAATATCAGTAAAGCCGACATTTTCATTTACAATGGCGGAACTATAGAACACTGGGCTGATCGTGTCCTTGATTCATCCAAAAATGATTTTACGATTCTCAGGATGATGGATTATGTGGATATTGTCACCGAAGAACACAAGGAAGGTATGGAGGACAGCCATGAGCACAGCGATGACCATGACGACTCGGATAAACATAACGATGAACACGAAGAAGAGGAATACGATGAACACATATGGACTTCTCCTGCCAATGCCGTCATTTTAGTAAATCAGATATGTGACACGCTTAAATCAGCCGATCCGGATAATGCCGACTATTATCAGACAAACTGCGACAACTATGTAACACAGCTTGATAACCTTGATAAAGAATTTAAAGATGTTGTAGACAACGCCAGAGTTAAAACTCTTGTTTTTGCAGACAAATTTCCACTGAGATATTTTGTTGATGAATACGGACTTGATTATTATGCCGCATTCAGCGGATGCAGCACAGATACAGAACCGAGTGTTGATACAGTAAAATTCCTCATTGATAAAGTAAAGAAAGAGAAAATTTCTACCGTGTACTATCTTGAACTCAGCAGTACAAAAATAGCTGATACAATATGCAGTTCAACCGGTGCAAAGAAAAGTATTTTTTATTCCTGCCACAATGTAACACAAAAACAGTTTGACGATGGCATAACTTATGTTAAGATGATGGAAGAAAATGTTAAATCACTTAAGAAAGGACTTGAATAATGAATACAACAACCGTAGTTTTGAAAAAAGGCGAGGGCCGCACATTAAAATCCGGCGGACTCTGGGTATATGACAATGAAATAGCAAAAATAGACGGTGATTTTGAAAACGGTGACATTGTAAATGTAGCCGACTTTGACGGATATCCTATGGGAAAAGGATTTATTAATACTAATTCCAAAATAACCGTGAGAATTTTATCCAAAAATGCAGATGCAGATATAGATTCAGATTTTTTAAAGAAACGTGTAAAGGATGCGTGGGAATATAGGAAAAAGACTGTTGACACTTCAAGCTGCCGTATCATATTCGGTGAAGCCGATTTCCTTCCGGGACTTGTTATCGATAAATTCTCGGATGTACTTGTCGTAGAGTCTCTCGCTCTCGGCATTGACAAATTAAAGCTTCAGATAATCGATGCCCTTAAAGAAGTACTTAAGAATGACGGAATAATAATCCGTGGTGTATACGAAAGAAGTGATGCCAAAGTCAGATTAAACGAAGGGATGGAACGTGTTAAAGGATTTATCGGAGACGAATTTGACACTAATGTAGAGATTGTTGAAAATGGTGTTAAATACATTGTGGATGTCAAGAACGGTCAGAAAACCGGTTTCTTCCTCGACCAGAAATATAACCGTCTCGCCATTCAGCGGTTATGCAAAGGTGCAAAGGTTCTTGACTGTTTTACTCACACAGGTTCATTTGCCCTAAATGCCGGCTATTCCGGTGCCGTCGATGTAACAGGTGTGGACGCCTCAGCTCTTGCTGTATCACAGGCTGAAGAAAATGCAAGGTTAAACAATCTCGAAAATGTAGTGCATTTTAAATGTGAGGATGTATTTGAACTGTTACCTGCTCTTGAGAAATCAGGTGAAAAATATGATGTTGTAATACTTGATCCACCTGCATTTACCAAATCCCGAAATTCTATTAAAAACGCAATAAAAGGCTACAGAGAAATCAATCTGCGTGGAATGAAACTTGTAAAAGACGGTGGATTTCTGGCAACATGCTCATGCTCACATTTCATGTCATATGAACTGTTTACTAAGACCATCAATCAGGCTGCACATAATGTACACAAAAGATTGAGACAGGTTGAATACCGTACACAGGCACCGGACCACCCGATACTCTGGGCTGCAGATGAGTCATATTATTTAAAATTCTACATTTTTCAGGTCGTTGATGAGAAATAAGGACTAGAACGTGGCGGAAATGCCTGATTTTATAGTGTAGTAAAAAAGAAACACAAACGGGAAATCCTGTTATTGTTAATTAAAATATAAAAAAACTCAAGCCTATGCAAATATAGAACTTGAGTTTTTTATATTGTTTTTGAGAAAATTGTCTTACTCCAAAGAACTGCATTCGTCGTAATACTCTTTTGCTTCTTCCCTTGTTATGTTAAATCTGTTCATGACCTTTTCTATAATCTTCTCTTCCGGTAAACCTGAATATTCAATTGTTGCTTCTATGTAGTTCTGTATTCCCTGTTCTCTAGCACGTTTATTCGCATAATCTTCTACAGCCTTGCACATACCAAACATCTCCTTTTTATCATGTTTCAATCTGTGTACTTTATCTGATATCTTAGGAAATTCTTCATCTGAAAAGTCCGGTTCATTAAAGTGTTTCATCAGGCGTGATATTCTGCTCCCATCTCTTCCATGTGCATTTATGTATATCATCAAATCTGTCACCCGGTTCTGACCTCTTAACCGTTATGCATGCCGCATTATAACGTGCCCTTTTCACATGGTTGGTGTCATTACTCTTCTGAATCTCCACATTAAATACTGTATCCTCTTCTCCTTCAACATATGCATCCACTCTTACCGACCTGCCCTGCTGAATGGAAAATGTCTTCTGTGGAACAAGAGTACTTCTGTCTATCCGCAGTCCGGGATTGTCAAGAATCACCTGTAACAGTTCCTCACAGGCATCCCCGTCACTTATAAACACCTCAAACAAGGTATCATCTATCAGCCTGAGTCCCTTAACTATCTCCAGCTTTTCATCTTCTGAACGTCTTTCCTTCTTTTTCTTCATCCGCATTTCTCCTTCCTCATCCTGACAATATAACCGTTAATCAGAAAATGAAAGATAAATGCATGATTCTGTTATGGTTTTATATTATCATCTTATCACGTTAAAATCAACATGAAAAATGTTTTTTGTATGTCTGATGTTGCTTTTTATTTGTATTATTTAATATGTTATCACGTTTAATTTAATAACGCAACATTTTATTTTTGCATTTTGCTATATAAACCGGTATCCCACAAATTACTCTGTTGACAATTTTATTGAGCGGAGGATTTTTTTATTATACAATCTAAATATATTAATAATATACAACATAAACAAGGATGATAAAATAATGTTATATCAGGAATTTACACAAGAATTAAACAATTATATAACCGTATACCAAAAAGGTCTTAAGAAGCAGGCAAATAAGTTAATTGAACATACAGTACAATTATTGCAAAACTGTGATTCTAAAAGCATTGATTCTATTATGTTTCAATTTCTAACAGAATATTGCGAACAGGAAATCTGGACCGGTTTATCTCACAGGGGAAATGGCGACATTCCATTTGCCTTGAAGCAATTTATAAGACCATGGCTGACCAACCGCTGCGAAAACAAATCCATGCCTGAATTAAGATGGTACTATGAATTGTTTCATAACGACGGTATCGGTTATCTGAATGATGCCTATAACAGTCCCAACTGTGATCAAAAAACTATTGATTTGCTATTTGATTCATATTTAGATATTTTGGCATGGGGAGCGCATCATTTTCCGGATGGATGTATTATAGAAAAATCAACGCAGGATAACGCATTTAAAAACTGTGAACGTATAATGAAAGAAAAAAATGTAAGCGAACATTTAATTCATGAATTATATTATTATAAATCTCTATATGATTGTTATGAAAATTATGTAAAAGACGGAAAAATAAAGGATTTTGAGATATATTGTGAAGAATCAGATTTGAATTTTCACTACAATAAAGCCTATTATTATAACAAATAAAATTTGATGGATAATCTGGTATGAGGATGACTAATTATTAGTTGATTAGCCATCCTCCAATTTTATTTTATACTATATGTGAGTACCTTGGCTTTTCAGTTTCTCCCTCAACATAGCAATTTCCCTGTCTTTCTCATTTATCACATTCATAATCTCCCTGTCCTTTTCACTGATTACCTCCGCGAACTCCCTATTCTTTTCCTCAAGTTGCTGATGCATTCCATCTATTTCATCCTGCATCTCATCTATCATATACTGCACTGTATTCTTATCAAGCTGTGCCAATTCCTTTGAAAACATATTCATCACCTTTTCCGTGTTCGTACATATGGCATATACATCTTCATATAGCACTTTAAATTCCGGATATGTTTGCATAAGCATAATAATATCTTCCGGTACATCGGATGCCAGAAATGTAAGCCATGCTTCCAGTTTACTGGTTATGCCCCTATTGTGCAACATATTAATGAATATGTCAAGTGACATGAATACATATCTCTGCAGCAGATTTATATCCATGTCGATGTCTGTTCTCTGTCGAAATTCATATATGTATCTTTCTGAATGTTTCTTAAATATCTCCGGACTTTTCTCATACAGTACAATTGTATACACAGCTTCTTTCTTTGTCCGGTATCTTTGGATAAATAGATTCCCCAGCGATCGCAGATAATGCCCTCTAAACATCCTGTAGTGCGTATTTCGGAGAACCACATGGAAATCATATTTGAATTTATAGCGTCCCCTGATTACCGGGCAAAGTTTATCTAGCTGAAGCTCTGTACACATTTCTTGAAGAAACAGATATCCGATATGAAAAGTACGGGGTTCGTTGACGGTGATACAGGCTGCCTGTGAAAACTCTACAATTATCATCCTGAATATTATAAGTTTTTAAATATTCTTCGCATTCATCCTCACTGTAATACTTATTATCTGAAAGGCTCTCCTAATAAGAGGTAATTGTCTCTGAAAGAGCATCAATATTAGATGTTGCTTCATCCAAAATAAGGATATCCGAAAGCACTGTATCGATAAACTCCTGAAAATAAAATGCCCCTAATATACCTAAAATTGTATAAACCAAGTATGCTACAAAGATATGTAAAATCATTTTTTTCTGTGGTTTAAGCAAATAAAAAAGCGACTGAGCATCCCTTTTGTTTCGTTTCCCCTTACAAATGTTTCTTTTCTTTGAAAAAATGTGTAAACATCATTATTGCTAACAAAATCATAGCTATATCCTTGACAACATCCATATATTGCCTGCCTATAAAGCTCAATATTAAGTCAACAACAAAGCATACAATACATAATCCAAAAGTAATCTTTTTCATAATCAATCTACCATACCTCCAATCATAACTAGTACATTAAATAATAATTAACTCTAACAATCTTCCACTATTCTCCCCTTATTTCCTTGCGCTTTTACGGTGTTTTTTCTTATTCTCATACAGCAGCAGATCTGATACTGACAACATCCTGTTAAGTTCAAGCACATCAAAATATTTCTATACTGAATATCCGATTGACACTTCTATATAGTACGGCTTATCAGATACCGTATTAAATACTCCTAAGACTTTCATTTAAGAAATTCGCCGCCTGTTTAATGGCAAAATCAGTATAATTCATCAAAACAATTTGCATGCTTTATTCACACTATTTTCTTAATCCTTTCGGATAATGATTTTTTATCACTCCATTACTGCATTTTCCCCATCCAATCGAATATCCGTCAACCTGCATAAGCATCCATCCCTTTATCTTACCGCTATCTTCACCATCAGATACAATTGTTTCACCATGAATATAACGTGCTGCCTCATCCTGATTCATGTTATACACATTCAATACCTCATCTGCCTTAAGTGCCATTGCAAGTGCATGTGCCGGTTCAAAGCGCTTCCTCTTGTACTCTCCCAGTTCAAGTCCGGGACGTACCACCTTAAGCCCCTTTAACGAAGGCATAATCTTTGGAACGATACACAGCCTGTCTCCAAACAGTACATAATCCCCGTCGATGTTAAAATCTTTTAAATACTGATTTTCAAATTCCTTATATAATGTCAGGTCTGTTTTTTTCTGAAAATTCTCTCCCGGCTGATATGATATGTTTTCACCCGTTTTCTTTTTAAGCTTTGCTGCATAATGTCCTTCTCCGCCCAGCATATGAGGCCACAGTCTTATAGTCTTGTCTATATCCGCAGAATCACCTGCTGTCACCCATTCCGGATGTCCGTGGTCAAATCCTTCGTAAAATTCACAGTCTTCTATAATAAACTCATCATGTTCTGCAACAAATCCTGCAATAGTCTCCTCATTTTCCTCCGGTGAAAATGTACATGTGGAATACACAAGAGTTCCACCCGGTACAAGCATAGCTGCTGCATTTTCTAAAATCTCACGCTGTCTGCTGCTACACATTTTTACATTTTCCATGCTCCACTCATTCACGGCATTTTCATCTTTTCTGAACATTCCCTCACCTGAGCACGGTGCATCCACCAGTATTTTATCAAAAAATGCAGGAAATCTTTCACGCAAATCTTTTGCGTCATGGTTGACTACCACAGCATTTCTGATTCCCATTCTCTCTATATTCTGTGACAGAATTTTTGCCCTCTGAGGATTTATCTCATTGGATACAAGAAGTCCCTGTCCGTTCATTTTGCCTGCTATCTGTGTACTCTTTCCACCAGGTGCCGCACACAAATCTAATATTTTATCCCCCGGTTTCGCATCTAAAAGTTCCGCCACCGCCATGGCACTGGGCTCCTGAATATAATAAGCTCCTGCCTCATGATACGGATTCCTTCCCGGTCTTGTACTTTCATCATAATAATAACCTTCCTGCGCCCACAAAACCTTCTTAAGACCAAAAGGAAGCATTTCAAATGCTTCCTTTTCTGCCTTCAGAGGATTTCTGCGAAGCCCATACTGTCTGTCGCCGTCATATCCTTTTAAAAAATCATCAAATCTATCTCCTAAAAGTTTCGACATTTTATTTATAAAATCAATAGGTAATTCCCGCATATTTTCACTCTCATCTCTATTTTATTACTGCTGTTTTACATATCCCGGAGGATTTGGTATAAAGTTACCATACAGTTCAAAATCATCGAATACTACATTCCATCTGTTTCCTGCACCTGCCGTAACTGCAATATATCTGTCATTTCCACGTTCAGCACAGCTCACAAGACAGTTTCCTGCCTCTGTTGTATATCCGGTCTTTCCACCGATTATCTTCACACCGCTCACTTCATCACCGACCATTCTGCTAAACAGTGTACTGCTTAACACCAGTCCCTCCGGATGCTGCGGTGTGGCTGCTGTAGTGTACTGGTATGTTCCGAGAATCTCTGCACATGTCTCATTGCTGAGTGCATACTCAAGAATCATTGCCATCTCCACAGGAGTTGTGTAATGATTTTCATCATGTAATCCTGACGTATTCATGAAATGAGTATTTTTAAGTCCGATTTCCTCACATTTATCATTCATCATTTTTACAAAATTTTCTTCAGAACCCGCTACAAGATTTGACAATCCCACTGCTGCATCAGCTCCGGATGATAAAATAAGACCGTAAAGCATATCCTTTGCTGTCACATTTTCTCCCGGATCAAATCCTGCTCTTGAAGCTCCCGCTCTTACAAGCGGATCAATCATCTCCGTTGTCATTGCAAATGTATCATCAAGACTTTTTATATTTTCAACTGCAACTATGAGTGTCATAACCTTAGTCATTGATGCCGGATATATTCTTGCATCATAAGACTTTCCCGCTATAACTTCATTATTATTAACATCAACCAGCGCTACATAAGGACTCAGAACATTTTCTGATAAAATATCCGTATAATTATCTGCACGTTTCGGATATTTTACATTTTTGAATTTACCGCTGGCACTCTTAGTATCTGATTTTTTACCGTCGTCCTTATTACCCTCATCTGATATTTCTCCGGCTGTCTGCGGCATATCACCTGCCGTCTGCACTATATTTCCCGCAGTATGTGTTTTCTTATTTTTAGCCTTACTTTTATCTCCTGAGCTGCCAAGCAGTTTTACTGCTGCAACTGCAGCTATTGCTATCACTATGATAATCACAGCTGCTATAATGGCGCATCTTATTCTCTTTTCCTTCTTCAAACGACGCATCTGCTGCTGTCGTATCCTTTTACATACATCTTCGTTTCTTTCCATTTATATTCTAATCCTCATTTCTTTACATATCTTTTTCATTTCCGACTTTTGCAAATAAAACAAATCCGCTCAAATCAACATTTTCATACATAACCATTGCCATCGCTACTGCTGCCGGAACAATTCCAATCCACGCCGCTCTTACGTCAAGCAGCCTGCACGCCATATACGCTACTGCAACTCCTATATGATAACATATAAGTGTTCCCGCATAAAACTTAGCTTTATGCGCCTGCTTTAAATCATGCTCCATAATATATTCCGTCGAAGCCATTGTAAACTGTTTTAAATTATTTGTAGAAAATATCGTGGAACAATTGTAACCGAACACTCCCGGAAATGATGTCCATTGAACCGCTGCGGCAAAAAAAACCGGATACAGTGCAAAAACATTATTCATATGCTCCGGCAAAAATCCAAGTATAACCAGTGCCATAATATCAGATATAACCGCAACAAAATGTACATTCACATCAAATTTCTTCTTCCAGAATACTACAAATGCAACTCCTGCCATATAAATTATTATTCCGCCGACTCTTATTGCTATATCAACAAAATCTCTGCCGAGAATACTCATTGCCAGATGTATCATGTTACTTGTCTGTGCATTTCCAAATACATCGCACCTTATAATCAATGCATATGCACCCATAAATCCGCCTATAAATGCCATTGTATAATGAAGTTTCCGCTTAAATTCGTCCGACTGCTCCATAGTTCATCTTCCTTTCCGAAGCACAATCCCAAAACGACCTGTTATGTTATTAAATCTTTGTTATTATACTACTCTGAATATTTTTTTCAAGAAATAATAACGGAAAACTTTAAAATATAACTTTAATCTCTGTTCCTTTGCCTTTCTCACTCTCAAGCTCCATGCTTATATGATGCTGTGCAACGATATGTTTGACTATGGCAAGACCAAGTCCCGTTCCGCCTGTGGACTTTGAACGGCTCTTATCTACCCTGTAAAATCTCTCAAATATTCTCTCCTGATGTTCCTTTGATATACCTATACCAGTATCCTTTACATCCAATATCACCCTGTTCTGCCCATTCTCGTCCACTACGCTGTCTACTGATACATTCACGGTACCTCCGGCTTTATTGTACCTGATGGCATTATCACACAGGTTGTATACCAGCTCCTCCATCATCTCTTTGTTAGCATGTACTGTATTTCTCTTCCCCGACATTTCTATGGTAACATTATGTCTCTCTGCACTCAGTTGCAACATACTTACGCAATTGTAAGCTATATCATATATGTCCACATCCTCCATATCAACATTTCTGTCCATGACATCAAGCTCTGACAACCTGATAATGTCATCTATAAGCGTCAGCAGACGTTTTGAGCTCTTATGAATCTCCCCTGCAAATCTTACTCCGTCAGCTTCAGTCGCCATCCCGTTTTCTATAAGTTCAGCATATCCCGAAATAGATGTAAGAGGTGTTTTTAACTCATGTGATACATTTGCCGTAAATTCCTGGCGCATATTTGCATTTTTAAGTATATCTTCATGCTGCTGCTTTATCATCTCCGCAAAGGGTTCAAGTTCCTTATATACGTTTACTTCCTTTCCGGCATTTATATCTTCTGCCATTCCCTCTAACGGCTTAATAAGGGTTTTTGTCAGAAAATATGCCAGCACCGAAGACGCTGCCGCCATAAATAAAATGATAAAAACTATCTGCGGTATCGAATTATAAATCATATTTAATCTGCTGTCTGTCCGTTTACCTACCCTTAATATATTTCCATTCTCCAACTGTTTTGTATAATAAAACATATTCTTATTGTCATGCTTTATATGAGAAACAGAAAATCCCTCTCCTTTATCCATAGCTTCCTTAATCTCAGTCCTGCCTGAAAAATCTCTTCCCGTCGCACTGTCAGTATCATATATAACCACTCCCGCACTGTCCGTCATAGTCACTCTCATATTGTCAGCGGAGATTATCTTATCAGACGCAAAAACACCTGCACTCATGACAACCCCGGCGTAACTTTTAAGGTCATCCCTGATTTCATCAGTAAATGACCTGTAAAATGCCATTATTGCAAGTGCAAGTGTTGATATCACTGTTATAATCACTATTAAAATAAACTGTAAAGTAATCGTTCTTTTCACATCTGTCCTCTTATCTCAAAATAACCTGTCAGTTTATCACTCCAAAACATATCCCACATTTCTGATAGTCTTTATCCTGTTACCTGATGAGCCCATCTTCTGCCTTAATGTCTTAATATGCATATCAAGAGTTCTGGATTCTCCTTCATACTCAGTTCCCCATATCTTCACCATAATAGTATCACGGTTCATAACTATTCCTACATTTCTGAGAAACAGCTTTAAAAGCTGAAATTCTTTATATGTCAGTTCTACCTGTTCTCCGTCAACTTTCACCAGATGCTTTTCGGTATCCATGACAATATTAAAAAAATCCAGTGTCCTCTCATCTTCTATATCCATCGTTCTTCTCAATAACGCCTTTACTCTGGATATAAGCTCCATAACTCCAAACGGCTTCGTAAGGTAATCATCTGCCCCTATTTCAAATCCTCTGACCTTATCCATCTCCGTGGTTTTCGCCGTTACAAGAATTATGGGGATTTTTTTCCATCTGGCATCTTTTCTTAGTTTTGCCACTATATTAAGTCCGTCATCATCAGGAAGCATTAGGTCAAGTACTATAAGCTTTGGAATCTCTTCCTCGAGTCTTTTGTAAAATTCAGCCGCATTTGGAAATTCTTCTATCTCATATCCTGAATTTTTCAGCGAAAATGCTTCTATCTCACGGATATTTTTATCATCTTCCACTATAAATATCTTTATCATTATACATGCAGCTCCTTATTCCGGAAGTACATATCTTCCCTTATATTTTTTGTACATTTCGTCAAAATGAGGATCATCTGCCTTGATATGATCAAGGTATTCATGTGTATCAAATTCGTCTGCTTTTACCTCAATTATACAGACTGCAATATTTGAACAGTGGTCTGCAACCCTCTCATAATTTGCCATAACGTCCGAAAATGCAAATCCAAGCTCGATAGTACATTTTCCATTTCTGAGTCTCTTAACATGCCTCTTCTTAAGTTCAGCCTGGATACTGTCTATAACTTCCTCTAAAGGCTCAACCTTTGCCGCAAGAGTAACATCTTCGTTCTCAAATACTTTTAATGTAAGTTCGATAATCTCTCTTAAAGCATCTGTAGCTACCTTAAGCTCTTCCTGTGCCTTCTCTGAGAATGTCTCCTTCTTGTCGTGAAGCTCCTTAGCAGTCTTAACTATATTTACCGCATGGTCAGATATTCTCTCAAAATCACTGATGCTGTGAAGAAGTATGGATACTGTCTGGCTGTCATGCTCTGACAATGTCTTTGAACTTAACTTAACCATATAACTTCCAAGTTTATCTTCATAATGGTCGATAGTATTCTCTATCTCCATTACACGCTCTGCCTTCTCTTTATCATACTCATTAAGCAAATCTATAGAAAGAAGCATTGATTTTCTGGTAAGCTTAGCCATCTTGACTGTAGCATTTTTGCACTGTGCAACGGCAAATCCCGGTTTCTCAAGGAAACGTGCATCAAGAGCTTTGATACCTGTCTCACCGTCTTCATCTTCATATCCATCTTTCTCATCATCTTTAATAGTAAGACATGCAAGTTTTACTATAGCATTTCCAAATGGTAAGAGTACTGCTACAGCAGCTATATTAAACACGCTGTGAATAACAGCTATTCCTGCAACTCCCGCAGCATCCTCAAGGAATGAGAAATTCACAACTGCATTGATTGCGTAAAATACTATCATGAATATAACTGTACCGATTATATTAAAGTATAAATGTACAAGTGCCGCCCTCTTTGCATTTTTATTTGCACCGATACTTGATATCATGGCAGTTACACATGTACCGATATTCTGACCCATGATAATAGGAATGGCTGCACCATAACTTACTGCTCCTGTAAGACACATAGCCTGAAGTATACCGACTGATGCACTAGAACTCTGTATGATAGCCGTAAGCACTGCTCCAACCAGCATACCGAGTATAGGATTCTTAAACATTACAAAGAGTTCCCTGAATCCTTCAACTTCAGCAAGTCCTGAAACACCGCTGCTCATCATATCCATACCTATCATAAGGATTGCAAATCCTATAAGAATATTTCCTACATCTTTCTTAAAATCACTCTTTGCAAACATTATAAGAATTACACCTATAAGTGCAAGCACCGGTGAAAATGATGTCGGTTTTAACAACTGTATAATAATGTTGTCTCCCTGAAGTCCGACAAGACTAAGCAGCCATGATGTAACTGTAGTACCCACGTTTGCACCCATTATGATTCCAACAGCCTGTGAAAGATTCATAATTCCTGAGTTTACAAAACCGACTACCATAACCGTTGTGGCTGATGAAGACTGAATAACTGCCGTAACTACCATTCCCAGCAGAACGCCCCTGATTGGACTGGATGTAAGCTTCTCCAGAATCTTCTCAAGTCTTGAACCTGCTGTCTTTGAAAGTCCTTCACCCATGGCATTCATTCCATACAGAAACAGGGCAAGTCCTCCTATCATACCAAGAATATCACTTAAACTCATAACTTTTCTCCTTAATTAAATGTGATTTCACTTTTCGCATTTTAACATAGCTTTGTAAAATTCATAGATAATCTGTGTAAAATCTATGTAAAATTTTGTCTTTTAATCAGCTATCAAGATACTTATCAACAATATACCTCGGCCGTTCCTTTACTTCCAGATACACTTTTCCGATGTATTTTCCTACCACTCCTATGCTGACTACCTGCAATCCGCCAAGAGCCCATATAGAAGTCATAAGGCTTGTCCATCCGCTGACTGTATCTCCCGTGAAGTGCCTGATGCACGAATATATCAACATTCCGACACTTATTAAAAAACATACAAATCCGGCTGTAATAATCATATTAATCGGTTTTATGCTAAAAGATGTAACACCGTCTATGGCAAATGATAACATTTTCTTTAACGGATACTTACTCTCTCCTGCAATCCTCTCATGTCTCTCATATTCAACAATATCTGTCTTAAATCCTATAAGTGGTACGATACCGCGAAGAAACAGATTAACTTCCTTGAAATTCATAAGTTCATCTACGGCTCTTTTGCTCATAAGTCTGAAATCGGCATGATTGTATACAATCTCTGCACCCATGATTTTCATCATCTTATAGAATAGCTGTGCCGTTCCACGCTTAAATGCACTGTCTGTGCTCCTGTCATTCCTCACACCGTACACAATCTCCGCTCCGGTATGATATTTATCTATCATTGCATCCACAGCATCTATATCGTCCTGTAAGTCAGCATCCATGCTGACTATCATATCTGCATGATTTCTGGCATAATCAAGCCCTGCCAAAAGTGCATTCTGATGTCCCTCGTTCCTTGACAGTTTCACACCGTTAAACACTTTATTATTATTATGCATTTCTTCTATAATATTCCATGTGTTATCCTTTGAACCGTCATCTACATACACAACCCGGCTGTCATCTGAAATCCTGCCGGCATTTTTCAATGTCCTAAGCTTTTCTCCAAGCTTTTCTGACGTTATGTGAAGCATTTCCTCTTCGTTATAACACGGAACAACTATATATAATATTGTACCATTCGTTTCATTCATAGTGGATTCTTCCCTTTTTATTTATTATACATCCAATTATAACAACTTTTAATTATACAGTCAATTGCACAGAAAAACCGGAGCGTCATGCCTTACGACATAACGCCCCGGTTTTATAAGTTATATATCAGACAATCTTTTAATTAGTTAGCTGCCTGTTTTTTTACTGTCACACTAGTGCTTGCTCCACAATAGTAGAAGTAAATTGTTGTTGCTGAATCTATAGGAGTTACATTAACAGTTCTCTTTCCAGACTCTAAATATGTTAATCCTGTAGTTGGTAAAACAGATGCTACAGATGAATAAGCATATATTCTCTTATCTAACTGTGTACTTGTTGTATCAATCTCATTACCTGCACTATCTTTAAGAACAACTGTTATCTGTGTGTTATCCTCATTCGCAGTAGCCTCTAATGTGTACTGTTTCTTAGGCATAAATGATGCTGAATTATAGTTATCTGTAATGTATCTTCCGTTGATATCAACCATATTATGTGTGATACCTGCCTCTGTATAAGGCTTAACTGTTACAGTTACTAATTTGTTATCATTTACAATATCCTTACTCTCTGATTTAAGTGTAAGTATTACAACGTTACTGTTATCACCAAGTCTTACTGACTCAATAGCGTAATTAGCTACATCATTTGAAGATACTCTGAACATACCTGTATTCAGAAGATTCTTATTAACTCCTGCAGAGAATGTAAGTTTAATCTCAGGTTTCTCTACATTTGTACTGTCTAATGATGCACCTACAAGTGCAAACTCAGTATCTGTTGTAGTTCTGTACATTATTGTATTTCCTGTATATGTTGTACCATCTACAACCGCACTTATAATAGAACCCTGATCCTTAGCATTATCTCCAGGTGCAGGAAGGTCTATCTTAACAAGTCCGTTAGAATCTGTCTTTCCGCTTACATTGAGTTTCTCATTTACTCCTGTTATAGAGTATTCTAACTCTTCACCCTGAAGTGGATTACCATAATCATCAACTACCTGGATGTATGCTGTAGAATCCTCATTAACATTGAGTGTATTTCCATCAGGATATACTACATTAACATGTTTACCCTTATTCTCCCAAGAAAGATTGAGAGATAACTTAGCTGAAATGTTAGGTGCATTCTCACCAACATTCTTGTATACTCCAACTATCTCATCGTACTGATCAACAATAGTAAATTCTACATCATTTGCTGTCTCATTATTGAATGAGTTGTTATCAAGTGTACCAATAATAGTAGCTGAACCGGTCTTCTCTGTGTAAACCTTAGCAGCACCATTTGGCATATTGTCTGTTACCATAGTCATATCTGTATCATCAGACTTGCTTAAACCAACTTTTACATTCGATACAGCTTTTACCTTGTTTGTAGTAACCGCATTCGTCGCGTCAATGTTACCTACAAGTTCATAACCGAATATCCAGTTGCTTCCTACCTGTCTTGAATCTACGTTATTAACAAGTTTACCCTTGCTGTTTATACTCTGAACCTCACTCTTACCGTCAAGTGTAGATGAAGTTGTTGAAACTACGTCAACGTCTTTTCCATCTACAACCTTTGTATATGCAACCTTATCTGTGAATGATAATCCAAGTTTAACCCAGTAAAGATTTGCAAGCTCTGTCTCTATCTCTTCCGGGCCAACAAGAAGTTTAACCTTATACCCTTCACACTCAGCTGAAAGGTGATGTGCATATCCCTTGTCGCTTAATGCACTAAACTTAATTGTTGCCTGACCCTTTTCGTTAGATACGAGGTCTTTCTGCTGAATTGTAACATTGCTGTTAGCTGCAAGTGTCTGACGCTCAGATTCCTCAATTTCCTTGCCGTCAACCTTGAATGTTACCTTCTTATCTTTTGTTGTTACCTTGTTACCGTTTATATCATATAACTGTGCTTTTACTGTTATATTCTGTGCTGTTATAGCATAGAAATCGTCTCCTGCTTCATCTAATTCTGATTCAGGAATTGGTGCCCACTGAACTGATGTATAAAGTTCAGATCCATTTGTAGGATTTAACTGCTCTGTTGTTAATCCAGGTACTGTGATTGTAGCCTTAAGGTTTGTACGTCCTGAAACCTTAGAATCAACGATAGCTACGTTTCCTTCCTGTGTAAACTCACCAACAGTATTTGATATTTCTTCTTCACTTGCCTTTACAGCTACGCCATATTTGTTTGGAAGTGAAATCTCATTTTTATTTTCATACTTAGCACCATCTAAATCTCTGGTGTTCTTAACTGTAGTATTTGTAGGATAAATTGTTCCATCAGCATTTCTCCACTGATTCTCAGTCGGATATAAGAAATATGCTACTACCTTATTATTGGCATCTGTTACTTTGATAACAGCATCACCTGTGTTTGGATAGTTAGGAACTTCATATACATATGTATATTTATCACTTAAATAACGAGAGTCATTGATATACTGTTTTGCTTTGTCATATGACATCTGAACATATTCACTGTAATATGTCTTTGATGTTTCCCACTTAACTGTAGCAGGTAACTCTACTCTGTCACTCTCTGTGTATAACTGTGTCTTGTAAAGACCTTCAATATGGTCAATTACATAACCTGAATTTGCATCATCATTTACCTGACCCTCAGATATAAGAGATACTTCTACATTAACTGCTGTATCTTCCTGAATAGGTACCTGATAAGCAAAATCTTCTGCCTTGATATTTGTGTCATCCATTATGTATGTTTCAATACATGCTCCTGTTAAAGCACTGTATGTCTTTATCTGTAATGTTGTATACTTAGATAACTCAATCTTTGAGAATATTAATGAAGCATACTGAAGTCCTGCCGGAACTTCTTTTACAACTGTTGTTGTTGCTTCGTTCTCTTCTGTATTATATACGCTGTACTCATCTGATGATTCGTTAATAGCATCATAATACTTGTCAATCTCTGTCTGGCTCTTCTTAGCCGGAAGTACGATATATGGAGCTGCTGTAACATATACTCTGTGATCATTTAAGTATGTACCGTCTTCGTTAAATGTACTAACTTTCTGGCTGTCAACATACTCTTCTGTTCTTGCACCATTTGTTGACCATGTACCTGCTACACCATTCCAATGTGGTGCATTCTCACCCGGCTCAAGGTCATTGTATAAAAGTGACTTATTATTAAGTACTTCTACATCACCTAAGTCGATACATGCAAATGATAATGCAGACTCTGTTGTTACACTTGAACCTGTTACTGTAGCAACAAGTTTATAGCTTTCATAATATAAATCTGTAGATGTGTAGTTATATCCGCCTCTTAAACCAACTGTAAATGAAGCGTATCCCTGCTCATCTGTTGTAAGTTTTGCACTTACATAGTTGTTGTTATCACCTGTGATACCAAATGCATAAGGTGCATTACCATACTGTGCTGCAATTGTAAGTGTTACACTTGTATTACCTACAGGTGTTCCCTTTGCATCTGTAACAAGAACCTTAACGTCAGCATTTGTACCTGTTAATACTGTATTCGCATAATCCTTAAGGCTGTTTGCAATATTAATGTTTACTGCTGCTGCATTATTAGGTGTCTCCTCAACAACATTTACCTTACATGTTGCAACGAATTTTCCGTCGTTTGTAGTAACTGTTATGTTTGCTGTACCTTTTGTAACACCTTTAACAACACCGTCGTTTGTTACTGTTGCAACTGATGTATTATCTGATGCCCATGTAACTGACTTATCTGCCGCATCTGAAGGTACTACTGTAGCCTTAAGCTGAGCTGTAGCTGATACTGCAACTTCTAACTCTTCGTAGTTTAATGTAACACCTGTTACTGGCTTATCAGCAACCGGATTAGATACTGTAACAATACACATAGCTGATTTGCTTCCTGATGTTGCTGTTACAACTGTTGTACCTGCACTTATTGCTTTTACAACACCCTTAGAGTTTACTGTTGCTACTGCTTTATTGCTTGATGCCCATTTAACAGTCTTAACTGTTGCATTTGAAGGAGAAACTGTTGCCTTTAATCTAGCTGAATCACCTACTGTAAGATTTTTCTCTGAAGCATTAAGCTTAACCTTTGTTACTGCTACATTTTTAACTTTAATCTTACAATATGTAGACTTCTTTTTATTATTTTTACCTGTAACAGTGACTGTAATCTTAGCTGTACCAGCCTTCTTTGCAACAATTTTACCCTTGCTGCTTACAGTTGCCACTGATGTTTTGCTTGATTTGTAAGTTACTTTTTTCTTTGCTGAACTTGGTTTAACAGTTACTTTTAGTGTAGCTGAACTTCCAACAGTCAAAGTCTTTGTCTTCTTTGTGACGTTTGATGAACCAATCTTCAATGTAACGCTCTTAATTGCTTTACTGCTTGAAGCTGCATATGCATTAGTTACATCAGCTGTAAGAACTGAAGTCATGACTAACGCAATCGCTGTCATCATCGAAAGAACACGTTTGATTTTGTTCTTCATATTATTCCTCCTATATTTTATTACTTTTTTATATTGTCTTTTAACAATACTCTATAATTCTAAACTTTACAGGGTTTTTCGTCAAGATAATTTAAATTATTTGTTCACATTCAACGCTTTGCATGGATTTTTTGCAAACTTTTTATTAACTTTTTATAACAATTTCCATCTTATTGTTCGCTTTGTATATTAATTTTGAATTCGTTTAGTAATAATCAACAACTTTTGTATTATTTTTCTTATTGTTTTTTTCTGTCAGTAAAGATATACTAATATACTATATGAAGTAACTCGTGATTACCACGAAAAACGGAGGAGCATACATGAAATTTATATTAATTACATTATTATTTATCGCAGCAATGGTACCCGCCTATAAGCTGATAACAAAATCTTATGATACAGATATTTCTCAAAAAGATGCACGTTTTTACCTGATTCTCATAATCATTTCAGCCTGTTTCCTGAAAATTACAGGTTCACTGTTTTATTATGAACGCGGTGACATGGGAGCATTTATAAGCTGGGTAAATAAACTTCAAGCTGACGGATTTGCAGGTTTTTATGCCAAATACGGTCTTTGTTATCCGCCTTTACATATATTTATGGTGTATATAATCGGTGGAATATGTACGGTTTTTCACATTGCCAATTATAGTGTCCTACAGATAATGCTTATAAAAGGTCCTGCACTTATATGCGATATTCTGACCGGATATCTTCTATACAAAATAGGAAAAAAATACCGGTCAAACAAAGCCGCTCTGGCAGCATGCATAGCATATCTGTTAAATCCCGCCGTTATATTTAATTCCAGTGTTTGGGGACAGATGGATTCAATATATACTCTGTGCATAGTGATAGTATGCTACCTTATTGCTGACAAAAAATTGAAACCGGCATATTTTGTTTTTGGAGCATCTATACTTTTTAAATATCAGGGTATTATTTTTACACCGATTATTATATTTGCAGTCATTGATAATGTTATATTGGATAACTGCAATGTAAAGAAATTTTTCAGTCATTTAATTACCGGCCTTGGTGCTATTGCTGCCATGATTGTATGCCATCTTCCATTTATATTTGGTAATGGTAATGCCGCCGGTAATGCCGCAAATCTTGCAAGTAATTACGGAGAGGCTTTGACTTCTTTTAGATTTGCCTCGGTAAATGCATACAATATATGGGCTATGTTTGGATTAAACTGGCATACACAGGAAGATAAATTTCTCGGTCTGACTTACAACACATGGGGAACTATTTCAATAGTCTTGCTCGTAATAGTTGCATTTATAATATCCATGATGATTAAAAAGTCAAACTCAAAGCACTATCTGATTGCCGGTTTTATTATAAGTACAATGTTTATGTTTTCTGTAAGAATGCACGAACGTTACCTTTTCCCTGCATTGTCTCTGATATTTGCAGCATTTCTGGTTAAACCGTGTATCGGACTTTTTATAACATACTGTGGTTACACTCTTATGAACTTTTACAACTGTGCCCATGTACTGTTTTATTACAATCCTTACGCTTATAACCCTAAAGCCTTACCGATTGTCCTTACATCCCTTGGTACTCTTATCACATGGATAATCATGATGATTAGCATTGTTTATTACATACATTCAAATAACGTTAAAAAACAGGAGTTCCGCTAAACACGGAACTCCTGTTTTTTAGTGTCTTATAATTAATATATCATTTCTTATAATTAATCTCTAAGATATAAATCTCTTGTGTATACCTTATCTTTAACATCTTCAAGATCACTTGTGAATCTGTTTGCAACAATTACATCTGACATCTTCTTAAATTCATCTAAATCTCTGATTACTTTTGAATTAAAGAAATTATCCTCTTTCAGAGCCGGCTCAAACAATACAACCTCTACGCCCTTTGCCTTAATTCTCTTCATGACACCCTGTATAGCAGACTGTCTGAAGTTGTCCGAATCTGTCTTCATTGTAAGTCTGTATATGCCTACAACCTTTGGATTGTTTGCAAGAATCTGCTCTGCTATAAAATCTTTTCTTGTTGTATTAGCTGCAACAATTGCTCCGATAATATCATTTGGAACATCCTCATAATTTGCCAATAACTGCTTTGTATCCTTTGGTAAGCAGTATCCACCGTATCCAAATGATGGATTGTTATAGAAATTACCAATTCTAGGATCAAGTCCGATTCCCTCTATAATCTGTTTTGCACTGAGTCCCTTAACTTCTGCATATGTGTCAAGCTCATTAAAGAATGAAACTCTAAGTGCAAGATATGTGTTAGCAAAAAGTTTAATAGCCTCTGCCTCTGTAGAGTCTGTAAAAAGCATCGGGATATCTTCCTTAATCGCCGCATCAGCAAGAAGATTTGCAAACTTCTTAGCTCTGTCAGACTGCTCACCAACTATGATTCTGGATGGATGAAGATTATCATATAATGCCTTTCCCTCTCTTAAAAACTCAGGCGAAAATACGATATTATTTGTATTGTATTTTTCCTTAACTGATTTAGTATATCCAACCGGTACTGTAGACTTGATAATCATAGTAGAATCCGGCGAAATCCTGCAAACCTTCTCTATAATATCTTCTACTGTACTTGTATCGAAATAATTCTTCTTCGGATCATAGTTAGTAGGTGTAGATATAATAATAAATTCTGCGTCCTTAAACGCCTCTTCCGGATCAGTAGTAGCCTTAAGATTTAAATCTTTTGTCTTAAGATACTCAGATATTTCCTTATCAACAATCGGAGATATCTTATTATTAATCATATCAACTTTTTCCTGAATAATATCAAGTGCAACCACTTCATTTTTCTGTGACAATAAAACTGCATTTGACAAACCCACATAACCGGTTCCTGCTATTGCTATCTTCATATACTTCTCCATTCCTCTTTCCAACTTAATTTTTAATGTAATTTTCTTGGTTTCACAACAAATTTATGCAATTTAATAAATTTGTAACATATAGTACTAGCATACAATTTTTTATGCTGAATGTCAATAGATATGACGAGTTTAGGCGGCTTATATATCCTTTCTCTCCTCAAGTGTCTTTATCACTGACATTACTTCTGCTTCATCCATATTTATTATCTTTCCGATTTCATCCGGCGTCTTTTTCATGTAGAAATATAATGCTTTTACCTCTCCTGTCTTGACTCCACGATTTTCAATCTTATCTAATACCTCACACATTCTGACCTCTCCTTCCTCTTTATGCATTTCCTTTATCTGTTCCTCAAATCTTCTGTCTCCTGTAAGTACTGTCATAAGTTTTAACAGTTCATCAATATTTTTTCTCCCATTAATTATTTTCCTATATACCCTTTCTCTCCTCAAGTGTCTTTATCACTGACATTACTTCTGCTTCATCCATATT
>ERZ1034998.121-NODE-121-length-51884-cov-14.786529_pt1 | contig 51884 bp, 39 predicted proteins | sample MGYA00520621_ERZ1034998 | MGnify/ENA primary metagenome ERZ1034998 (study PRJEB33766, sample SAMN09781748) | gut metagenome | biome: gut microbiome | host: Homo sapiens | place: Madagascar | study: EMG produced TPA metagenomics assembly of the PRJNA485056 data... | reverse complement strand
TGTTTCCCCTGTAGTACTGACATTTGTATAATCTGCGCAATACTTACATCCATAAACTAGCCCCTCTTCATAAAAATATGCTTTCTTCCTCCCGCAAACGCAGATGGTCTTTGCGTCATCACTAATGTCAATACTTATGACGTCCTCTTTTATTTCAAAAACAAGCTGTTCAATCTGAACGCTTTTCTCAATCGAATATAAGTAAACAAGCGATCTTCCATTATCCGGTTTTACCATCACGACCGTTTTTCCGTCCGACGCAAGCCTGGACAAATTAGCAGGGCAACTCAATGTATCTATAATGGCGGAATGCCATGACATGGACGCGAATTGATTGGGCACAATACTACGTGAATAACAACTGGGGAGCACTCCAAGCGCTAATAAAGTAGCTTCTGGTGAATAAACGGCTGATAAGTTTCCAAGTTGTTTTCTGACTCTAGATAAAGTGAAACTCCACTTGGGAATCTGGCCGACCGTGTCATTTGATAAGATCTCCGACAGCACTTTATCAAGGATAGTCAAAGTATCTGTCCTATCTATGGAGTATGCTACCGATATAAATTCGAGATTGAGGAACGATGCCTCAATGATTCTGGAAAGAACCCTATAAAACTCTTCTTTTCGGCCGTACAAAGATAGGTACACCTCGAGAGTTTTGTATCCCGCATACAACGTCTGCGAAGCGAGGTGCGCATTGTGAGTATTATCCTTGTAATACTCCCAACAACTATACATCGTTTTCGCCCCCGTGTTTGTTCTGCTTAATGCATTGGATATGTCGTTTCTGAGTTCTTTTGAGGATAACGTATAAAAAGAGCCATATTTGTTGTATGTGTTTATAAGAAAAGGTTTAATGCGTGCATAAAGACGAGCCCAAACTATTGGAGGCACACTTTTGTCTGTTAAAGTATGAAAACTTGACTGTCTCAGTCTATTCCAAAAGATAGAATCATGGAGAAGCAAACTCAAAATTTCCTCGTCGTTAAGCCCAATTCTATCCATTGAGAATGCACTGAGGACTATAGGCGCAGCGCCATATCCATATTTATCATCTTCGCTAACAATCTTTCGGATTAATTCATCAGATAGACCAATGGCGTCTTTAGGATATACTGGAAGCGATTCCCATGATCGAATTGAAGAGAGTGATTGGGACAGTAACTTGAGATACCGTCCGGTGCGTTTTGCACCTTCTAGTTGGTGCGATAATTCCTGACTTTGAGATTCTGATATTTTACGCCCATGTGCCAATATGGAACCCGCAATTAACTTCTTTGAATCATCAAGGCCGAGTTCATTTATTGGTATTACTTTTATATAACTGCCTGGATAAAAAGAATCTCCTTCAGTTGATGTGAAGATAACCTTGATTCCTGGAGCATATACCCCTTTTTCACTCGTCGGGAAAATGTTCTCCATATAGGAATCTTTGATCCCCCCAGCATTGTCAATAATAAAGAGGTGGCGAGCTGGCGATAATGTAGTAAGCCATAGAAAGCCATGATCCAGTGGAATTTTCTTGCCATCTTCCATTCTACCAGTGTAGCTGGTCAAAGGCCTAACTCTTTCGTGAATGGTCTTCTCGATTTCTCTGGCGGTAGAAGATTTTTCTGTTAAGCCACAAAAGATGATAGTCGTCTTATTGTATCCATTTATCTCTGCTATTTTCGATACTAGTGCTGACTTGCCAACACCAACTGGGCCTTTTATCCATAATGCGGTGTCAGCTTCTGGATTATTTATATACTCAAGTATCTGCTTAATCTCATCATCACGACCAACGAAGTCATTGGCCAGGGCTTCTGCATGTTCAAAGTGTTCGGAGACTTCGTAGTCTAGTGATTTCTTGACGCTTGCAGCAATCTCTTTCTCTATAACTTCTGTGATGTGCTTATTGAAACTCTCATAGAGAATCTTGTCCTCTTTACCAGAAGTGTAGTCAGAGTAATTAAACTTTGGAGAGATATAATGATGTTTGCTAAACTTTTTCTTAACGATACGCCGAAGTACAGTCTGGCTTAATGTTTCTCTGAATCCTGAGGATGAATACGAATCGGGGGCCTTCTTTAGTGTTCGAACATATGCGATGATGTGATCCTGCGCATCCGTACTTTCTATACCTTTCATTATCTCCTGCTGTGTAGCAGAGAGACCTTTTGTTATCGGGAAAAGGGCTTTGGAAAGAGGCTTCTCAACCTCCTCATGGAATACCGTGTTGCTTATATATTTCCCTTCACGCCCTTTAAGCACATATCGAGACTCGTCTGAATAGTTGTCATCTCGGACATACCACTCTTTAAACAGGGTTATCTGGCTACTCGAAAGAGACATGTCATCCATGTCTGAACACTTGATTTCTTCCGGTAAGGGTAGCCACCCGAAATACTCGCCGACCAGCATTATGAAGTTAGGCCGGGGTGATACCGTCTGGCAGTGCTCAATTTCACCAAGGCATATGGACATTGTTTTATTGTCCAAGCCCTCAAGATGATTGATTCCCCAGCGAAGGTCAACAACGTCCAGTTGCCATCCCTTTTCTTTGTACTTGGGTTTCAACTCTTTGAATATAGCACGAAGAATGTCACGTTCCCTCTCCATATCAGAGAACGTCGAACTGATAAAAAAGCGAATGACTGGATGTCTGTTTGGGTTGGAAATCATAATCTTAACTATTATATTATCCTAAAAATTCCAATTTTCAAAGTTGCGAAATTTCTATCAGTTTGTCAATCAATTCGTTAGGAAAGTCGAAAACTTTTTGGACATTTCCCGACAGTTCCTATGTAAATATTCCCCTGCGAGGCAAGACCTTGCAGGGGAATAATGTCGCGGCATCCTTGTCAGATTTCCAGACGAGTGAAGAGCTGAAGCTTTCGACAGAAGATGGTCAAATGCTTATCACTGATAGTTCTCAGCTACAACATTATACGAGCCGAGTGACACATCCTCCTCTAAAAGCGGGAGGCTGCTGTTGCCTATGGTTACGTCTACGTAGATAGGAAAGTGGTCGGAGGCATCGGTGATTGTTCCGCATGTGACGCTCTTGCAGACCTCTGTCTTGGTGACGTTTACATCCGGACATCCTTTCCAGAGGAAGATGTAGTCGATGCAGATCAGGTTGTCCGGCTGGTCCGGATTGTAGAATGTGGACTGGTCCGTTCTGGACAGCACTCTCCATTTGGATGTGAAGTCCTTCAACTCTACTGCGTATGGTCTGGTGTTCATGTCCCCGCAGAAAATCACCGGTTTGCCTTTCTTTGCGTACTCGGCCTTGACCTTGTCGGTAATCTTCTTGGCGTGAACCGTGAAGGCGTCTTTCTGAAGGTGGGAGCCTAATAGGATAAAGTCCTCAAATTCCATGAACAGGCAAACTCTGTCCTCATTATATTTGACAGTTGAAGATTCCAGTTTATTCAGTTTGAGGGAGGTCGGACTGCCTATAAGCTTCAGAGTCTTAGGGTTATAGGTAATCATGTTGCCCATACCGAGTCTTGCGCTTTCATAATACTTTTCCCAACCTAAGTCCTTGGCAATGGAGTTCGCGTCATTGGGTATGCCTCTGACCTCATTCATTACCGCTACATCTGCCTTGAGTTCCCTGGTGACATCGGCGATCAACTTGGTGCTTGAATTTCCGCCTTGAGAGCATTGGCCGATATTGTAGGACATGATCATGTACTTCTTGTCAGCCTTGAATTCGAGCTGGGCGAAGCGGTGGACACGTCCAGACATGAATTCCTTGGACAGGAGGCTTCTGTTCATTGACCCTGACGCTGATGTGAATGTAACATCCACTCGGTCAGACTTTTGCGAAGGTACGACAATGTAGAATGGCGCGGCCTTGGATTTGTCGAGGACCGGCGCATTCAGCGTCTTGAGGGTGTAGGTCTTGCCGTTCTTGAAAGAGACTGCTATGCTGCTCAGCTTGTCGATGCCTTTCATCTGGAAACACAGAACGCTCGTCTTGCATTCGAGCATTACCGAATGCTCTCTGGTGCCGGACGGATTGTGATACGTGAGAGTCATGGCAGCTGGGTCGAAAGTTCCTGCCGTGTAATTCTGTGTGGCAGGAACGTTTCCGGCATTGGTGGCAGGGAAGATGACATCTTTGATTACATTGTGGCCCCGTGCGCCGCTTTTGTATTCAAATGTCCCTCTTGTCGAGCCCGCACCGGACTTCAGACGGAAAACGGATTGGCCTGCATCGCCTGTTACAGCGACTTCGTCACCTTCGGACCACAGGAGACTGAACTGTCCTGTGTTTTCGCTTCCGAGGGTAACCTTGCTTTCGGAACTGCTTATGCCGATTACCAGCTCCTCGATCGGGCCTCCGTTATCTTCTTTTGTGCAGCCCGCTGCCAACAATGCGGCAGCGAGCAACATATGACAAATTCTTTTCATAATCATTCCAGCACTTTGTTAAACCATTATCAGCATCATGACACCCGTCATGCTCACCAGGACAAGTCCGATAAGCGACTCGTAAGGAATCAGCCGGAGCCTTTCCTTGAGGTCCATTCCGATAGAACCGCCAGTGGCGTGGAAGAACGAGCCGTGAGGAAGGTGGTCCAGGACGGTGGCACCCGCATTGGTCATGGCCGCTGCCCAGACAGCATTGACCCCGGCAGCGAGAACAGTCTGCGCGAACGAAGCAGAGGCAATCGTGGCACCGGCCGTCGTGCTGGCAGAAGCCGCACTCATCAGGATTGACGAAACAGGCGCAATCAGTGCCGCACCGCCGTCCCATCCAGCAATCAGGCTAATCAGCAGGTCCTTGACAGCAGACGCCTTGATGACACCCGCAATCGTACCCGTACCCACCAGGAGCACCGCAATCGGGGACATCTTCTCCAGCCCGTAACTCATGCTCTCCAGCGTGCTTTTCCACTTGCGCGTCGCCAGAACCCCTGCAAGACCGCCTGCCGGCAGAGCAATGGCCGGGTCAATGGAGATGCCGAAAGCCGGTCTCAGGACCATCAGCAGCACAGCCACAAGCGGGCCAGTAATACTTGCCATAAATGACGGCAAATCAGTCTTGGAACAGTCAGTTCCCTCCGCATCCTTCATATCCGAAAAGCCCTTGTCTGGCAGCATCGGCAATATGATGAAAATCAGCGCGGCCATTCCGACCAGTGCCGGGACAATGCCCGCAGCCATAACTGACGACAGCGGCGCGTCATAGTTTTCCGCGGCAATGATGGTGTTCGGGTTAGGGGAGACGATATTTCCGCATTTTCCGCCACCAATCAGCGCCAGAAGCACTTTTCCCTTGGACAAGCCCATTTCCTTGCCGATCATTATGGCGATCGGAGCCACAGTGATGACAGCCACGTCGATAAATACGCCCACGCCGGTGAGGATAAATACGGACATGGCCAATGCAAGGAAAACATTGCGCCGTCCGGCCTTCTCCACGATGGTCAGAGCTATCTTGTCAGCCGCGCCGGTCTTGACCAGCACACCGGTCAGCACGCCGGCAGCAAGAATCCTGACAATGGCAGGGGAGATGTCCCGCACGCCGGAAAACATTTCCTTGATTGTCAGGTCGAAACCCCATCCGGACATAAGACCGCTGACTACAGCTCCGAGAATCAGAGCATAGACAGGGTGACATTTCTTGAGTATCAGAATAATTGCAAGCGTAAGACCGATTGCAACTGCAATTGCGCTATTCATTGAGCAGTAAACGTTTGACAGTTTCGTAAATATTGTGTTTGGCACTTTCCGGACGCATCGCTTCAGCCAGGCTCATCCCTTGTGGGCTTACGGCCTCGATGATATGGAAACCGCCTTTCAGGAGCATCTGCTCATCTCTGATGGCGCCACTCACGAGCGCGACAGGAATCCCCATCCGTCTTGCTCTCTCGAGAACGCCGGCAGCGGTTTTTCCCTTCAATGTCTGGTAGTCCGAGCAGCCCTCTCCGGTGATGACAAGGTCGGCTCCCTCAATGACTTCATCGAAATCGATCTGGTCCAGAATCATGTCCACACCACGCCTCAGCTCCGCCCCCAAATACGCACGGAAAGCCCCACCAAGACCGCCTGCGGCACCCGCTCCTTCCATATTGCTTACGTCAATGCCTGTATCAGCCAGTATTTTCAATGCATATCCGCGCAGTCTTTCCTCCAGCACTTCCACATCCTCTTCCGAAGCCCCTTTCTGCGGACCGAAAACACGGCTTGCCCCATTTTTCCCTATATATGGAGTATCCACATCGCAGGCTACCGTAAACGACAGGCCGCGGGCCCTTTCCAGAAACCCGTCTGCGCTTATCATTCCCATTCCCCCGTCATTGGTCGCGCTGCCTCCTAACCCGATGAGGAAACGTCTGCAGCCTTTGTCGATGGCGGCCAATATCAGCTCGCCCAGTCCTCTGGTGGTGGTAATCAGCGGATTGCGCTCCTCTTTGGTCAGAAGCGTAAGTCCGCAGGCAGCAGCGGATTCAATGATGGCGAGATCTCCTGCCACCCCATAAACTGCCTTGACAGGCCTGCCAAGAGGGTCAGAGACTTCAGCCCATTCCAGATGACCTCCCAGCGTGTCCACGAGAGCATCCACAGTGCCCTCTCCGCCGTCAGCTACAGCCAGACGTACGATTTCACAGTCGGGATACACCTCGGCCACGCCCTCAGCTGCAGCCCGGGCAACCTCAGAGGATGACAGGCATCCTTTATATGAGTCACAAGCGATGACTATTTTTTTCATACCTTGATAAATATGTCCTTTTTGTACATCAAGTGCAGAATCAGATAATTCAGCAGCAGATAAGCCGACCAGAACAGCACCTTGTCCCAGCCCTCTCCCACGAGATTGCACAGTCCGCCGCAGAAGAAATTGACAGTATATTTCAGGTCAATGAACTTGGGCAGCAGGAAGATGGCGATGGAATTCATGCCCACCACCTTCAGCGGAAAAGCCCATTTCTGATAGCCCTTGACGTCGATTATCCAATAGAAAAGCGCAAGCATAGCGACAGAATAACCACCCACGACAAGCGTGAAGGAACTGCTCCACAGTTTCTTGTTCAGTGGAAGCCAATGTGACCAGACCAGTCCGATGACAGTCATGACCACAGCTGCTGCGAGCATATACAGGCATTTCTTGTTTCCGCTGTGCTTGCTGAGCCGCAGATATTCGCCGGTGAAGTTTCCCAGCATTGCCGTAACTACAGCCGGGAACGTACTCAGCAGCCCCTCAGGCTCATAGACGCCTTCCTTGTATATACGGCCCGCGAACAAGGTCCGGTCGATATACGCGGCGATGCTGCCCTCGACACAATGCGGCGATGTCCCTGCCGGCGCATCAGGAGCCACAATGAAGCTGACGGCCCCATAGACTGCCAGGATCAATGCAGCGATGACTATCCGCCAGCATGGCTTGAAATTCATATACAGAATGGAAGCCAGCATTCCGGCAACTCCTATTCGCTCCAGTACACTGAAAAACCTGTGCGGTCCGCTCTGGAATTTCAGCAGTCCGTTGCATATCATGCCGAGAAATACCAGCATGGCTGCTCTCCAGAATACCTTCAGGTAAATCTGGCCCTTGGTCCTGCCTATGCTTACCTGCTTCGCGTAGGAAAACGGAAACGATACTCCCGCTATAAATATGAATAGCGGGAATATGGTATCGTGATGTGTCAGACCGTCCCATGCCACATGGTGCATCTGTGCTTCCAGCCAGCAGGATTCCCCGCCAGGGAACAGACAGCAGATGGCTCTGATGAGGTAGGCGAGACCTGCTATGAAAAGCATGTCGAATCCCCTGAGCGCATCCAGTGATGCGAGACGTCCGTTTGACTGTAGATTATTCATGCCTCAAATCTGCATTGTACTTGTTCCAGAGTTTTTTCACGACCTCGATTTCGTCTTCGCTCTTCTCGGTAGGGAAGCATGTCGTGTCGGAAATCCAGTTCCATTCGTAGTCCTTGCATTTCTGGGCAAACTCGTTCTGGTCGAAGTGCCCCCAATTGGCGAGGACGTCCTCGAAGAACAGACCCCATCTCTGCCTGTAATAGCCGTCCATCATACCGGACCACTGCTTGCAGGCATAGTCGAAGAGTTTGCAGTCCTTGTTGCCCCAAGTGCCCAGGAGATTTCGTGCATTCTTCTCGTAGAGCGCTGATTCTTCGGCATTTGTACCCATGGCCTTGGCACTTTCGAGCCATACGCCGAGCAGGAATTCCTTTCTTGTGGCCAGCAGCGTGTCCATATCCGAAATCAGGGCATCGAAAGCCTCTGCATTGGCCTTGAACGCCTCCATGTCACCATTCTTGTAGTCAGCTGCGAACTTCTGCTGAATCACTGAAGCATAGTCGGCGAGCACCTGACGGGTGATATCTACGATGTCGTACCTGTAGCCGTCGCTCCCTGATAGTTCATCAATGCAGGAATACAGTGTCTCCCAGGCCTTTACGAGGTCAATGCGCTCGTAACATTTCCTGGTATTCGTGCAGCCCTTAGGGTTCTCCACGAAGGTAGGACGTCCTGAGATGATGGACTCGTGACCGCCATTGTTCACATTGTTCTCGAAGGCGGTGACGAAAATGCCCTTCCATGCCTCGACCGCTGCAGGAGAGAACTTGCCGTAACGGTTTGTCGTATAATTCTTTATAAATGAGTCAATGTCCACAGGCCTGCCTTCGTTCCAGACATTTTCCAGCATGAGCGCGTAGATGATAGGGGTGTGTCCGATGCCTTCCGGAGTCAGACCGATGCCGCTCATCCTTCCGGAAGTTGAGTCTGCCAATGCAGCAGCAGGGTCGTTGGCCACAGAAGTCGCGTTTCCGGACAATGTTATGTTCTGTCCGAAGTTCTGTAGCATGCACCAGAGCCAAGGTTTGCCATAATAGGCATGGGTACGGTTCCAAACTGGGAATCTCTCGCTCCACAGGTCGAGAATCAGCATCTTGTCATCCGGCACAGCAGACAGAAGCGCCTGAATCTGAGGGTCATGCCAGAAATGCCTTTCGTGATGGAACATCCATCCCTGCATAACCCATACGGCCTCCGGATCCACCTCCGACATCGCGTGGTAAACCTTTGCGCTTACCCCTTTCAGATATTCGGGGTCATCTGTCGGCGGTATGTTTTCATTAAAGGTATCGGCTGTGTAATAATGGTTTGTACCATAAATCTCTGTCTGCGTCTCGAGGAACAGCTTTCCGATTTCGGAGAACATTTCCTCGGAAGGGTCCAGCACATAGGTTTTCGGGAAATTCACCCACTGCGTGTTCTTCGCCTTCACGTCAGGGAATTTTTCGATCAATGCAGGGGGCACGTGGCCTGTAAATGAAGGCAGAATCGGAGTCATGCCCAATGACCTTTCCCTGTACAGAATCTGTTTCTGGAGTTCCTCATGTTTTTCCATAAAGCTCTGAGGCAGAGGACCGCACCAGCCGTCCAGGTTGCCCATCCAGAACCAGTTGAAATATGCAGGACCGCTGAAGAACGACTCGAGGTCTTTGTCAGTAAGGCCCAGCTTGTGGTAAACCCTGCGCCAGATGGAGTTCTGACCGGTGATGGCCAGCGGCATATTGATTCCGTTCAATGCCATCCAGTCGATTTCCTTCTGCCATCTGTCGAAGTCCCACCAGCTCATGCTGTAGTTGAATGTGCAGTAGTTCAGGTAGTAACGCCATTTGTACGGAGACGTTTTAGTCACCTTTTCCTCCGGCATAGGCAGGCTTTCAGGAAGAACGGTATTGCTTCCGCACCAGCTCAGGTGGAAGCCGCAGAAGTCACGCAGGTACTGTCCGAGCGCACTTGCGATGCTTACTCCATTGTTTCCTCCAAGTACGATTTTCCCGTTTTCGGCGCTGAACTCGAAGTAGTCGAGACTGTCCTGACGTTCCGGAAGAAGACGGACGATGAAGTCTGCTGACCTGCCGGAAGTGACACGGTCAATGAGGCCTTTCACGGCATTGACCTGTTCTTTTTCTGTAAATACGGTCTGTGTCGCCTTGTCCGTGCCGCAGCCGACAAGAGCTGAAGCGACAAGTGTCAATGTCGTGAAAATGATGGCTGCGCGTGATATCCACGCCATCCCGGATGTGTTACTTTTCATTTGCTATGAGTTCTTTTGCGACCTCCAGAGGAGAGTCAAATGGTTTCGTATTGCTGTGATAAGGGGTGTTGATCCATTCTTCTTTCCATTCTTCCATCATCTCCGGCTTTTCGGAGAAATGGATTTCGATCCGCGGAATGTAATAGTCCTTTATGAGTCCGGACCAGAATCTTGCCGCGTAGTCCTCCTGCCATCCGCCCCATGTGGTGATGAGCCTCTTGGCATTGGCCTCCCTATGATCCTTTTCGATACTGCTGCCTTCATTTCTTGCGTCAGCAATCCATCTGTCGAGCCTGTGGAGAGGATGGGAAGCGAGCAGACGGTCCACGTCAGAGAGTATGGCGACGGTCTTTCTCAATTCTTCCCTGCCTTTTTCATTGCGTCCGAGCTTCAGGGCCTTTTCATAATGTCTGTCAGCGAGTTCCCCGAGCCAGAGTGAGGCAAATTCGATGGCGTCATTGAAATAGAGAGGTGAGTCTGCGTATTTGTCCGACAGGCTGAGGATGATTTCCACTGCTTTTCCGAAGTCGTCGTTTATGTCGTGACGGCTGACTCTTCTCTGGTCAGGCACTACCGTCTGCCAGGTGAAGCGCGGGTATGAATATAGTGAACTATATACGGATTTGTGCAATAATTTCCACGCTTCCCTCATCCTTTCGTCGCTGAAGCCGTAGCGTGCTCGGCAGTAGCTTTCCAGCCATCTGTCTATGTCAATGCTGTCTTTCGTCCAGCCCATGTCTGCAAGCAGTTCATAGACTACTTCATTGTTCTCAATGCCTTCCGGGGCACTGCCGAAGCCGACAAGATTGTCCGCATATTCTGAAGCAAGCGCTTCTGCCGATGCTGTGGCATACATGTCCAGGTCTCCGGTCGGGAGGACTTTTCCTCCGAAATTCGGCACATAGCTGTATATCCACTTCTTTCCGTGGAAGCCCTGCTGGACTTTCCAGGTCTGCTCGGTGTGCCATACCCATTTAGGATAGTCATTACCGAGGTCAATGATGATCATCTTGTCGTCAGGCACTTCTGAGAGCATTGCCTTGAGGCTTTCCGGATCCCAGAAATCGTGCTGGTAACCGAATGTCCAGCCTTGAGTAACCCAGATGGCATCAGGGTCGCCGGCGGTGATGGAACTGTAGATGGACTTGCCGTATTCTGCGAGCAGCTTGTGCTTGCCGACTGTGTCTCCTTCCTCTACAGGCAGTTTCATTTCATTGAAACTATCTGAAAGCCAATATCTTGCCTTGCCGAATTCTTTTTCCCACTCCTGTACGAAAAGTTTTCCGATTTTGGTGAACCACGGTGAGTCAGGGGAGAGTACACAGGCATTGTCCTCAATCGGGAAGCCGCCCCAGGTGAGCTGTCTTGCCTGGATTTCAGGATGTTTTTTCATCAATGCAGGCGGGATGAATCCTGCGAATGCCGGGGCTACAGGTTCCATTCCGAGTTCTCTCATCCTGTCGAGTATCTTGTGCTGGAGCTTGACCTGCGATTTGTGCCAGTTGTCGTTGAGCGGGCCGTCGAAGCTGTTCAGGTTGCCCATCCTGTGCCACGGCAGGTGAGCGGCTCCCGTGAAGAACCGGTCGATTTCGTCAGATTCCAGACCGAGCTGTAGCCATACCCGTTTTGCGATGGCTTCAGCAGCCACGCTTGCCAGAGGCATATTCACTCCGTGAAGGGCCATCCAGTCGATTTCCTGAGACCATCTGTCCCAGTTCCAGTATGGTGCTGTATATCCGAATGTGCAGACATTCAGGAAGTAACGCAGCTGATACGGGGATGTGGCTTCTTCTTTCCAGTCAGGCCACTCCTGCGGGATGTTCAGTTTGCTTCCGCTCCAGCATATCATGGAACCGCAGGCGTCGCGAAGGTATTTGTCCATAGCGTAGCAGATTGCGCTCGGACTGCTGCCCTTGAGCGTGAGGTGGCCGCCTGTCGCTTCGATTTCATACCGGTCCAGCCCTTCCGCCGTCTTGGGACTCATCTGAAGTGAAACATTTTCGAGTTTTCCCATTGTCCTTGTCAATACTCCTTCAGAGGCCTTGACGTAATTCACCTCTGCCGTTTTGCCTCCACTGCAGGACAGTGCAAACGGCAAGATTGCGCACGATGCGATTATTCCGATGATTCTTTTCATTGCTGAACCGGATTGTTTGGATTTTAGTATTATTACTTGGAAAACGGGGAGAAGGTCAGTCCTCCCCGCCTTTATTGTGCCTGCAGATTATTCTGCGATTTCGCACTGGGTCTTGATGTCGAGATAGACTGGTTTCATGAAGAGATCCATTGCCTTTTCCGGATCAATGAACCTCAAGCCGTCCTTCTCTACAAAGGTCTGGGCGTCATCATATTCGAACATCATAACCTGGATGAGTCCGTAATAGTAGCGTGGAGTTTCTTCTCCTTTGGACTGTCTTACTGAACGGATGATGATGTAGTCGCCTGCACGCTGAACTTCCTCAAGTGACTTGCCGTTGCCTGCTCCAACCCATTTGCGGAGATATGTCTTGCCGCCGAGGCTGGTAGGTTCCTCAGTTACGCCGAGAGTTGAGTTGTCGAGTTTTCTCTGAATTTCGCCGAGTGCATAGAAAGCCTTGATCTTCTCAAGGTTGGTTTCTGCTTTCTTGAGATTGACGAATATATTGTCAACAGCTGTGAAGAGTTCAGGATGATAGCTCTTGCCGGCCCATGATCCTCTGACATATTTCATTGTGAAATTAATGTCAACATTCTCGTCCATAATCTGATGGTCGCCATACTTGTAAATGTCACACTGGCGTCCTGTTGTTCCGCCACCAAGAGAAGTTCTCTTCATTCCCGAGTACATATAACCTCTCTGGCTTCCGAGGGTTATATTTTTTGCAGTATTCTCTAAAACATTGAGGAAGCAGAAGCTGGCGTTCTTTCCGTCCACAGCGAGGAGATCGTTGAGGCTGAGGATGTGTTCGACCTTGCCGCCTACCTTCACTCCGTGCATTGAGAAGAATGATTTGGTGTCAGAACCTGCTCCGGTGAATTCGTCCGGATACTTCTCAGGGCTGTTCTCGTGGTTTTCAACCTTGTTGTCTGGGTAGAGTACGGCAGAGTCGTTGAAATAAACATCGCCTTTTGGCTCTCCTGTTACCTTCGGAGCGTCGAAGTAGAACTTCTTGGCAGCGTCAGAAGTTGAAAGAACAACCTCGATTGCGTTGATGTCCTTCGAATCAGCAAAGAACTCTACAGATGCAGTAGTGCCGTCGATGCTTCCTTCCTGAGCTTCTCCTACAACTGCGAATGTGCCGTCTTCAGCTTTCTTTGCACCGGTGAAAACAACCTTGTCTATAGTTGTATTGCTGGTGATGGTTCCGGTAAGTGCGACCGGTTCGCCGTAGGTGAGTGCCCCTACAGTTTCAAGTGCGAACTCTGCATCAAGTTCTTTCTTGCCGTCATTGTTTTTGTCGCAGCTTGCGAACAACATAGTAAGTGCTGCTGCGAAAAGTAATGTTTTTTTCATGATTTTTGTAATTTATGTGGTTGATAATAAATTATTTCATTTCAATGTCAGCTATTACAGGGAAATGGTCAGAGAGAATTTTTTCTTTGCCGACTCTCGTTTCGATAAGTTTTACACCATTGCCCTTTCTGCTGTAGATGTAGTCGATCTTCATGGACGGCTTCATCGTGCTGTATGTCAGTTCCCTGTTGGTAAGATCATCCCAGCCTTTTCTGAGGAATGCCATTTCCGGACTGTCAGGCTGTGCATTCATGTCACCTGCCAGGAATACTGGATTCTTGATGCTCTTCACCTTCTTCTGGATGAATTTGACCTGCTCAAGTCTCAATTCCGCAGAACTTACTTCAAGATGAGTGCATATGTAGGTGATAATCTGTCCGTCAGGAAGCTGGATGTCAGCTATGAGCATTGCTCTCTGTTCCTTCTTTCCGATGTTCGGGAGAAAGACTCTTTCGCTGCGGACGATAGGGTAGCGGCTCAACAGTCCGATGCCGTAATATCCGCCACGGTAGTCGATGGTCTTGCCATAGATTCCGAACATTCCGGTTTCTTGAGCGAGTTCATTGATGAACTTGACTCCATTCTGTTTCGGAGCTCTTTCACGGTGTGTGTCCCAATCACATTCCTGAAGCGCGACGACGTCAGCATCAAGAGATTTGATGTAGGATCCGATGTCCGTCATGGAGGCGAGTTCTCCGAATCTGAGATTGTAGCTCATCACGCGCAGTTTGCCGTCTCCTGCGAAGCTGTTCATGCAGAAGAGAAGTGCAACAGCGGCTGTGACAAATCTGAGTTTTTTGATCATAATTTTATTTTTTCGATAGTAATTCTGTAATAATCAAGGTTTACAGTTTTCTTGCTTTCAGCGGTCCTGCAAACGTATTCAGGCGGACAGATGACGTAGAGACTCCATCCCTCTACACCTTCAGAAATGAATGAGCGGCAAGAATACGATGCGACTTTCGCTACAAGTTCTTTTTCGAGTCCGTTCTTCACGCGGCCGATGATGACTGCATTTTCCGAAAGCTTCAAGCTCTTTTTGCTGAAGATTTCATCCAGCTGCGCCATCTTGTCGATTCTGCTGGTATAGATGGTTGTTCTGCCGGGAATACCTGTCTGTATGTGTATATCGGCTCCTCCGAGGAATACATCTGAATCGTATATGCCATCGAAATCGGCAATTGCCGTTTTCGTGATGATTCCGCAGCCTTTCGTTACCTGCATTCCGGTCGGCTCCTGCTGGACGAAATATGGCCAGATATTGTTGTCCCTGCAAATCTTCATGAATGGATTCGAGTCTCCTACGGTGAAGTCCATTCTGTCAAAGAAGAATATCACAGCCTTTTTGCCTTCCGCACCGAGGATGTGGTTTTTTGCTATGCTCACGTCCCTGCGTGCAAAATAACTGTCCTTGTCCTTGAGGTCGGTAAAGTAATCTACCGCGAACGTGTTGTTGGCATTCATCTCTGCCGGCGGTTCGGGCAGTTGCGATGATGGTGGAGTGTCCGGCCCCTCTGGACTCTCTGTATTTTTTGAGCAGGCGCAAAGTAGAGCGGCTGCAAGTGCTGTAGTCAATATGATTCTTTTCATCTCAGTTTCCCTCATAAATCAGGTCCGCCATCACAAAGCAGTGGTCTGACATGTCAGGCCTTGCAATGATTTTGTAGTTTTCGTACTTCCATTTCTTGGGATAGCCCATAATGTAGTCCAGCTTCACTTTCGGATTGTCGGAAGGTATGGTGAAGCCGGTTCCTTCTCCGATTTCCTGCCAAGTGTTCTTGACATATCTGATAGGGTCGCTGTCTTCTTCTGCATTGTAATCTCCAATCAGCAGGGTCGGAGTCAGCTTGTCCTGCTCGAAGATTTTCTTGTTCACGTCAACGAAATTGCGGATCGTGATTTCTGAAGATTCGAGTGCGAGATGTGTCGTGGCAACTCTCACTGTGCCACCCTGAGGTAAGCGGACATAAATCCATCCGGCGCTTCGCGGCTCACGCGAACCTGCGATAGTGCTGATGATCTTTTCTGCTTTGAGAAAAGGGTATTTGCTCAGAAGAGCCACTCCGAAGCCGCCGTCCTGATAGGTGAATGACTTGCACCAGTATGGGAACATTCCGGTAGCTTGGGCCAATGCGTTGAGAAAGTCCGTGTTTCCGTTTCGTTTTGTGAAGTGGTCCACCTCTTGGAGACATACGACATCTGGAGCGTATTCGTTGATAAGCTCAGCATACGGTTCCACCTTGTGGTCGGCGTAGAGTGCACCTTCCTTGATGTTCATTGACATCACCCTCAGGCCAAACCTCTCTCCTGCAGAAGCCTGCAGGAAGGAGGTGCAAATGGCCAAGAGTGTGACCGCAAATGCAATTGTGATATTTCGGGTCTTAATCATTTTGTTCTTGTGGGTTTGATCAGTTCCATCCCGGGTTGTTAGGTGCGAGATTCGGGTTCAGCTGCATCTGTTTGAACGGAATAGGGAGAAGATAATTCTTGTTCGGATCAAATGTCCTGTTTGATTCGAGGATAAGGTACTCCTTGCCGTTTACTGACTGCCACTTGAGCTCTGAGAGTTTGATCTTGAGTCTGCTCTGGTCGAGATAGTCTTTTCTTACTCCGAGAAGAGGTTGTCCGAGAAGTTCGCCCTGTTTCCATCTGATGATGTCCAAGTATCTGTGGCCCTCAAGGAAGAGCTCCACACGGCGCTCTCTCCTGATTTCAGTGCAGATGTCTGAACCGGCAGGAGGAGTGAGAGTCATATGAACCATTCCGACGCGGTCGCGAAGAAGGTTGATGCTCTTGTCGAGGTCGTCTTGGGTGAGCTGTCCGAGCATTTCCTTTGCCTCTGCATAGTTCAGAAGGACTTCAGCGTATCTTATGATAATGATGTCGTTGTCGTCGTGTCCTACGAACTTGACGGTCTCGGGCTCTACATACTTTCTCGTGTAGTAGCCGGTATAGGTCATGCAACCATCCTTGTTATTGTCAAATTTAGGATATGTGAAGATTGATTTGTCTGTATTCAGCAAATCGCCGCTTGTTCCGCCTTCCCATTTTGTTCCCGGGGTGAGGATGGACATAGTCATTCTCGGGTCTCTGTCTTTGAATACATCTTCGTATTTGGTCACGCTGTCAGGATTCCAGATTTGTCCGTCCTTAGTGAGATAGCACTCAATCATGCTTGCCGTAGGAACGAATCTGGCATAGTCCCCCGGCACCCAACATTCCCTTGAAAGGTTGTGTGATGTCCTTGCCGTCTCACCGAGGTCATAATTATAGACGAACGCGATAAGGGTTTCGTGATTTTCGCTGTTTCTTGAAGCTCTGCCCTTGTAGGTGAAGAGGTCAAGGTAGTCGCTTTCAGGATGTCCTGTGCTGTAGAGTTTGTAATAGGAGGAACTCATTGCCCTTTCGCATGCTGAAATGGCATCCGCATATCTTCCATTGTAGAGGTAGATTCTGCTCAAAAGGGCGAGGGCAGCAGTCTGAGAAATGTGTCCGAAGTCTTCCGAACCTGCCGCAATGTATTCCGGGAGAGCCTTGTAGTGGTCCTCGAGGTCTTTAGTTACTCTGTCGATTACATCTTCTCTCTTGTCTCTTCCTCTGTACACGTCAGGAGAATCGACATTGAGTTCATCGGTAATGAGAGGAACGTCGCCGAAGAAGCTTGTGAGAACCCAGTAGTTGTAGGCCCTGTAGAAATATGCCTCTGCGGCATATCTTTCTCTCACCTCTTCCTTTACACCGGTCGCGCGCTGGTAGTTGTTGAGGAAGTAGTTTACTTTGCCAATACCGCTGTATGCCGCATACCAAACGGAATTGATTTGGCTGATGTCGGAGGAGAAATATCCTCCGCCGATGTTTCTCCAGGCTGTAGATACTGCCCACGGAGCGCTGTCACCTGCGATTTCGGTCCTGTTGAGCCATTCCTTTCCGGCAAGACTGTTGGTGAACGTGTTGGTTACACTGCGAAGGTGCTGTTCTGTCTGCCAGAAGTTCGCGTCCGTCAGTTTGTCGTGCGGCATCCTGTCAAGGAATGAATCGTTGCAGGAAGTCAGCATCAATGCTGCGGACATCAGAAATATATGTATGTTCTTTTTCATATCTGACTGTATTTTCAAATTTCTTGATGATTATGTTTCTACTTGAAACTGAGGTTGACGCCGAATACGATTGTTTTTACGAGCGGATAGTATCCTCCCTTGGAAACAGGTGTCTCAGGGTCGTATGCGTAGAAGAACTTGCTGAAAGTGAAGAGGTTGTCCGCAGACACATAAAGTCTCAGATTGTCGATTCTCGCTTTCTTCATCCATTTCTCAGGGAATGTATAGCCGAGCTGGATGTTCTTTACTCTAAGGTAGGACGCATCTTCAAGCCAGTATGTAGAGAAGGTGTTCTGGTTGAATCCAGTGTTGTAGGTAAGACGCGGATATGGCGCATTCGGATTAGGATTGGATACCACGTCATATCTCTTCATGTGGATTTTCTGTGGATAAGCTGCCATATCCTGGAATGCGTGGCGGGCTGTTCCCTCAAGGTAGCCGTCGCATTTTCCTACACCCTGGAGCACGAAACTGAAGTCGATGCCTTTCCATCCGAGATTTCCTCTCACGCTGTAGGTGTAGCGAGGAATGCTGCTGCCGATTACAGTTCTGTCATACTCCGGCATGATTCGTCCGTCAGGTTCCCCGTTAGGGCCGCTCAGGTCCTTGTATTTGATGTCACCAGGCTGGTATTTGTAACCCATGACAACAGGAATCTTCGGGAGATTGTAGGTGTGGGTCTCAGGATTGTTGATCTTGAAGTCTTCCGGTGTCATGAGACCGTCTGCTATATAGCCGTAGAAAGCATCGATAGGATATCCGACCTGACGGATCTGATGACCGCTAAGGTCCGGTTGGTTTCCGCCGAGATCGACAATCTTGTTCTTGACGTCAGAGAGGTTGAATCCGATTCCGTACTGGAATTCTCCGATCTGGTCTCTCCAGTTCAAGTCCATTTCCCAACCCCTGTTGTTCACTTTTCCTGCATTCTGTTCTGAAGGCTTTGCTCCCATCTGTGAAGGATAGTTGAATTTGAGAAGGATGCCTTCGGTCTTCTTGTCATACCAGTCGAAGGTGAAGGTGAGCCTGTTCTGGAACATAGCGAGATCCAGTCCGAGGTCAATCATCTTAATCTTCTCCCAAGACAGGTTAGGATTGGAGAGAGTTGTCTGCACATATCCTGTGGTTGCCTTGGTTCCAATCATGGAAATGCCTGAGGTATATGCCTGAAGGACAGAGAGGTAAGGATAGTTTGACGAACCTACGTATTGGTTTCCGAGCATACCCCATGAAGCCCTGATTTTCAAGTTGTCGAGGTACTTTCTGGTAGCTGCCATGAAGTTCTCTTCAGTGATTCTCCAACCTGCTGAAACAGAAGGGAAGAGTCCGCCGCGGTTGTCTTTGTGGAAACGTGAGGACAGGTCGTAGCGCAGGTTGCACTCGAGCAGATATCTCTCGTTCCAGTTATAGCTCAATCGGCCGAAACCGGATCTGATTGCCCATGAAGAATAGCCGGAATCGTTGCTCATTGTCTCCGGATCTCCAAGACTGAGGGTAGGCTCCTGCTCTGTGCTGAGATTGTTTCTTGAAGCTTCGAACATGCGGGCAGTGTACCATTCCTGGGACATACCGACAACTCCGCCGAGGTTGTGCTTTCCGAAGTGGAAGTCAAAGTTGCTCTGAAGGATGAATGTCTGCTGGATATTTCTGTAGTCAATGTTCTTGATGGAGTTCGGTGACTGGTATCTGTTGGTCTCCCCATTGTCCGGATTGACGAAAGTGATGGTCTTCTTGAGAATGTCTTTCAATCCGTTGTAGGATGTGAGGTTATATGTCGCGCTGACGTCCCAGCCCTTGAGAATGTCCACTTTGACAGTTTCCATTATCGAGAGTTCGTCTGCATCTGTCTTGATCCTGCCGCCGTCGTACAGGACAGCCACCGGGTTGGTGTTGCCTCCGCCATAACCCCAAGAGCCGTCTGTGAAACGGAGAGGGGAGTTAGGCGCGATTCGCATTGCATTGTAGATGGCTCCGCCGCCGCTGGTGAGCGAACTTACAGGAGAAGTCACTTTTGTGGTGGTGTATCCGATGTTGGATGAGATGGTGACTCTGTCGATGAGTTTCGTGTTGATTTTGAAACGTATGTTGTGCCTGCGCTCTCCGGTGCTGTTTCCGGCTGTGAGACCGTCCTGGTCGAAGTATCTGTAGGACAGCATGTAACCGCTGTTTCCGAGTGTTCCGTTGAGGCTGACAGAGTAGTTCTGCTGAGGAGCTACCTTCTTGAGGACTTCGCCGACCCAGTTGGTGTTTCCGAAATAGTTGGGGTCCGAGTTGTTGCGCACCTTGTCGAAATGTTCAGGAAGCCAGGCTGCCGGGCTGCCTACATTCTTTCTTGCCTCGTTGTCGAGGGTCATGAACTCGATCGCGTCGCACATCTCCGGCAGTCTTGTCGGAGTCTGTATTCCGGCATAGGCTGAGAAGTTGATTCTTGTGACGCCGTCTTTTACAGTGGCGAGTTTCTTGGTGGTCACGAGAAGGACACCATTTGCTGCCCTGGCTCCGTAGATTGCTGCGGAAGCCGCGTCCTTGAGGACTGATACGCTTTCGATGTCTTCCGGGTTGATGGATGTGATGTCACCTTCGACACCGTCGATCAAAATCAGAGGATTGGCATTACCGATGGTTCCCACTCCACGTACTCTGATGGTGGTATTTGCCTGTCCTGGCTGTGATGAGGAGTTTACGACCGTCACACCCGGGAGAAGTCCCTGAAGTCCTGAAGCGACGCTTGAAATAGGTCTTGCATTCATTTCTTCACTATTGATCATCGCCACCGCACCGGTAAGATTGACCTTCTTCTGGACACCGTAGCCGACAACGACGGTCTCCTGAAGCATCTGAGTGTCTTCAGCGAGGACCACTTTTCTCGCAGCTGCTGAACCGGCAACTATGATCTGCTCCTTGTAGCCGAGGCTGCTGATTCTGATCTTGGTCTGGGCTGAAGGTACTATGAGTTCCCAATTTCCGTTGGCGTCAGTGATGGTGCCGCCCTTTGCTCCTTCAATCAGCACGCCTGCACCTATTATAGGCTCTCCGGTACTGTCAATGACAGTTCCGCTGGCCTTGAATGTCGTCGCTTTAGTTTCTTTGTCAATGTCTTTCTTCTCCTCGCTGAGCACGATCTGATGGCCGTTTATCTCATATGAGATGGCCAGGCCGCTGAAAATTCTGTCGAGGATGAATTCAATGCTCTTGTCCTTCGCATCGATGCTTACCAACGCGTCTTTGTCAGGGAGCATATTACTGTAGAAGAAGCTGTACTCGCTTTCGTTCTCCAATGTAGCAAGGGCCTCCGTAAGAGGAATGTCCTTGAATGAGACACTTATCTGACCGTGCAGAGGTGCCGCATTCATCAATACGCTGAAGAACAACGTGATGATTAAAAGTTTTGATTTCATTATTTTTATTATTGGTGTTATTGTTTTGTATTTACATGGTGGTCAGGTATTCCGGTACTTGGGCGTTATTTGCGTCCCGTGCGCCGTCTGCTGAACTTTATCGTGTTGTAGTACATCTGGGCTTCCACCGGCGATGTCGCTGTGATAAGGTCAAGCACATTGTTCAGAGAACTGTTTCTCACAAGTCCCGTGTAGGAGTAAGCCGTCACGCTTTCGTCCTCGAAGATGACATTGACATTGTACATTCTCTCGAGAATTGCTCCTATCTCCTTGAGGTTGTTATTGTTGAAGAAGAGTTCATTGTCACGCCAAGGGATGAGGTGGTTTTTGTTCGGCGCGTCATATTTCCTCATTTCGCCGCTTTTTACATTGTAGCTTATTTCCTCTGCCGGCTTCATGATCATTTCCCTGCCGTCTGCAGTCGCCTTCACGCAGCCTTCGACCAATGTCGTAACTATCTCAGGCTCAGAATTGTAAGCTCTTACATTGAACTTGGTTCCGAGAACCTCGACCTTCATCTGCCTGGCTGATACGACGAGCGGAATCTCTTCATTGCGGGCAACTTCGAAATAGGCTTCGCCATTCAGGTCAATGTCGCGGTTCTTCACATTGAAATCAGATGCATAACGGATCGAACTGCCAGAGTTGAGCATGACCTTGGTCCCGTCCGGGAGTGAAACCGTGCTTTTCTGACCGTTCGCGGCGATGCACTCAAAGACATTGGCCTCGGCCTCTCTGCCCTTGCCTGCCACGAATCCTGTAACGACAGCTATGGCGACCACTGCAGCCGCCGCAGTCCACTTGAATATTCTTCTGAACAGCAGTTTCTTCTGTGCCTTGATTCCGATAAGCAGTTTTCTGCGGATTCTCTCCTTCTGGATGCCGGACATTCCGCCACTTGCGTTCTGCCATTGGGAAAATGCGTATTCGTCGAAAGCCTGCGCTGCATCCTCCTCGTCCATCATGGCGCGGAGCTTCGCATTTTCTTCGGCTGTAGTCTTTCCGGAAAGGTATTTTTCTATCAGTGAATGAAATCTTTCGGTTTCCATATTCTGTGGTTTTGCTATATGTATCCACAGAATCCATAAAACCTTACAAGAAAATTGAAAAAAATATTAAATTTTGCTCAACTTAAGATTACCGCCAGCATCAGAAGCTCTGAAATCCTCTGACGGATAGCGTTTTTCGCCCTTGCGATCTGGGTTTCCACGGTTTTGGGAGAAATGTCCAGACGCTCGCTTATTTCGTGGACGGACAGCCCCTCGATAAAGCGCATCTTGTAAATCATTCGTCTGGATTCAGGCAGGGCGGCGATTGCAGCTTCGGCTTCCGCCAATATGACGGCCGTGTCTCCAGTCTCGAGCTCTTCCTGTCGGACACAGTCGCTATTCGACACATAGTCAATGTATTTCGATGCGGTCACCTGTCTGCGCAGTTCCTTGAACACGGCATTGCGGGCCACTACATAAAGCTAAGCCGGCACGTTTCCGTCAGGTGAAATCGAGGCCCTTCGGCTCCACATCAGGGCGAAGCAGGACTGCGTGATGTCTTCGGAAAGGTAAGTGTCTTTAAGGATGGCGAGGGTGAAATTGAAGACCATTCCCGCATACTTGTCATACAACGCCGAAAACGCCTCAATAGACGAGGCATTCAGCTGCTCTATGAGTATTTGGTCTTCTTTCATGATGTAGCGGGAGTTCTGGGTTGCTACCACAAAGATAGGAAATAAAGTCAAGTTTCCCGCTACAACTTGGATTTTCAGGCCTCCGAGCCCTCTACAGGGTGCACCAGAAGGTGACGATGAAAGGTATTGAAAACTCGAGCACGAAGCCGTGGAACAGCGAAACCACAGCATATTGCTTGCCGGATGAGTCCATGATGATAGGCAATGTCGTGTCCATCGAAGTTACTCCGCCTGCGGCGATCGGAGCCAATGGCCCTGCCACTTTTACCAGCAGCGGCGACAGGAGCAATGTGAACATCTCCCGGACAATGTTCGAGAGCAATGCGATGGTACCGAGTTCCGCTCCCCTGTATTCTGTAATGAAGATACTGGACAATGAATAGTATCCGAAGCCGGAACCGACTGCCAGACAGTCTGTTGCGCTGCGTCCATGCAGCAGGAGAGCAGCGGCAAGTGCTCCTGCCAATGTGCCGAGAAGCGTACCGACCGGAAGCAGCGACATCCTCAGGTCCAGAGTCTTGAACTTGGATATGAAACTGTTGTCGCTTCCCACTCCTGCACCCACGAAGAAAAGCAGGGCACAGAGGGCATAGAACGTAAGATTGCCCTCGGATATGCCTGAGGGAATCAGGCCGGACAGTCCTGCGGCAATGCCGATGATGAAGAAACTGATAATGACAAGGCTGCCTTTCATCTCGATTTCCTCCAGCTTATATATTGCCACAGAATCCATGCGAAAACGCAACTTCCTGCCGTGCACAGCGTCGCAATCACGACTGCATCCAGTCCGAGTGAGGGCAATGCGGATATGATCTTCTTGTTTCCGCCGACTTCCACGCCGAGCAGGAACAGCAGAATCCATATGAGCAAGGTCGTCGCCTTGGAAATCCATTGACAGTCCCGTTTTCTCAGGAGCCATCCGAAGGCAATGCCTCCGAACATGCAGCCGATAACTGTAAACATCTATTTGTCAGTATTTTGCGATTTCGTAATGAGTCTATGCTGCGATTGCAGAAAGGCTTTCCTGTTCTTTTCCAGTGTCGCCCGTTCAGTTTCGGGCAATGCGAAATCGCAGAATCTTTCCCATATATAGTTTACGGCCTGCTGGGACGGATGCACCATGTCTTCTGCATAGAAACGGTAGTCCCTCAGCTCGTCCATCATGATCTCATAAGCAGGGAAGTAAACGCATTGGTCCGGATGATTCTCTACTACAGATTCCACGGCCATAAGCAGGGTACTTTTGCTGATCTGGTTGCCGTGCGCACTGTCTTTGAGATGCCGTATGGGGCTGACTGTGAATATGAAACGCTTCTGTGGGTACTTCCCGACAAGAGAATTGAGCAGTACCGAACAGGTCTTCAGCGAAAGCCTTTCGCGGGTGAATTCTTTGGCATCACGTTTCAGGCAATTGGACACGATCTCGCCTGTGGCATTGAACCGGAAGGTCCAGGCCGTGCCGAGCGTGATGATTATCGTGGAAGCCTCGCGGAAGAAGGACGATGCTTCGGCAAGGGATTCATTGGCATTGACAAGAAACTCTGCGCTTGTCGCCCTTGCGGCTGCGGTGTGGTGGCTGAATGAACAGACCAGCTGCGCTCCGGCGCCCATCTGCACGCACTCGTCTTCGCCGAAAGGAACAGCAGAACCCAGCCTCCGAACTGCATTGCAGACGGAAACCGGATTGTACAATGTTCCAAAAGGATTGGTGCAGGCCCGGAACCCCATGTTCTTCATTATGAGGCCGATATTGTCGGAAAAACAACTGCCGAGCAGCAGGATGCTGTCATCGAAACTGATTTTTATCTTGCTTTCCGGAATATCCACCGGGGTCTGCAACTTTATCATATTTTGTCTGTTTGTGAGGAAAAGTTACTTTTCCATGGATTCGATTACTGAAAGGTTGGCTTTCCTTACTCTCGCCTCATCCATTTTCAGGACTTTGCGGTCGTAAGTCATAAATCCGTTCACCTCGCCTTCCACGTCAGTGGTCTGCGTATAGACAGCTGCGCTGAAGCCGCTTCTGACCATTTCTTCCAGGTCGCGCGCATATTCCACGTAAACATCTGTAACCTCATCTGAGTTCTTGTACTGAACGTAGCCCCAATTGCGGTCTTTCTGCCACAGATGTCCTTCGAGAGGCAGGCCGATTCCGCCGTATTCTCCGAGGACAGTGACGTAATTGCTGTCGAAGAAACGCTGTTTAGGACCCGGATATCTGTGCTCGTCGAGGATGTCACCGCATTTTCTGTGGTTTCCGCCTGAAGCCGAGTTAACAAGTCTGGTAGGGTCGAGTTCCTTGGTATATTCAGCGACTTTCTCTGTGTCGAACTGTCCCCAGGCCTCATTGAACGGAACCCATACGACTATACAAGGGAAACAGCGTCTGGCTCCGATGATCTCAGTCCATTCCTTATAGTAGTTCTTTTTCCATTCGTCAGGTACAGGTGTGTCTGTGCCCTCGTCCCAATTATTATAGACCCACTTGTTGGTGGAGTTGTCAGCAATGCTCGGCATATCCTGCCATACCATCATTCCGAGCTGGTCGCAGTGGAAGTACCATCTTGCAGGCTCTATCTTGATGTGCTTGCGTATCATATTGAAGCCCAGTTCTTTAGTCTTGACGATGTCGTATCTCAATGCCTCGTCTGTCGGAGCTGTGTAGAGTCCGTCAGGCCACCAGCCCTGGTCGAGTGGGCCGAACTGGAACAGAGGCTTTCCGTTCAATGCCATTCTCTTGTAGTTGTGCGAGTCAGTGACCACGGAGATTTCCCTCATTGCCGCATAGCCTTCCACCCGGTCCAGAACCTTGCCGCCACGAATTACTGAAAGGCGCAGTCCATAAAGGTACGGGGAATCAGGAGACCAGGTCTTTACTTCCGGCAATGTGACTGTAACCGCCTTGCCTTCAGCTGCTTTCGCGCTTGCGATGACCTTTTCGGCCGGCTTCTCAGGAGAGTATCCTACGCCGCCCTCCAGCACTTCTGCCAATATGATGTCGCCTTCGGCTGTTCCTTTTGTCAATGTCTTGACTGTCAATGATTTCGTATCAATGTCGGCTACGGCTTCATAGCTCAGGAAGCGTGTTTCCGGCACTGTCTCCAGCCATACGCTCTGCCATATTCCCGAAACCGGAGTGTACCAGATTCCTTTAGGCGAAAGCACCTGCTTGCCCCTAGGCTGGAATGACTTGTCGCTGCTGTCTGCGACTTTCACCACGAGCTTCTGCTCGCCTTTCACATTGAGGTATGGGGTGATGTCGAACGAGAATTCCGTAAATCCGCCTGTGTGCGTTCCGAGGAATATATCATTGACATAAACATCTGCTTTCCAATCTACAGCATCGAAGTTGAGCATCGTCCTCATTCCTTTCTGGGCCTTGGCCTGGAAAGTGGTGCTGTACCACAGGTTCTCATTTGGCTGAAGGATTCTTCCGACTCCTGACAATGATGATTCGATGGCAAACGGCACGAGTATCTGGCCGTCGTTTTCTGCCGGCTGAGGCTCACCGCATTTGGTGACGGCATAGTTCCACAGTCCGTTCAATGATTTCCAGTCGCCTCTGACCATCTGCGGTCTCGGGTATTCCGGATGGCAGGATTCAGGAGAAACCTGCTCTGACCATGTGGTACGGATGTTTTCGCCTGCCGGAGCCCAGTTCTGAGCTGCTGCCGACAGCGGTAAGGTCAATGCTGTCGCAATAATTAGTGTAGTGATTCTGTTCATGTTATTATTGTGTGTAATAATTTGTAACGAAATAAAATCGAATCCTCTAATTTACGGTTTTTTCGTTAGAATTCGTACATGTTCAACCCTGTCTCTTCGGAAAATTTCCTGCCGAGATGAGCCTTTGAAGGTATCACGACCAGTTCACATGCCCCGCTTATGACTGCGGAGAAAAGATGTCCGCAGATGGCGGAACAGTCTGAGCGTCCGAACGTTGCGTGAAGATGCAGATACACATTGCCGTCCTTCTCGGAGATGTTTCCGGTGAGATTTGCCATTTCCATCTGCTCCTTGAACTCCATGTCCACATATTTCTTGGTGGCAGGGTTCAGAAAACGCAGAACCACATCATTCACGGCTCCGAGACCGTAAATCTCTCCTGCCAGGATGTTCTCTTTCCTGCAGAATTCGGTCAATGCCGCAGCAACTTCACAATGATTGTCAATGCTGAGAAAATATCTGTCTTCAGCTTTCGTGTACTTGTACATAGTATAATAATTATAGGTATATCAGTATGGCTATCGCTCCGACTGCTGCGGCAATGACTGTTTTTATAAGCTTGACAGTCAGCCAGCTGCGTTTGTTTTCGGCGATCAGCGGCAGGCAAGCGTGTCCGTCCTGGGAAATGCAGTTGGCGAGCAGGACCGGGAACGGAAGAATCCCTGCGGCGAACATTGACACGAAAACAAGGTGCGGGCCCGACTCAGGAATCAGTCCGGCAGCGACCGCAATCACGAGCATAAGCCAGATGTTACCCTTGATCCAAGTTTCGATGTCAATATAGATGGACAATATCCCGAATAACGCGAGCACGCCGAATGTCCATGCGAAAATCGTAGGCAAATGCCTCTTTATCACGTGTTTCCATACGTGCTCTTCCAGGAAGTGGCGCAAGTTGTGGGCATGCTTGCCGTGCTCTTCGCCCTCCTCGTGATGATGGCAGCATTTCTCGTGATGGTTGCCCGCTTCGTCATGATGATGGCCGCATTTCTCGTCATCGTGGCTGTCCTCGTTATGGTGAGGGCAGCAGTCCACGTCCTCGTGGCCGTCCTCCCCGTGATGGCTGTGCTTCTCCCCGTCGTGATGATGGCCGCAGTCGCAGGAATGGATCTCGTAATTGTCGTCACGGCTCCTGTCAGCGCCGATGTTCATCATCTTGCCCTTCTTCTGCATTGACCCGACAATGATTTCTGTCAATGCGCCTATGCCGATTCCGAGAACGAAAAGCCCGCACATCATCATCAGCGCAGTGCCTGGAAATTTCGCCAGCATTATGAATGCTTCGTCGCCGGTCGTGGCTATCAGCGTGGCCAGCAGCGCGCCGAATCCTATCATTCTGTGAGAGTAGAGTGATACGCCTGCAAATCCGCCGAGGCATCCCGGTATGAGACCGAGGGCCGCAGAGGTTATAATCTGTCTGCCTTTGTGCTTCTCGAGACTGTGAAACATTTTTCCCTGAGTGCAGACATTGAAAATCTCTATCAATGTCATCATCAGTATTACGAGAGCGCAGATTTCTATACTTTCCTTGAATGCATCTATGAGTGCGTCAGGTATATCGTGTGGCGTGTGGGAAAGTTCTCCGTGGATGTGTAAAGGTAAGATGAACATAGGTTTATTGGTAAATGGTTCCCGCGATATAAAGGCTTATGACGGGCCTGAGCGGTGAATTGGTCGTCAGAATTATAGCTGTTTCATTGTCCCCGACAGGGAGATTGCCTGTGTCAAGTGTGCATTTGAAAGAATTTTTTCCGCCGGAAGGCGTGTCAATGAACTCTGCCGGCACTTTCACACTGTCGTTTTCCGCATCGCATTTGTAAATGTGAAAACCGCTGCCACCCATATTCTTGTAAGAGAATGTTGCTGTGACAGCAGTGCCTTTGCGGACTTTTCCGAAATGGTAAGTGCTCGCGTCAAATATCGGCTGGGCTCCGTTTTCCTGTTCCTCGGCTGTCCAGGAAGAGAAGTCTTCCTTCGTGAAAGCCTTTATACTCAATGCTTTATGTGGCTGACCGTTCACTACAGGAGTTGCGAAGTAAGTGTTTCTGCCCCACCTTGACCTGTCTGCCGTGACGATGTATGTCATTTTAGCAGTGGTTCCGGCCGGTATCGGGTTCGGCGAAATGGAGACTGAAAGTCCCGGTGACACGTTCGTAAATGAAATCCTGACAGGGGAGTTGCCGACATTGGCCACGGTCACTCCGTCGCTTTTCTGGCCGCCCTGAGACAGGTTCCCCAGTTGGAAAGAGGATTTTCGCAGGGCCAATGTTCCTCTTCTTTCAGGATATAATTCATTGAGCGACAGTTTCTTGGCATGGACTATCCCTCGAAGCCTGAGTATCACCGGCTTCTTTACTCCCGAAATATATACTGTCAATGTCTTGTCGAAAGGGTAGGGGCCTTCGTCATTGGTGTAGGTGGCTGAAATGGTGCCTGACTTTCCCGGCATAACCGGTTCGCGTGTCCATTTTACCCTGGTGCAGCCGCAACTGCTTACAACATTGTATATGACTGCCGGTTTGGCAGATATGTTGGTCACCGTGAACGTGCAGCTCTGCTCTCCCTGTCCTACGGTGAGGTCGCCAAAGTCGTGTATGGTCTTGTCGAAACGCACAATCCCGTCATATTCAGTGGTTTTGCCGTCAGTTTTCACTTGAGCGTACAGAGCCGCCGAAAATAAGGCTGCGGTGATAGTCGCAGCCAGATATTTGTAAATCTTCATCATTGCGGCTTAAGTTCCTGCAAAAATCTAACCACTATTGATTATTTGACAGATTTCACATACATTTGCATTCGTATAAAAGCAACAACCAAAAGAATTTTAATATTATGGCTTACAAAATTTCTGAATCAGAGTGCGTAGCTTGCGGTACTTGCATCAGCGAGTGCCCTGCAGGTGCTATTGTAGAAGGCGATGTTTATCACATTGATCCGAACCTTTGCCTTGATTGCGGCACTTGCGCCGGTGTTTGCCCTATGGGCGCGATTCATCCGGGAGACGAGTAGTACGCGTCTGGAATCCGACACGAGAGAGACCTGCGGCTATGATGCTGTCGGCGTCTCTCTTTTTTGTGCTCTAAAATGTATTGAATTTAGAAAAATATTCATATATTAGCAGGTTGTTTGATGGTTAATTACTTAATAATTAGATAATGAAACTTTCTATTTTTAACACTCTCCGTGCGGCAGCCTATGCAGTTGCGGCCGGACTCTTCGTTACTGCGGCAGTAGGATGCGATCCTTCAAGCAGTAATGACAAATCACTTTCAGTTTCTGACAGGTCAGTCATTCTCGATGGTGAAGGCGGCTCTCAGAAAATTTCAGTTTCAGCAAACGGCGTGTCATGGATTGCCACAGCTGCTGATTCTTGGGTAAAGGTAACTCCTCAGTCAGGAACCGGTGACTCATTTGTAGTAGTTTCCGCTGAAGCGAACAATACGGCTGAAATGAGAACTTCTTCCATTACTTTTGAGGCTCCAGGCGTAAGTCCGGTTGTGGTTTCAGTTCTTCAGAACGAAGGCTCAGGCTCTTCTGTAAGCGGCTCCGGCTATGAGGTAAAGAGCGTTATGTTCGCTTACTATGGTGACGGCCTTAACACTGGCGGAAAACTTGCTAATGTTGCTGTCTGCCTGTTCAATCAGGTTCCTAATGAGACCACCGGTAAATTCCAGAGTTATCCTCTGAAGGTCGTTGAACTTGTTACCAGTGTGCCTTTCAGTGATAACTACGAGACTGCTTGCAAGTCAGTTCTCGGACATTCATACAAGACAAGCAAAACCGATAAGGAATATACTATCAATATCGCGAATTCATATTATGCCAATATGATTTCTGAAAGCAATACAGATGAGAAGAATGTCGTTTCCGCTGAGCTTACTGTATCTGAATTCCAGTCGAACGGTACTGTTAAAGTTTCCTACAATGTGACATTTGATGACAAATCCACAATGAGTGGAGTGTTTGAGAGTGACAAGGTTTTCCTTGCGGACTACAGCAAGGCTGCTGATTCTACATTGGAAAGTGACATAAATCCTGTATTTACAAGTGCGACGGCAACAATATATGAGATGGAAAAAGTGAAAGAATGTGCATTGGCTCTGGTTGATTTTACAGGTCCTACTTCTGATGGCCAGGATGTTCTTGCTCTTGGTATTTATACTGATTATGCGGATCTTACTACACTTGATCTTTCAGGAACATATCCTTGTATAGCTGATGATGCTGATCTTGTACCGAATACTTTTATTCCTGGTGCATTGAAAGATACAGGTGACGGTAGGGTCAGACTGATTCCGACAATCTACTATCATAACACATCTAAGGGTGTTACCGCGTATGCTGTTCCTCATTCCGGTTCAGTAGTGTTCGCTAAATCAGGTGAGAAATATGATGTAACATTCAATTTCAAAGATGGCAACGGCTTCGCTATCTCCGGTAAATGCACTATCAGTATCAGTGCGTCAGTAGGTAAACTCGGCACGTCTTCAGCAAGTCCATATTCAGTGAAGGTGGCTGATTTCGCCCGCAAATCTAACATCGGTGTTGCCAAACTCCCTTCAGTGAAGTTCGAAAGACTCTAATCAGAATACGTCATACGGCTTCGGGCCAGTCTTTTTGGCTGCCGGGCTTAGATATCCACAAGGTCGATCCGTAAAAGATCGGCCTTGTTTTTTCTGTCTAGTCCTGAAAAAAGTTTACCGATGTTGAACACGATGCGCAGCGCGTAATCGGCTATGTATTAGTATTTTAGGCGTTTTCAGAGTTGCCAAAAAACCAACTCTGATTTTGGTTAAATGCTTGATATTCAGTTATTTGCAGGTTGCGCCGCAGTGACAGGCAGTAAGGTTGCCCCCGTGAGGACTTGCCTCCCTCGGCACTAGAGGGAGGGGCCCGCGATAGAGGGAGGGCCTGGTCCTCGCGGGGGCTTCTTGCTGCCGCACGTGCCATCTCTGCGTGGCTTTCCCGGCCCGGCATCTGATGACCTGTCTCAATCCCCCTAACCCCCTTTTCAAGGGGGCACATCAGGGCCTACGGGCTTTCCATCGCCGCAGTGGCTTTCCCTGCCCGCCAACTCCGGCCCGGCATCTGATGATGCCTTGGTAACCCTTCGGACTGTTCGTCAAGCGCGAATAGACTCTAATAGGAGGAAAGCACTAAACCGCCCTGATAAACGGAACCAATGAGCATATCCCTAAAGTTTAAAAATACCTGTAATCTATTGAACTATAGGTTATTATACGGGGTTAAGCCTGCATTCAATGATGCTCACTCCCATAAAAAAACAGGGGGATGAGCATCTTTCTGTTTGGGCTATAAGTTGCGTAACTGATTGTGGGATAGCGGATTGAATAGCTATTTGCTCTACTGTCGATATGCTCATTGGTACGAAACGCTGTGAATTCTCAGGCTGGTAAATTCACAGTTACAACATTCCCCGGAGCAAATCTCTGTCTATTTGTATAATCCTGGACAATGTCGGCAGAGATATTCCATAACGTCGTCTCATTATCGATGCTAAAGATATTCTTTCTTCTACCGATAACTGCATAATACTTTTCTTTCCGTATTTCTCACGAATATAGATATCTCTCGACGCACAAAGTTCATCATCACTATACCGGCTTTTGGCTAATATCCCAGTGTCTGCTTCAAGTTCGGCATCATTGTTTTTAAGAATGTAGTATAGAAGCTGCATAGGGCGGACGAATATTGTTTCAACTGTCTTGTAATCAACATAGTCGCCGGGGAAAATCATACCATTCATATCTATACGCCATTCAGCAGGAAATTTACAACGACTTCCAGTTATTTCTCTCATTTTGACGACAGGCAGACTTGATATCGGTGTATAATTATGTAACCCGAATGAGCGTGATGCAAAGTACAAATTTGTGGAACTCCACCTGTATTCTCCAGGCATAATCTGAATACCGGCAGACATCGGATTCCTTAAAACATAGGCGATGGCGCGGACACAATAATTAGGGTCTGACATTTCTTTACACCCTATATCTGCCCCGTTCAGATTACGTTCCATTCCATATTTATTCTTCAAGTATTTGCCGATAAGAAGTTTATAGTGTTTCATAAATAATAGTCCATCGTCTTTTTCGCAGTCGAGAATGAAGTGAACGTGATTATTCATAAGACAGAAAGCAAGAATCTTGACATCTATGTATTGTATCTTGCAGATAGCAATGGCGTTCATTCCATAGATATAGTCTTCGTTAGATGAGAAAATGATGTTTTTCAACAATCCGTTTGTGCAAAAATGATAATACATTGTTTTTTTACGCAAAATAAGGAAAAACTATCCGTGTTCAGAAAATGAAAACGCAATATTTGAAAAAGTTGCCTTAGGTGCACGTACAAGGCTGTTTTTATTCGATGGGAAAGACAATGTTTGCCGCAAATAAAGTCTTTAAAGCTCAAAGGAAATCACTTATAGTATGCAACCAGCAATAGGTCAATTTCGGAAAAAGTTTATTCTTTCGCGTAGAGAATGGATTCCGAGTGTCCTGTGACTAAGAGCTGGACAGCGGCATAGCCCGCGGCGAATTGCGAAGCACCTGAGCAGAGCGGGCTTTTGCCGCTGCCGGCGCTCACGCGTCAGTTGCCAGAAACTGGCGGGCAGTGACAGCCTTGTGGCGATGGAAAGCCAGCAGTCCCTGATGAGCCCCCTTGAAAAGGGGGATGGGGGATTAAATAGGATTTCGTTTCAGTTTGCGAGACCTGCAGGTGTTATTTGCGGTTGTCGGAGTTGCTCTGGACGCGAGATCTTTAGGCGATTTTCGCCGCTCACAGCGTGCACGCTACAGCCTTTACCGTCACGTTTTGGCCGTCCGTCGAAAAATAAGCGAAGCCCGCCGTTGCAGTCTTGGCAGTTAGTAAGCGTCTCGGCAGAAAACGTAGATGACGCAGAAAACTGAACCGATGAGCATATCCCTAAAGTTGCAAAAATGCCTGTAACTTATTGAACCATAAGTTATTATGTGGTATTAAGCCGGCATTTAATGATGCTCACTCCCATAAAAAAAACAGGGAGATGAGCATCTTTCTGTTTGGGCTATAATGTGTGTAACTGATTGTAGGATAGTGGATTGGATAGGTATTTGCGCTACTGTCGATATGCTCATTGGTACGAAAAACAACTCAGGATAAACGAGATTATGGGGATCAAGAGTGAAAGAAACGTAAGCGAAGATCGCTGGAAAACGAAGATTGGTGTAAAACGAAGATTGGTGGAACGCGAAGATTGGTGGAAAACGAATGTAGGAGTCGTCCTGGATGAACGAAGTCTAGGCGGATGAATGGAGCGAAACAAAAGTGGTCAGAAAGGCAAATGTGGGTGGAAAACAAATGTGAGAGCCAGACAAAAGTGGGTGAGACTGTCCGAAAAGTCAAACATTCCTCAGTGAGAATCGAGAATCCGATTCCGGCCTTGTATAGGGGTACGGAGTATTTCAGTCTCGCAAGGACTTTTCGGATGACCTTGGGTGGAAGCAAAATCAAAAGTCGTCAGTAAAAACAAACGAGGCCGACCCAAAGGGTCAGCCTCATTCGGTTTATGTTCTTCGCGCTAAGTAACCGATAGAGATAACCGATTCCTTAGCCGAAAAGTGATTACAACTGTGGACCAGCCTTAACGAGAGCCTTGCCTGCGCGGTTGCCTTCGTATTTGCCGAAGTTCTTGATGAACCTTGCAGCGAGGTCTTTAGCCTTAACTTCCCAGTCAGCAGCATTTGCGTATGTGTCGCGAGGGTCGAGGATGTGAGTATCAACACCCTTGAGCTCTGTAGGAACTACGAAGTTGAAGTAAGGGATAGTCTTGGTAGGGGCGCTGTCGATGCTGTGATCGAGGATAGCGTCGATAATACCACGGGTATCACGGATAGAGATACGTTTTCCTGTACCGTTCCAGCCAGTGTTTACGAGGTAAGCCCTTGCACCGCTCTTCTTCATGTGGCGAACGAGCTCCTCAGCATACTTTGTAGGATGGAGTTCGAGGAATGCCTGTCCGAAGCAAGCAGAGAATGTAGGAGTAGGCTCGGTGATACCGCGCTCTGTACCTGCAAGCTTAGCTGTGAAACCTGAAAGGAAGTAGTACTTTGTCTGCTCAGGATCGAGGATAGATACTGGAGGAAGTACTCCGAATGCATCAGCTGAAAGGAAGATGACCTGCTTAGCAGCTGGAGCATGTGATACAGGACGTACGATGTTGTGGATGTGATAGATAGGGTAAGATACACGAGTATTCTCGGTAACGCTCTTGTCTGCGAAATTGATCTTGCCGTTCTCGTCCACTGTCACGTTCTCGAGGAGAGCGTCACGGGTGATGGCACCGTAGATATCCGGTTCTGACTCCTTGTCGAGGTTGATGACCTTAGCGTAGCAACCACCTTCGAGGTTGAAGATACCGTTGTTGTCCCAGCCGTGCTCGTCGTCACCGATGAGGAGACGCTTAGGGTCTGTAGAAAGGGTAGTCTTGCCAGTTCCTGAAAGACCGAAGAAGATAGCGGTGTTCTCACCGTTCTTGTCGGTATTTGCAGAGCAGTGCATAGAAGCGATGCCCTTGAGAGGCAGGAAGTAGTTCATCATAGAGAACATACCCTTCTTCATCTCACCACCATACCAAGTATTGAGAATAACCTGCTCGTGTGATGTTACATTGAAGAGGACAGCAGTCTCAGAACGGAGACCGAGCTCCTCATAGTTCTCAACCTTTGCCTTGGCTGCGCAATATACTACGAAGTCTGGCTCCTGATCGAACTCTTTCTGGTTCTTAGGACGGATGAACATGTTTGTAACGAAGTGAGCCTGCCATGCAACTTCCATAATGAAACGAACCTTCATTCTGGTGTTCTCGTTTGCACCGCAGAAACCGTCGACTACGAAAAGTCTCTTGCCGGAAAGCTGTTTTACAGCGAGCTTCTTGCAGGCTTTCCAAGTCTTCTCTGAAGCAGGATGGTTGTCGTTAGGATACTCTGGAGTGTTCCACCATACGGTGTCCTTAGAGGTCTTGTCCATAACGATGTACTTGTCCTTAGGAGAACGTCCGGTGTAGATACCGGTCATAACGTTGATGGCACCGAGTTCGGTCTCCTGACCTTTCTCATAACCGGTAAGCTCCGGTCTTGTCTCTTCGTTGAAGAGAACTTCGTAAGATGGGTTGTAAAGGACTTCTTTTACACCTTTAATTCCATACTTGCTTAAATCCAATGTTGGCATAATGTAAATAATATGTTTAAAATATTATAACTGATTTCGTTTTTCAAATCGCCTGCAAAATTAAGACAATTTTATGATTACTGCCACATTTGCAGACTTAATTTTTCGTATTTTTGTAAAAATTCCAACCCTGAACGTATGCAAAAAATTTGCCATATGAAGAGGATAAGGAATTTAAATTGTTTTACCACGACTTTCCTAAGTAATAATATATTATGGAGCCGATAGACATACTTGAACAATACTGGGGATATTCCTTGTTCCGTCCGATGCAGGAGAATATAGTGCGCACGGCATTGTCCGGAAAAGACGTGCTTGCCATCCTTCCTACAGGCGGCGGAAAATCAGTCTGTTTCCAAGTCCCGGCTCTTATGAAAGACGGCATTGCACTGGTCATTACACCGCTTATCGCGCTGATGAAAGACCAGGTGCAGAACCTGAACGCCAGAGGCATCAAGGCCGTAGCCATCTATGCCGGAATGACCCGCTGGGACGTGGACCTCGCCCTTAACAATGCCGCATATGGTGACGTGCGCTTTCTGTACATATCCCCAGAACGCATTGGCACGCGACTCTTCCAATCCTACATCCCGGTCATGAAATTCAGTTTCATAGTCATTGACGAGGCGCATTGCATATCCCAGTGGGGCTACGACTTCAGACCAGACTATCTGAAAATCGGGGAGTTGCGCGATCAGGTGGACGCGCCGGTGATAGCATTGACAGCGACAGCGACGCCGGAAGTGGCCGACGACATCATGGAAAAACTCAAATTCCGTGAAAAGACATTGATCCGAAGCGGCTTTGAACGCCCTAACCTTTCATATATAGTGCGCAAATGCGAGGATAAGATGGGGCAGATGCTGAATATCTGCAACGGCGTGAAGGGCACCGGAATCGTTTACGTCAGAAGCCGGAGCAAGACTGAAGAACTCGCAGCCGCGCTTTCCGCACAAGGAATCTCAGCCTCATTCTACCACGCCGGACTGGGCCACGAACTGAGGATGCTCCGTCAGGAAGAGTGGAAAAGCGGGAAAACCAGAGTCATGGTCTGTACCAATGCCTTCGGAATGGGAATTGACAAGCCGGATGTGCGCTTCGTCATTCACGCCGACATGCCAGATTCGCCGGAAGCATATTTCCAGGAAGCCGGAAGAGCAGGTCGTGACGGCAAGGACTCATATGCCGTGCTGCTGTGGAACTCCTCTGACGTGAAACGCCTAAGGCAGATAGAGACTGTCTCGTTTCCTTCATTGGAATACGTGGAGGACATATTCCACAAGGTGTTCGCGAACAGCAATTTCGCTTACGGACAGGGACTTGGATGCCAGGTGCGGTTCGACCTCATAGAGTTCTGCAAACGGTTTTCGCTGAACCGTTCCTCTGCCTACTACGCGATCAAATATCTGGAAAGAGAAGGGCATTGGACTTATACTGAGGACATTGAGGCTCCGACAAGAGTCCGCATAGCCGTAAACAGGGACGACCTGTACGATGTGGAATTCAGCGACAGGACAATGCTGGACGTCCTGGAAGTGCTTATGCGCCGCTATGACGGAATATTTTCATTCTCGGTCCCTATCGAAGAAGACTATGTCGCCCAACGATGCGGAATTTCGGTCCCGAACCTCAGGCAGACATTGTACAACCTCTCCCTCGAGCACGTGATAAAATACATTCCGGGGCAGCGTGCAGATGTGCTGACCCTTCACAGTGAGCACCTTACGCCCGGCAACGTGAAGCTTTCCCCGTCCCGCTACCAGATGTTGAAAGAAACTTGGCACAAGCGCATGGAAACTATGGTGGAATACGTGAGCGAGGAGAACACCTGCCGTTCCCGCTTCCTGCTTTCGTACTTCGGCCAGACCGAGTCCGCGAACTGCGGCCGTTGCGACATCTGCCGCGAAGGAAAAGCCTCTGAGGACGCTGCCCAGCCATCCGGCGGTGCCAATGAAAAAGTCAATGAAAAAGTCAATGAAAAGAATTTGACTGCCGAGGCGCTGACTGCTTTTGTCAATGAAACAATGCATGGCGCCTACACGCTCCGTGACATCAATGCCAGGTTTGCTGATCCGTCAGCATCCTATTCGCCTGATTATCTGACCATTCTGCGCGAACTCATAGACACCGGCAAGGTGCCTCCCTACAAGAGCTGACAGTCTCTGAACGGAGGCCGAGCTCCTCATAGACTCCGGCAAGGTGCCTCCCTACAAGAGCTGACAGGCGCAGAAGGATTCCGTAAGGAAGAAATGCAGTCCGTCACAGGCCCTGAAATAGTCCTGCATCGGCCCTGAACCGGTCTGTCACAGTCAGGCCCCTATCCCTCGATGACAAGCCCGTCGAAAGCCGGCTTTATGTCAATGTCGGGAGCAATTTCCAGCAACTGTCCGCAGAACTCCGGATATGTAGGAAAAGTATGAGACAGATGAGTCAGCCAAGTGTGCTCCGCTCCGATTGTCCTTGCAAGGTCAATGGCTTGATACAGAGAGAAATGCGAATGATGAGGCTTGTAGCCTACCGTATTGAGCGTAACATGCTTCAGCCCTTTCAGCTTGCAGAATTCGCTCTCCGGCAGCAGACTCATATCCGTTATATATGCAATGTCACCGAAACGGAACCCCAGGACCGGCATCTTGTCGTGCATGCCGCGTATCGGAATGATCTCAACCCCCTTTCCCGTAGGAGAAGTAAGAGCGCCGTGAAAGTCAATGTCATCTGCGACACAGGCAGGCGTGGCATTCCTGTTGTCAGTCGGGATGTGGTTCCCGTCCGAGTCCACGTAGCAGTAGCCGACATCATGCACCCAGACCAGCTCCCTGTCATCATCTCCAGGCTCCACGAAAAACGGCCTCTCATCTATCAGATGCACGTGCCATTCCGGAGCGCCAGGATATTTCTTCTCAGCGAAAACATAGTCGTAACTCTCTCGGAGCGAGTCCAATACCGGCTCTTCGCAATATATCTCGGCAGCCCTGCGGTCGATGTAGTTCAATGACCTGACATCATCCAGTCCACCCGTATGGTCCCTGTGGCTGTGCGTGAGCAGTATCGCATCCAAGTGCGAAACCCCCTGTCTGAGCATCTGCATTCTGAAATCAGGACCCGCATCCACCAGAATAGTCAGCCCGCCATACTCCACCAGAGCAGCAGACCTGAACCTTTTGTCGTGCTGGTCAATGCTTTGGCATACAGCGCATTTGCACCCTATGATAGGCACACCCTGCGACGTTCCGGTACCGAGAAAAGTCAGCCGCGCCTTCATAAAGTCACCTCCACAAGTTTTCCCGCTAGCGATTCGTCCCAATTCCGTTCCACCCTTATATAGTTGCCGGTGTAACCGCTCATCTTTCCGTCAGTGCAACTCTCCTCGAAAAGCACCTTCTCCTTCACACCTTTCTGAGAGTCAATGAATTCCTCATTCAGACTGCGGCACAGCCCCTCAAGCATCTCCACACGTTTGGTCTTGACGCAATCCTGGACTTGGTCCTTGCGCTCGGCAGAACGGGTACCGGCCCTTCTCGAGTAAGGGAAAATATGTATGAACGCAGGTCTGATCCTGTTTTTGAGGAAGTCGTACGTCTCCTGGAACAGTTCGTCAGTCTCACCGGGCAGACCGGCTATGACGTCTATTCCGAAGAACACCGAAGGCTTCAAACTGCCGTCAGGATATGTCTCGCCCGGCTTAGGATTCATCTTGCTGCGGATATAGTCTATCTTCTCAGCGAAAAATTCTGTGGTATATTTCCTTCCCACATCCTTCAGAATCGTGTCGCTGCCACTCTGGAGCGGAATATGGAAATGCGGCTGGAACTTGGTCCCTGACGCAATCCAGTCGATGATATCCTCAGTCAGCAGATTCGGCTCAATCGATGAAATCCTGTATCTCTCAATACCTTCCACCGCGTTCAGCCTCTTCAGCAGCTCCAGGAAGCTCTCCCCGCTTTTCCTGCCGAAATCACCGGTATTGACCCCGGTCAGCACAATCTCCTTTACACCTGCGGCCGCAATCTTTTCTGCTTCGCTGACAGCCGTGTCAATGCTTATGCTCCTGCTCCTGCCACGTGCAAACGGAACAGTGCAGTAGGCGCAGAAATTGTCGCATCCGTCCTGCACCTTCAGGAAAGAACGCGTGCGCTCCTCGCCGCTCGAGTAAGCCGCGAAAGTGGCGCTGTCGGATGGCATTGTCCTGTACTCATTTTCAGCCGGTCCGGCCGAGGCTTTTCCGTCAATGAGATCCAACGTCCTCTTTACCAGCAAACTCTTCTCATCAGCGCCGAACACCAGGCTGACGCCTTCGAGGGCTTCCACTTCCTTACGTTTTAGCTGGGCATAGCATCCTGTCACGACAATAGTCGCCTCAGGTGCGGTCCTGTGGATCTTGCGGATGATGTTTCTGGATTTCCGGTCGGCATGCTCCGTCACTGAACATGTATTTATAATATATAGGTCAGCCTTGCTGTTCCATGGAACGGATTCGTAGCCGGCCCTGATGAAATTTCTTTCGTATGTGGAGGTCTCGGCATAGTTCAGTTTGCAGCCGAGAGTGATATATGATGCTTTTTTCGTCATAGCAGTATGTCAATGTCCTAAAAGGGATGCCTCAATGTCCTAAAATGAGGAATACGCATGGCCTCTTGCCTATGACCTCGTTCTTGCCGGCAGTGAATTTCTTCCACTCAGCAATAGTCTTGGTCCGTATAAATGCGTCAGGCATAGTGATATTCGCAGCAATGCACAACTCGGTACTGTTCTGGCAGATGTTCAGTATGTCGGCAAACAGAGACTCGTTCCTGTAGGGCGTCTCTATGAAAATCTGAGTCTGATGCTCTGAGGCAGAACGCCTCTCAAGCGATTTCAGCGCCTGTCTCCTCTCGTCAGTCTTGGCCGGAATGTAGCCTGAAAATGCGAATGTCTGCCCGTTCAGTCCTGAGGCCATAAGCGCCAGCATAAGTGAAGACGGTCCGGAGCACGGCACTACCTCTATACCTTCTTTATGGCAGAGACTTACAAGCTGGGCACCGGGATCAGCCACTGCAGGAAGACCGGCTTCTGTAATCAGGCCGACGTCCTTCCCGTTTTCAAACAAGGTCAGCAGAGTCCTTACCTCGTCCGGCTTGGTGTGCTCGTTAAGTTCGTGAAAATCAAGTTCCTGTATATGTCCTTTCAGCCCTGCTGCCGACAGATATCTTCTTGCTGTCCTGGTCGCCTCCACCACGTAAGTGTCCAGTTTCGGCAGCATTGACAATACTCCTTCCGGTATGACTTCCTTCGGGTCGTTCTCCCCGAGCGGTGACGGTATCAGGAACAGTCTTCCCCTGTCATTTTTTCTTTCCATTTGTTCTCTTTTTCTTAGGCTCCTGAGCCTCTATTTTTATTCTGACTTTTCTTTCGTTCTGTATCTCCTGCTGTCTGGCAGCCTCCAGTTCCTGCTTTTTCTTCTTGCTGCGGAACAGGTTGCGCAGGAATTCGCCTATGGAATCGTACTCTTTCTGGTAGGTCAGACCGACTCCGTTCCTCTGCGAATTGTCCAGATAGTTAGTGTACTGGTCTGCCGAGTGCGAGAACAGGTTCAGCCTGAGCGCGCCCGGTTTGTCGAGTTTCACGTCAATGTCCAGGTCTCCCACGACCTCGCTTCCGGAGGTGTTGGAACTGTACTGCCTGTTGCCGATGGTGCCGTTCACGATTACCCTGTTGTTGAACAGTGCCGTGGACAGTGCCACGTCGAAGATGTCGCTTCCGCTTGCATTCTGCTGATAGTCAAGCCCGAAATCGACCGGTATGTTCAGTTTCTGCAATATGTTGTTCAGCTGTGCTGACATGATTTCCGAGACATTGGAATAGAGCATTGTTGAAGACGTGTTCGTGATGCCCGACTGCTCGTCCGGCAGGAAACTGTTGCTGATGAGCAGAGCCAGAAGCTGTTTCTGGACCTTGTCCTGCGTGTTGAGGGCACTCTCCACCTTGTTCATTGTAGTCGGGTCGAGGTCCGGGATGTTTATTGAGAAGCCTAGTCTCGGGTTGCGGATCTTGTCGGTTATGGAAATGCCGCACTCGACTGTCCGCCTTGCCGTGGACGTGGTATCAGCGATAAGCGTGCCCACAGAAGCCTTGGTCTTGTATAATGCATTGATATTCAGGTCGCTGTCCATAACGTCGCCGTTGAATCTGACGGAGCTGCCGTTCTGTATGGTGAAGTCCCTCTTGGCGATGCCCAATGCGACGAAATGATAGGTTCCGCTCGTGATGATGTAGTTTCCGTTTATGCTGAACGCCCCAGCTGAAGGCCTGATGTCCAGGTCAATGACTCCGTTTCCGTTGCCGCTCAGGATGTTGCCCGCGTCCTTGTCTATTTCAATGCTGGCAGTAACGTCCGGTGTGGCATTGATATGAAGCCTGATGCCGAGGCTGTTGGCCTGTTTCTCCTTTTCGCGCAGCCTTTCCATCATTGCCTCGTAAGGGTCAATGAAGATTTCCTTGTACGGTTCCTTGAAAGTCAGCAAGTTGGACTTGCCGCTTGAGGACGATGAACTTGTCGGGATATGGAATTCTCCACGTCCGGCGGTTCTTGCATCGGCGGACAGCAGGATCGAGTTGAGCGGTCCGGTGACAGACAGGTTTCCGGTAGCGGAAAGGCCTCCGTAGAAGAACGGGTTGTCCTTCTCGGCCAGGTTCAGGACTTCCATCTCGTTGAAATGTATATTTGTGTCGAAAGTCATGTCTCGGAAATGGTTCCAGCTGATGCCGCCGCTCACCGTACCTGTCTTGCCGAATCTGTCATTGACCTTTACGTTCTGGAATTTCACGCCGTTGCTGTCCAGTGATACCGGACCGTCAGTGATGTAACCGACATTGGTGAAGTCCACTTTAAGCAATGTGTTTTCCAGCCTGAGGTCTTTGCTGTTGATATCCAGTGCATTGTAAGGGCCGCTGAAGGCGATGTCGCCGGATATCTTGCCGTCGATGTCGCTGAACAGTGAACTCAGGAACGGCATGGCATATCCTGCATTGAGGCCGTCGAGCGAAATGTTTCCCTCCACCTGCCTGCTTGACGGGTAGAAATTGCCGAAGGCGTCGAATGTCTTCTTTCCGTCCAGCAGGTTGCGGCATACGTAGTTGAAGCCCTGCCTGCCCTCGTCCCAGACTCCGGCCACCTTCACTTTCCCGGCTCTCTGGCCGCCGAACATGGTCGAATCGCAGGTGAGATTCAGCAGGATGCCGGCTTTCCGGATGCTGGACGATGTCACCATGGCGCGCCCGGTCAGCAGTCCCTGAATGTCCATTTCCCCGTTGCCGGTGAAGTAGTTGGTCAATGAGATGTCGAACTTGTCCAGATTCACCCGGAGCGTGTCCGGTTCTGCCGACGACCAGCCTCCGTCTATATTGATCGCCTGGTTGTCCCCGACAATCCTGAGCGAATCTACCTTTATATGATTGTCGTGCAGGTCAATGTCGGATGATGCGATGTTCCACAGCTTGGATTTGAGGTAAATGTATGACGGTCTGAACATTGTCTTCAATGACAATGAATCGTCCTCGTCCCTGTACAGCATTCCGTCGAGGACAAGCTCGCCGCGGCTGGCGAGTTCCTCATCATTGTCATAACTGATGCCGACGCGGAGAGAATCATTGTCGGCAATGAGTTTTACGCTGGACTTGCGCATCAGTGCCGGTCTGGCCATAATCTCGTCGGCGAGAAGGTCTCCGCTCAGTTTCCCGTCAGCGTTATTTATCCGTAACTTGATGTTCTTCAGGTATTTGTCCCTTAACGCTATTCGTCTGGAGTTCAGCGAGGCGGACATTTTTCCGTCTCTGTCAATGCCGAGTTTCAGGGCTGTGCTGTCGGCCACATACACTCCAGGTGCGAAAAATGAAAGCACATCCCGTGTGTCGTGGAGCCTGAGCGATACATCGTAGGAGTTGCCGGCCCAGGTCTCTTCGTTTTTCCGGTACAATGACGGGAGTTCCCGTCTTGTGGTCGCTGTCTGCAGATCCCGGATGAAACTTTTGAAGAAGCGGCTTCCCACGTAGGAGCCGTCCGCGAATTTGGATTTCAGGCTTACACGGTTCACGTCGTCGCTGGCGTGTGATGAAATCTCGATGTTTCCCACATTGTGAGCCCCGTGCTCGTCCTCAAGCACCATATTGTCAATGCGGATGTTGCCCAGGATGTCTTCTCCGCTGACTCTCGTGAAGTTGGCTTGAGTGCGCAGGCTCATGCGTGATGTCTTTCGCTTGTCTATGTTGAGGGCATGCAGGTCTGCATATCCGAGGTTTGCATAGAACTGATACAGAGCATTTTGCGTTTTGGATGACAGTGAGAATATACCCTGGAACAGGAAGTTCAGGTTCGGGTCGCTGCATACGATACGTCCGTCGAAAGCGCTTTGGCTGAATGTGCCGGCTGCAGCAATGTTGGTGTATTTGTAGCCGAGCACGTCCAGTCCGTCCACTTTAAGCGAATCTATGGTTACTCCGAGCGTGTCCGCGGATATGACGGCGGAAAGTCCGGTTCTCATGTCGCATTTTCCTACCGGAATGCCCTCGCCTAAGATTCTGCTGATGTCCAGGTCTTCTGTGGATATTGCCCCTCCGAGCGTCAGGGGACGGAACTTGTCGATGACATTTCGGATGTCTGCATCTGCATTGACCTTGCCGAAGCCGGAATTGAGTGTTCCTCTGACTTTCAGGCGGTTGAGAGGTCCTCTGACTTTTCCGTGGAAGGAGACTCTTTCGCCTTTGCATATTTTGCGTATGTCCAGTTTCACTCCCGGTGCCCATCCTTTTATGAATGCTTCCAGTCCGCGGGACGTGAAACTCAGTTTCTTCACGGCTGCTTCAGTGAGCATTGTCCTTGTGTCCGGGATGCCGATGAGTGAGCCGCTGAGTTCTCCGGAAATGCCTCGTCCCTTGTGCCCGTCCCAGTCCACGAAGCCGTCCGCGTCGCAGGTTTCGAATTGTATATCGCTGAGTTTCAAATCATTGACATAACCTGTCACTTTTCCTTTTATCTTGGCGCTCATACGGAACTGGTCGAGTGCAGGTGCGAAATATTTGAGTGTGCGCAGGCTGACTGTACTGCTGCTGATGTCGCCTTCCATCCTTACCTGGCTGATGAATTCAGACCAGGCGTCTGTGTTCTTGTAGAGCAGTTTTATGGATGGGATGTCTATGTTGGACCATCTGTCGATGAGTCGGAGGTTGTCCACTATGGTCTTTCCTCTGCCTACCCGTGCGTCTCCGGCAAGCAGGAAGCACTGGTACCCGCTTTTTTCGGTGAATGACATGCGGTCGCAGGTGCCGTACATGATGCCGCCTTTCATCCTCAGTCCGCGTCCTTTCAGGTTGATGTCGTGGACGTCGAGGTCAAACCAGTTCATCGAGCCGTCCGGAAAATCGGATGCGTCTTTGCGGAAGTTCCTCATTCTGAATGACATGTTCTCCAGTTCCACGTTGCCGATGCTGAAAATTTCCTTCTCTGAAGGCTCTTTGTCATTTCCTCCGCCGAGTTTGAAGATTCTCTTTATGTTGGTGGTCCCTGAGGTGTCCGCCTCCGGTGCGCAGCCCCTGTTTTCAGGTTCTACAGTCAGGAAAAACAGTCCGTCAGTGACTTTTGCGGAGGCAATGCTGATGCTGCCGCCTTTCAGTATGCTCCTGATGCTGAAGTTGGCGGTGACGTATCTTGCCCTGAACAATGTGTCCACCACGTCGAGTGAGTCCCTGAACGGGTCGGCATCCAGGACTACGAGGTCGCGGAGTACTATCGCCTTGAACGGGTCGATGTGGACTTTGCCTACGCTGATCTTGCCATTGATATGATTTTCAATGCTCTGCAGGGCTTTCTCCGCGAGTCTGGTCTGTACGGCAGGAGTCTGTACGGCAATCAGGGCAGCGAAAAATATCGTTGCCGCAATGACAGTCATATAGTAAAATATCTTGGCCGTAGTCCGCATAACTTACAAATTTAACAATCTTTTCTTAAATTTGCAGGTTGAATTGAAAGACGATTGAAATACGATGGAACGATCAGATATAATTCTCGGAATTGAGTCATCCTGTGATGATACATCCGCTGCAGTTATCAAGGACGGATATCTTCTGTCCAATGTCATTGCAAGTCAGCAGGTTCACAAAGATTATGGCGGAGTGGTGCCTGAGCTTGCCTCCAGAGCTCACGAACAGAACATTGTCCCTGTAGTAAGCCAGGCATTGGCAAAGGCCGGCGTGAAGCCGGAGGAACTTACTGCGATAGCCTTCACCAGAGGCCCGGGCCTTCTCGGCTCATTGCTGGTGGGCACTTCTTTCGCGAAGGCGTTGAGCGTGTCGCTGGATATTCCGATGATTATGGTTAACCACCTTCAGGGGCATATCCTTGCAGATTTCGTGAAGCAATATGATAAGGAAAACCATCATCCTGAGTTCCCGTATCTGTGCCTTCTGGTGTCTGGAGGCAATTCCCAGATTGTGAAAGTGAACAGTCCGCTCGACTATGAAATTCTCGGCCAGACCATCGACGATGCGGTGGGCGAGGCTTTCGACAAATGTTCCAAGATGATGGGACTCGGCTATCCGGGCGGCCCTGTAATTGACAAATTGGCCAAACTCGGTGATCCCGACAGGTTCAAGTTCGCCAAGCCTCATATCCCGGGTCTGGACTACAGTTTCAGCGGAATCAAGACGTCGTTGCTCTATTTCGTGAGGGACGAGATGGCCAAGGATCCTGATTTTATGGAGAAGAACAAGGAGGACATCTGCGCAAGTTTCCAGAAGGCCCTCATTGACATACTCATGGACAAACTCGTGAAAGCTGCGAAATTGACCGGAATAAAGGAGGTTACCATCGGCGGCGGCGTGTCTGCGAACAGCGGCCTGCGCGACAGGATAGTTTCCGAAGGACAGAAACGTGGCTGGAATACGTATCTTCCTGAGTTCAAGTTCACTACGGACAATGCAGCTATGATTGCGATAGCCGGTTACTACCATTACCTGGCCGGTGAGCGCACTCCGCTCGATGTGGCTCCGGTTTCCAGAATGGCGGATTTCTGATTTACGAATAATACGATAACAAGATGATAGAATTTGAAGTGTCCTGCAGAATGGGACGTGAACCGAGATTGGATGATATCAGGATGGCTGCGGCAGAGGCGTTGCGCCTGAAGCCTAATGCTGTGATCAATGTCATTGACCCGACAAAGTCTTACCAGCCTACTATGGTCAATGCTGATGCGCATTGTCATATAGTCCACAGGTCGATAGACGCAAGAGGCGATGTGAAAGTGCGTTACAGGGTGGAGGCCTACCGCAAGGATGAGCCTTATGAGGAATATCACCTTCCTGAATACAAGGATGTGCACGACGCTGAGTCTGTGATTGTGGTGGGCTCTGGTCCTGCCGGAATGTTTGCTGCATTGAAACTCCTTACATTGGGTCTGAAACCGGTGGTCCTGGAGCGTGGAAAGGATGTGAGTGGCAGAAAACCGGACATCGCGAAACTTTCCCGCAAGGGTATTGTAGATCCTGATTCCAATTACTGTTATGGTGAAGGTGGCGCCGGCACGTTCTCGGACGGCAAACTGTTTACACGTTCGTCCAAGCGTGGGGACAACAGGGAGGTGCTCCATCAGTTCGTGAATTTCGGGGCGGATCCGTCCATTCTCATTGACGCTCATCCTCATATCGGTACGGACAAACTTCCTCGACTGGTGGCAAATATCAGGGAATGTGTGCTGGAACATGGTGGAGAATATCATTTCCAGACCCGCGTGTCAGATATCTGTAGAGGCGAAGACGGTGTGATTACAGTGACGGCTGTGGATGGTGAATCGGGAGCGAAAAAGACGTTCAAGGCAAAGGCTGTAATCCTCGCTACAGGCCATTCTGCAAGAGATATTTACGAACTGTTCGACAAGAAGGGCTGGGAACTGCAGGCCAAAGGATTTGCAATGGGAGTGCGTGTGGAACATCCTCAGGATTTGATAAACAAGATCAGATACCGCGGACAGTGGGAGCCGGGTATGCCGGCTGCCGAGTATTCTTTCGTGGAGCAGGTGGATGACAGGGGAGTGTTCTCGTTCTGTATGTGTCCGGGCGGAATCTTGGTTCCGTCATCTACTGAGGACGGCTATACTGTGCTCAACGGCATGTCCAATTCTGCCCGCAATTCCAAGTGGGCCAATGCCGGGGTAGTCGTTTCTGTGGAGCCTGATGATGTGCCTGAAGAATATAAGAAGTACGGTACTTTCGCATTGCTGAATTTCCAGCACGACGTGGAGAAGAAGATGTTTGATTACGCTGCTGCCCACGCTGTTCCTGATGAAAACGGGGAAGTGAACCGCTTTGCGGCGCCTGCCCAGAGGATGGTGGATTTCTGTGAGGAACAGATGTCGGAGGACCTTCCTGAGACTTCTTATCGTCCGGGAGTGGTTTCTGCACCATTGTACGAGCTTCTTCCTGAGTGCGTGGCATCCCGTCTCCAGAAGGTTTTCCCGCTGATCAACAATAAGATGCGCGGATATTATACGGAGGATGCGCTTCTTTTGGGTGTGGAATCCAGGACTTCTTCTCCTGTCAGAATCGTCAGGGATGCTGATTCGTATCAATGTCCTCAGTTGCCTGGCCTTTTCCCTTGCGGTGAGGGTGCAGGATATTCTGGAGGAATCGTTTCTTCTGCCATTGACGGTATCAACTGCGCAGTGGCAGCGGCAAAGCTTCTTGCATAACAACATTTTGGGCGACCTGTCTGTCCGTGGCTGATTTTCAATGGCATTGACAAAATGTCAGTCTTGTACGATGGCAGACAATTTGCTGAAACAATAGCGGGCAGTTTGTTGATAACCCAACACAAACTGCTCGTGTAATATGTTGTGGGTGATTATAATAGCGACTCTGTGCGGGTTGTTTTCGAAGAAATATAAAAGGTTGAAAAGATATGAAAAAGCAAAAAGACGAAGAAATAAAGAAGAAAGAAAAGCAGGCGGAAAATGAGTGTCAATGCGAAGACACTGACAAAAAATCCGATTGTCATTGTGACAAACCGGAGGAAGAGGAGTCCTGCGGAAAACATTCTGAATGCAAGGAATTGACAGAAAAGCTGGAGGCTGCCCAGAAGGCTGAGAAAGAGGCATTGGACAAGCTCGCCAAGGAGAAGGACGACTATGTCCGTCTGATGGCTGAGTTCGAGACCTTCCGCAGACGTTCGGCTGAGGAGAAACTTGCATTGGTTTCATCGGCTGCATCCGATACCATCAAAGGTCTGCTTCCTGTTCTGGATGACTGCGAAAGGGCAATGGAGCTGCTCCAGAAGTCCAGCGACGAGGCGGCCAAAGAGGGAACCGGACTTATATATGACAAGTTGATGAAATATCTGAAGAGCAAGGGGCTGGAGCGTATAGAGGCCAAGGGACAGAAGTTCGATACTGATTTCCACGAGGCTGTGGCTCAGGTTCCGGTAGAGGAAGAGGACAAGAAGGGCCTGATTTACGATGTGATCGAGACGGGTTACACGCTGAACGGCAAGATTCTGCGTTACGCAAAAGTTGTAGTTGGAATATAGCCGGTCCGCTCTTTCGTGAGAGAGGGCGTTTTGCTTGTGCTCTAATATAGGAGATGTAAGGAATATGGCAGAAAAAAGAGATTATTATGAAGTGCTCGGCGTTCCGAAGAATGCCAGCGCGGATGATATAAAGTCGGCCTTCAAGAAGATGGCATTGAAATGGCATCCGGACAGATGGGTCGGCGGTACCGATGCGGAGAAGAAGACCGCAGAGGAGAATTTCAAGGAGGCGTCAGAGGCTTATGAGGTCTTGAGCGACCCTGACAAGAGGGCAAAATACGACCAGTTCGGATTCAATGCGCCGTCAGGAGGTTTCAGTTCAGGCGGTTTCGGCGGGTTTGATATCAATGATATTCTCAAGGACCTGTTCGGTGCCGGGTTCGATTTCGGCGGAGGCAACTCCGGCGGTTTCGGAGGGTTCAGCGGCTTCGGCGGTTTCGGTGGTGGCCAGAGGGCCCAGCGTGTGCCGCGTGGACGTGATATCCGTACCAGAGTGAGACTTACCTTGGAGGAGATCGCGAAAGGTGCTGTGAAGGAGGTGTCTATCGACCGATATGAACAATGTCCTGACTGTGGCGGTAAAGGTGCCGCAAATGCTTCTGACATACAGACTTGTCCTGTCTGTCATGGTACAGGCCAGGAACAGAGGCGGGTAAGAAGCATCTTCGGTGAGACTGTTACCTATACTACATGTTCAAGATGTGGCGGAGAAGGCAAGATTGTCAGCAATCCTTGCCGTTCCTGCGGCGGAACCGGTCTTGTGCGCAAGAGAGTGACTATCAAGGTGAACATTCCTGCCGGTGTGGAGGATGGTATGCAGCTCACGCTTCAGGGACAGGGACATTCTGCCAAATCCGGCGGCGTGAACGGAGACCTGCTCGTGGTCATTGAAGAGATTCCGCACGATTCTCTCAAACGTGACGGCAAGAATCTGTTCTACACCAAGATAATATCAGTGACTGACGCCATTCTAGGTGGTGAGACCACCGTCCCTTGTCTTGACGGCAATTACAAGATCAAGATTGAGCCTGGTACCCAGTCCGGCACGATTGTCAGACTCAGAGGCATGGGCCTGCCTGCTGTCAAGGGATATGGCTCTGGAGTGGGTGACCTGTACGTGAAGTATCTCGTATGGCTGCCTAAGAAACTCAAGAGTGACGAGAAGGCCGCACTTGAATCAATGCGCGGAAGTGACTCCTTCGTGCCTAATCTCAGCAGGGAAGACAGAAATCTTTTCGATAAAATGAAAGAAAATTTCTAAAATAATACATCAATATTATAATATCGAGTTCCCAGATCACTGTAATGGTGATATGGGAACTTTGATTTTAGCTTGCTTTGTAGTTATAGTATTCGTGTTCTCATTGTAAATGATTTCGCAGTGTGTTTGATTATTGCTATATTCGTGATAAATAAGAGAAGTGGATATGACGCGAGAGGAACTTATAGCGAAGATTCAAGACATCGAATGGGATGACTTTGAGGCAAAGGAGGCTTTGAATGAGCTCCCATGCCGATTACTTTTCTCCGATGCATCCTACTGTACGCGTGTTTGACAATCGCATCAGTTTCCAAAATCCTGGCAAGATTGTCGTTGATATGGTGCACCTGCGTGACCGTTATCAGTCGGCACCGCGCAATCCTTCTCTACTGAAGTTGTTCCGATACACGAAGATTTCGGACAATGCAGGTTATGGAATGGATAAGATCTACTCGTGGGAACGACTTACAGGTGAGAAAGTTGAGGTGGTGACTGACGTAATGTGTTCCGAAGTAACTTTCTGGCGTCCGAAGATCGGGACATCCATCAAGCGGAAAGAAGATGGTGATGTGGGTAGTGCTGCGTCCGAAACTACCCAGAAAACTACCCAGAAACAGCAACACTGTAACCATGTGAGGTGCTATTGAAAGCTTCGGCTTCTTATCTCTTGTGAAGATGCCAACTTTCTATAAACAATCACAATATTAACAGTTACAGTATGATTTACGGTTACATCAGAGTCAGCAGCGACAAACAGACTGTTGAAAATCAAAGATTTGAAATCAATAATTTCTGTTCACGTGAGGCGATGAGAATTGACGGGTGGATTGAGGAGACCATCAGCGGTACGAAGAGTTACAGCAAGCGGGAATTGGGAAAACTCCTTAACCGAGTGCGGAAAGACGATTTGATTATCTGCGCCGAGTTGTCCCGGCTGGGGCGCAATCTTTTTATGATTATGGAGATTCTCAATATCTGTATGACGAAAGAGTGCCGGGTCTGGACCATCAAGGACAATTACAGGCTTGGGGAGGATATTCAGAGCAAGGTGCTGGCTTTTGCTTTCGGCCTTTCGGCAGAGATTGAGCGAAATCTTATCAGCCAACGGACGAAGGAGGCGCTTGCAAGGAAGAAGGCGGAGGGCGTGGTTCTCGGGCGTCCTGTTGGAAGGAAGACAGAAGAGTGCAAGTGCAAACTCTTTCCCAAGCGGATGCTCATAGTGGAGCTGCTAAGGGCAGGAGTTTCTCAGCGGAAGATTGCTAAGATTTGCAAGGTCGATCGGAACACTCTGGGAAGATATATACATTCGTTTCTGAAACTATAGGAGCGATTATGTGCAGACACACGCGGTTTTCTCCAGTTTCTCCTCATCTGAATCA
>ERZ1034998.116-NODE-116-length-52904-cov-10.142671_pt1 | contig 52904 bp, 86 predicted proteins | sample MGYA00520621_ERZ1034998 | MGnify/ENA primary metagenome ERZ1034998 (study PRJEB33766, sample SAMN09781748) | gut metagenome | biome: gut microbiome | host: Homo sapiens | place: Madagascar | study: EMG produced TPA metagenomics assembly of the PRJNA485056 data... | reverse complement strand
ATATTATATATACTATATACGCGTGTGCGCGCCCGCGCGCGCGAGGAAGTGAGAGACTAACAAATTTCTTGCTATTTGCTTACAGTTTTTTGTTGCTTTTTCCGTGCATTTTCCTTTAAGGTTTAAGGCCTGAATTTCGGTTCAAGTCCGGAAGTAGGAACAAGTAATAACACAATTAAAATTTTATCGATATGGAAAATATGAATACCTGGCGCTTGTCTTTATATATTGACAACAGCCGCGAAATCTATTCTATTACTGAATCCCTTTCTAATTCTTTGGCAAAGAAAATCAAGAAGGGCGTTAAACTTAACGCTGAAACTTTGGCAAATTGCGGCACGATGAAGCGTATTGTTTCGATGGCTGCAAAGATGGTCAAAGAATACGACGGCGCAACTGTCAGCACGAAGGAGCGCAAAGAAGCAGCATTAAAGCACGCGGAGTATATTATGGAGTGGGCGGAGTATAAAGCTAACGAGAAGTAAATAACAAAAGATATGAAAAAAATTAACTGGTTCAATTTGAAGGCGGGGAAAGAAATTAGGGTGCAAACTCTGATACAGGCGGGTTTTAATTTAGAGGCGGATTTTTTTAGCCTCAGCAGTTCCAAAACTGGTATTTTGTGCGAGTGCATGAAAGCCGATGGATACAAATACGATTCCCCCCTGGGGCGTTCTCGCTTGCGCTCTTATTGGTATAGCTTGCAGCGCGTTTATTCTAAAATGAATAACAACTAACACGCCTTTAGCCCCTTCCCCCTGGTAGGGGCAAAGGTTTTTACCAACAATCAAATATAACACGATATGAAAAAGAATTTAGATAACTTTCTTTGGTGGATGATGGTAGCCGTTATCGTATGCGGCTCTGTACTGCTTTCCTTTGGCTTTATCCATAACGATCCCATATCTTTTGCTATTGGCTTTTCCTTCTTTGGTTTTGTTTTGGTCGTAATTTTGTTTGCGGATACATGGAAATAACGGGATTTATTTTAACGGCGCTTGCCTTCTATGTTATTGGGGTAGCTGTTGGCCGTAATTGGGACGAGTTTACAAATGAGTGATTACTAACCAGCCACCGGGGTTAACCTGGTGGCACAATATTTTATATTATGTTTGAGCTTGAAACTAATTTGTGGGAGTTCTTAGTAGAAAATAACATTGCAACGAACGAAGAAATAAAACTCGTTACTCAAATAGCGGGTTATGAAGAAAACACACTTTTGCACATACTTTATGCTCGCACTGGTTTCCGGTCGATTGAGCAATCGATGGGCGAAGGCTTCTATATTTCGCCGTACCTTCTGGATCATTACGGCCTCGACGAGGATGACAACCAGGAGGAGGACGAATAAGCCCTATTTAGGGCTCCAGGCGCGACGGATAGGCCGTTAACGGGTGATCGTTCCACCCCGCGCCACAATAACCAATAAAGCAAAAAAAATGGAAGCGCATACGAAAAACGAACTGGTGTCCGAATATAAACGACGGATGAACTACTACAAAGGGAATGAAATTCAGCGTAATTTTAGCAAATACGCTGAAATGTTTTGGATTTTGTTTAATGATGGAACTAACCCGTATATGTGGGCGGTTAACACCCTTCTCGGTTGGTTTCCTGAATGCAACAAAGAAGAATTAGAAAAAGAATTGGATCTGTATATTTAAATCGAAAGAAATGGAAACTACAATTATTTATGAGGTGCCAGGGCTCAAAGTGTCCGCCAAAATGCGAAAAGCTATTGAGAAGTTAGAACGAAAGTTCGGGAAACTCAATAAGCGTTTTTTTGTCGAGCGTAACAAAGAGGTACGTGTCGGCCGTGGCTTTTATGATGGCTGCAAGCTAACATGTAGTATTATTCAAAGTTTAGATTTTGTCGTCGCACATGATGGCACAATAAGTTAACCAGGTAGCCGCCGGCCTTCCTGGTTAGGTGGCTATCTAAATACTTTAGATTTATGAAATATCAAACTTTGCAAAATAGCTGTTGCGCCGTCTTTAAAATGCTCGGGGGCTGTTGGCTCCTATCTGGTGGCGTGGTGGGCCGTGATGCTTTCAGGAACGCCGAAAGCGGCGCGGTGCTTTATGTTTTCAGTAACGAATACATAAAGGGATACGGGAACGAGAAGTACGGAAAAATACTTTGCCCGTCGTGTTAATTTGAGTGGTAATAATTGATTGTGCGCCTTTATCTTTTCCTATTGGTGTACTTTACCAAGTGGGAAAAGATAGGGCTATATAGAGTAAATAAACGGCTAAATTTATAAAGATATGTTTTACCAGCAAGTAACAAATAACAAATGGTTTTCATTTTGGGTAAACTGGTACAATAAACACGGATGGAAAACCGAAAGCAAAAACGAAAAAAAAGCAGTTGTTAGTAAGAATTGTAAAGGTATTAAAATATACACTACGTTATATATACACTAATTATAGATAGGAAGGTATGAATATTGCTTAAAAGTTACTATTGCCGTGTGTGGTTAACGTCCACCTCCTGGCCCGCGACCAGGCACGGCACAAATTAAAGATAGGAGTAAAGAACATGAAAAAGTACAAAGTTATTATCACGTCTGCAAAAGACGTAAAGCTGTTAAACGACAAAATATCTATAGATAGTTTGTTTACAGTTGGCGAAACAATAAACAACAATCTTTTGCATGTTGGTATCAACGTGGCAACTGATAAGCGCGTTATTGATGGTATGAAGGAGTTAGCGCATAAGCGCGGATATTGCACTAATAAAGACTGGATGACGTTTGATGATGATTTGTGCGGCCACAAATACGCTGTGTGCTGTAAGCACAAAAATATTGCTTCTAAGCAGTATATTGTGAATGAATGCGAATGCCTGGAAGACGCAACAAACGACTTGAACAAGTGGCGACACTCTGGTACAGATTACTCTTACTACATATTAGATACTGATAACAATAAAATACTGAATTGAGATCATGTTAGCAACAGACAAACAAATAAACTACCTTTGCAAATTAGCCAATAAGATAGAACTGATAAAGAATATCAATAAGGAAAAGAAGGCTATATTAGTACCGCTTCCAAATTACATTGATTGGCAAGAGGAGCGCCATTTGGGCGTCACGGTTACTGATGCGAGTGTGCGTATTCAAGCATACAAAAAAATAATTCGTGCTTGCAATTTCACTTTTTTGTTGTGTAACATTCCGCAAATATAATGGTATTACAGGCGTTATTGGTCCGGCAATCTTTGGCGGGTTCGATTCCCGCAACGTCACAAATTTTAAAAAGTTCATGTTATGACTGACAAAGAGAAGAATTTTGCCATATTAAGCAAACTATATGAGTTTGCGGATGAGATTTGGGAAAATGTGGAGGATAAACGGGCCGGCGTTTTCACGGCCTCAGAGATAGCGCGATCCATCAAATCATGTAAGGATGTAATCGTATGTTTTGGGGATTTAGGCGACGAGCAAATAACGGTCGAGGTGGATTCTTTTAGTTGCTCTATCCCGAAAAGCCGTATCTTTGAGTATATCCGCGTATTTGAACGTTTGGCCGGTGTTAGTAGCAATAAGGCGAAGACGTTTGTTTGCGAGGAGGAGAAGGGGAACGTATTAGGCAGCTGCAAGTTTGAATTAACGAAAGATTTTGGCGCAGGGGGAATTCTCCGTGGATAACCCCCGCGCTACTAACCAAATATCTTAGCACAACGGAACATGAAGAAAGGCAGGTCGCTGACTCCATGCACCTGTGTCCTCAGCCCCTTTACCTTTGAATTGAACGATTCTGCAGAAGCATTGGTGGACCTGTTGTTGAAGTAGTTCAGGACATATTCCTCCTTGCTTTTGATAGTATCACGTACGGAGATGATTTCCCTGATGCGTGTTTTCCCCACGTTCCTGTACCATTTGTGCAATGCTTTTTTAGCTTTTCTCTTGTCCTTTGTCTTGCTGAAGATATTGCGTAGGGCGCATAGCAGCCCGTGAGCCACTTTCATCTTTGGCTCTATCTCAAACAGCAGTTTCATCTCAGCTTTCTGGAAGTCTGTCCATTTGTTAGGGCTTTTCATCAACGGATATCTCACATGCGTCAACAGGTCTGCTTTTGTCTCGCCATTGCTGAGCTTTTTCGGCTCAAACTTCTCATTCTTACGCTTGGGCGGACGGCCTATGCGCTTGCCGTTCTTGCTCTTCCTGGGCGGGTGCTTCTCCCTGTATTTCTTCCTGTTCCTGGCATTCCGCTCTTGTCTTTTCTTGAACGCGCGCTCCTCCCGCTTGAGTTCCGTGACATTAGCACGCTTGAGCTTCATGCGCATAGCGTCAAGCCCCTTGGTGCCGAAGAGCTGCATAACGTGGAACAAGTCGATGACTATCTCTGCCTGCGGGAACTCCTTCTTGACGATGCCCATCATACTGTCCGAGAAGTCCATTGTCACCTCCTTGACCTTCCTGCGGCTCTCCTCGGGGATCTTCTCAAGATGCCTCGTCACGTCAGCAACGGTCGTCCCCTTGACGGCGGCTACCAGCGTGCCCTTCCTGCCGTGGCCGTCCTTGTTGGAGAGGAAGGTAAACAGGTCGTGTTGCAGTGCCGTCTCGTCAATACTCAGCCGTTCGCCCATGTTCTTCTCCAGCAGCATCCATTCGTGGGCATGCTGTCTTTGCTCCCAGCGCTCAAAGCCGCTCAGGTGCTCCTTATAGACGCGGCCCAGATACTTGCCATCAGTCCGGAAGAAGCGCCCCACGCATTGGGCCGTTACTGGGAAGGTGTCCAACCATTTTTTTTAAGAAGTCCGCAAACTCTACTGAGTAGCAGGTCCCTTCCGCCACAAGGGGGAGGCTTTCAAGGATCACATTGTGCCTGTCCTTGTCCAACCAGCGACGGCGGCGCACATGGAGAAGCACCTTGTGCTCGCGCTGGGGGAAGTCATTGAACAAGCGGGGCTCCGTGAAACCGTTTGGCTGAAGGTCGTGCCATACCTTGTCGCGAAGGTCACGCTCGTCGAGATAGATGTGAAGGATTCGGATGACCGTGCCCGTCTCGTCCTTCTCGTTAGTAACCTCTTCGTCTATCTTGGTGATCTCGAAGTAATCCAGAATGCCATCGGGAAGCATGTAACGGACCAATATCTCGTAGTCGAATGATGAATTTTTCCTTGCCATAATGCAAAGGTAGCAATCTTTCACGAAATACGGAACATAGTGCTAAGATATTTGGTTAGTGGTGCAAGGGTTATCCACGGAGAATTCCCCCTGCGCCAAGATTTTGCCGATTTGGCAAAATTCGTATCAAAAGACGAGTTGCGGCCCTCACTTATGAATGTTGCCATTAACGTCGATTTGTCGTGCCTGATTGCATCAGATGGCCGCGTACTGAAAGCCTATCCCGTGCGTATTATCGAAACGTCAGGGGATATGAGCGACTTTCAGATACAGGGGGCAATGTTTTCCAAACTTTGCAAAAGATTGGGCGCCAGGAAAACGTATATTGCAGAATGCACAAATTACGGCGATTCTGGCTACATAGAAAACTGTGTGTTTAGCTGTGGCGGCCTATCTATTACGATGGGATATAGTGGGCGCTATCCTAACGTTAAAGACGCCATACGGGACGTTGGGGAGGCAGGGCGGATGATCCTGTGCCCTGGTGCCTGGAAGGACGCAACCAAGTTCTTTAAAAGCTCAGAGGGCCAAACGGTCAAAATAACTGCAAATGTGGGTGATGACTTCGCCGTATTGTCTAACGAGGATGGCAGCGAGTGTGTTATTAAGACGTTGCAGAATCCCGCCCAGAATGTGGAAAGCACACATAAAGCGGATTCTTTGCGCCTGTTTGGAAATGTGTGCGAAATATTCTTCGGTGATGCGAACTGTCCCCTGGTTCTTATTGGTGATGATGCCTCAATGGGTTTAGCCATGCCATGTTCGTTTAGTCAGTTCTACAAAATATACGGAAGCAAACTATATGATCCGATTGAGCTTGCAAAAGCGGCTTGTAACGACAAGAAAGCGGCAAAGGTAATAAGTAGTCGGCCCGCAAAGGAAAAGGCCCGCAAAACGCCTCCTACGGTCTCAGACGGGAAAGAACAGGTAAGCGCGGCCCGCGGGAAAAGATTCAGCTTCGAAGCCGTCGGCGTGAATGTTGGCGATGTGCTGTCGTTTATTGATGGCACGGAAGTGGTGGCCGTCGCTGGCAATAAGGTGGAGTTTTGCGGCGAAATGTTTACTTTGTCCGGATTCTGCAAGGAGTTCATGCCCGACGACAAACGGACAAAAAGCAACTCGTACCGCGGTTGTAACTTCTTCTTCCTGGATGGTGTGTGCCTTGGGAAGATATTCCGTGAAGTTATGGAGGCAGCACCAGAATACGTGCCCACTATCGACGAGGGGGAAGATGCTACCTTTGAGCCTCAACGGGCGGACGGGATCCAGGAAACGGGCCATATTAGGCATGAGGCGAATAACTTTGAGCACAAAGAATGCGAAGAAAAGCCGCATAAGGGCCAAACGGGCCACTCTGACGGCAAAATAACTCTTCGCCCTACAGTTATCCCACTTATTGCGAGAAAACGCAATACAGGCCGCTTTTGGCCGTTATTTGGACGTATGGGGGAGATGGAGGCCACCGCGGCCCGTCGTGTGCGTGCAAAGGTATTGCGCCGTCGTGCTCCCACATTTGTGGCTGGCAGGGTCAGGCCACCACCATATTACGCGCATAACGAGGGGCGGATGAATAGTTTTAGGTTTTACAACAATTTTAAAATATCAAAAGAATGAGAAAGAAGACGATTGAGATGATGGTGCACCAGCGTGACCGGATTTGCCAAATGTGCTATGATGGCAGATACGACCACCTTCCGAAGGAGGAGCGCGAAGCGAAAGTGGGCGCTATCCTCCAGCGTGCGGGCGACTTGGTAAACAAATATAGCAACCTTCTGTTTGATAACCTGGCGATCAACCTTGGTGATGCCAGCCATGAGGCAATTACCTTTGTCGTGTGCAACTATCACGCCAGTAGGGAGGAGTACATGAAGCGCAATGGCTGCCGCCAGGAGTATGTGGCCGTGCTGGTAGTCCGCCACCATCCGAAGAAGGTCTTACAATGTGGCCGTATGCGCCATAGTGAGGCAATAGCCTGGGGCGCGGGTGCTTCTACCATGGCGAGTACGCAATACACAAAAGCGTCCATCGTGATCTACATTAAAGACGGATCACTCGGGTTTAGCTTTGTGGCCGACTTCGAGCATCAGATAGGCGACTGGGCGCCCAAATATGTGACAAGCGCCCAAATGGAAAGTATTATCAAGGCCACCACCAAGGCTGAGGAAAAATCCACAAAAAAATAAACGATTCCTGGAGATATGAGTATGAATAAGAATGAATTTAATTCTGTCTTAGAAGAACAGTCCTTTCAACTTGTCGAAATAATGGGCGCCCTTAACGGGCTGTTGGTCGCCGAAGGCGTGACCAGTTTCGAGCAGGATGCCATAAGTAATTTGCGTGACCAGATATTGCAGGCGGATGACGCGATCGAAACATTGTACCGAGAGTGAATTATTTTTCCCAAATGTGGCAATATGTGTTGCTAAACTACGTTATATCTATTATAGGAGGTTATGAAAGTAATTATCTACAGTCGTGTTTCGACCGACAAACAAACGTTTGCTCAGCAGGAGCGGACGGTCAACGAATGGTTGTCTTGCCACGGCCTGACCGCCACCGACGAAGTGAGCGAGGCGGGCGTCAGCGGTAAGGTGTCGTACAAGTCGCGAAACCTTGGCCGCGTCGTCCTCCCCATGCTTGAACGTGGCGACATTCTTATCGTGTCTGAGGTGAGCCGTATTGGCCGTTCTATGTGCGATATTAACAAGTTCGTGAATGACGAGCTCAAACCAAGGGGCGTGCGCCTGGTGATCGTGCAAATGGGCCTTGATATAGATTGTGCCAACTTGAAGGCCATCGACGAGATGTTGCTGTTCTCCTTCTCCTTTGCGGCTCAACTCGAAAGGGAATTGATTCAGGAGCGCACACAGTCTGCCATCGAGGTCTTGAAGCGGAAGCTCAAGAACGACGGCCAGTTCGTGTCGAAGAAAGGCCGGGTATGTCACGCCCTTGGGCGCCCGAAGGAGACCGACACCACGGTGGCCACTACAGAATCGGCCATCAATCGGAAGGAGGAGGCCCGCCAAAAGCCATACAATAAGGCCATCTGGCAGGTGTTGAAGGCATGTACGGAGAATTTCTCGGTCCTGGGATCTGACCGGTTTGACAAAGGGGTAGAGATACTCAACGGTATGGGCGTGAAGTCGGCCACGGGCAAGGAGTTTTCCCGTGCCAGGCTTCGTAGTGCTTACTATAACCTTCGGTCAGTATTCACGGACTATCGGCCCATCAGGAAGGATAGCGCCGTCTATCGCAATATGATAGAGCAGGGCGAGGATTCGCGTACTGGTTGGCGTGAATATAGGCAAGAAAATGGGATTTAGAATCAATAAATATCACTCGGAAATATAAAGCAATATGGCAAAAGTAGTTCCTATAAACAAGAAAGAGAGGAAACTTTGGAAAAAATGGGAAAGACAAGGTTTCTCAGAACGGCAACGGAGGAGTTTCTTGAACCAAGAGAGACGGTTTCAACGAAAGATGGAAGAACGCAAAGCTCGCCTGCCGGAGCTTTATAAACAGGGAAAGGCGAGTGCAGAAGAGCTTCTGCTATATTACGAGGAGACAGACCCAAAGACGCAAAGGGCGAACGACATATTTGTTGCGTGCATTCTTGCCATACCCGTCCTCCTCATTGTCCTGGTGGTCTTCTTCTTTGTCAGTCAGCCCATGATATTGATGTGTATCTGCTGGGCAATAGGCATGTTGCTGGCAATGGCCTTCGGACGATGATTCCCCCACACATATTGCAGAATCAATCAATCTAACCATATAAGCCCTCGACAGCACGGTTAAGTCAGTATATATGAAGAGATTCGGCGTTTATTACAAGACGAATGTAGAAAGTTTCATGATTGCAGAGTTTGATACGCTGGCCGAGGCCAAGGAGTATTGCACGAATGAGACCAAGGGCTGCATCCCGGTGTCTGAGGATGATACCCGCGTTGACAATCACAATATCAGCTTTTATTACGAGGTCTATGATGGTGACCCCCTGGTCAGGGACGAGGACGGGGATGTGACCGGACTAAAGGATCCCGTCTATGAGACGGATACATTCTATAGCGAAGACTGACTATTGATAGTTCAATCGCATAGCAGTAACCGCATTCTCTTTTCCAAAATCAAGAATAGAAATCTGAAAAGGAATAGAGAAAAGGAATAGAGAAAAGCGAAGTGATTGATTATTAAAAGATTACTCGTTTCCATAGTCAAGAATAGAATCCAGATATGGAATAGAGAATCTGATAATTCATTCATCAAATAACAACCAATTAAAAACTAAAGTTATGAAGAAAATTTTACCTGTGCTGGCTATAATGCTGGCGGTAGTGGCACTCTCTTCCTGCAATCCGATGGAGCGCAAGGCAAAGAACCGAATAAAAGAGTGCATGAAACAGTTTGCTATGAGCGACGACTATAGTATTGACAGTATGAACGTAGTGTACTCAAATGATACTATTTGTGTTGTAACTTTTGCTTCCAAAGGACTTGGCATCGATGGTGAGCCAATGAACAAATGGGAGTACTATTTGACAAAAAACACTTTAAGCAATGGAGGGTGTGTCGTTCGCGATGGTATTTGGCCAATGGATGGTCTCTTTGGACTTAGGACGCCGTTTGTTTCGTTCATACCTGTTTATATAAAGAATGTTCCAAGCGTGAAAGATGATTTAAAGAGGCGTGGCTTGCAGATAGGCACAAAAGCTGCTGACGATTATATATATTCTCTTATTGCGCAAGCATTTGTCAGACAGTACGGAGCAGAGATTCCCAATGAAGGTTTTTAAAATTTAACATCATGGAGAAAAAGAAGAATGACACGACGATGACAGTTGTCGCCGTCGTACTTGTAGGCATTGCGGTTGGGTTTCTTTGGAATAGTAATAACCATTTTAATATTTATGATAGTATGGATTTGATTTTAGTTCTTTTTTCATTAGCGTTTGCGGTGTTCAACGTTATTTTGCTTATAAAGATATGGCAAATGACGAATGATGTACGGGAATTGAAAACATTCTTCGTTGACGGCAAAAAGCCAAAGAAAGAGGAAGAAGAACAACCTGTAGAGGTTCCTGAATCTTTGGTTAAAGCGGTGGAACGTCAGATTCCCAAAGATCAGGCAGAGAGGAAAGATTTGTTTATGGGCACGACAGTGTAGTATTGTCACGCCCAGAGAGGTTTTGGCCCACCTTGCACGAAGCAGGGCGGGCTTTTTCATTCCATCGACTTCAATCATCATCGTCCCGAAGGAATCCCGAGACCATCCCGAAGGATGAAAAACGTGAAAGTTTCATTTCCCAAACTTTCTTTCATCTTTCAGAAGCGGCCATACCTTTTTATTGGCATCAATAAAATGGTTTCCCCTATGGTGTGTTAAAGTTTTGTTAAATCTAACCAGAGGTGAGTAATGTTTGGGGGATTGTTCGTAACTTTGTTGCGTCTAATAAATCTTAGCGGTATGATTGCCGCATCTTCTGCAAAGGAGGTGCGTTTATTGTACCAGCATCTTTCGAATATAAAGTAATTTATATAGAGATTACTGCGCCGTGTCGATGGATAGGAAACTTCCATCGGGGTTTGCTAAGAGCCTTAGACAACACGTAGCGCAGTTTTTTCGTGTCTAAAACTTAGCGATATGAATACAAACGTTATTCTATCAAAGGATAGTAATCCAAGCGACATTGAGCGTTACTTCCGTGGCGTGTTGGAATTAGACCAACAAGAAAAAGTGTTTTCCGTATTTCTTGATGATGTTTGGATGCTTGCATACTCACGCAAGGATGCAGCTGTCAGAGCATTAAAGGCAAACTTTATGGAGAATGTGGACTTTATAGTTATCCACCAAGATGTGGAAAACGCAAAGGATGGCAGGCCGATTGATAACTACTATCTTACTTCCGCTTGCTTGGAGTACTTTGTAGCTCGCAAAGTTCGCCCAGTGTTCGAGGTTTACCGCAGAGTGTTCCATCATGTAGCAAATTCTTTTCAGCAGCCTAACCTCCAGGAACAAGTGAATGCGAAGATAACGTTCGCCGACTGGAGCGCAAAGTTCCTCAACCTGAATGATGCAAGCAAGCTGGGTATGGCAAAGCGTATTGGCAAAATGGTGGGCCTTGAAGACACCTTGCCAATGGCCGTGAATGCGGGCACGGAGAAACCCGTGACGCACGCCTCCCGCGATCTTCTTCTTTCTCATGGTGTGGGAATATCCACACAGGCTTTCAACAAGGTTTTGGAGATAAAGGGAATTGTCAAACAGGCCACACGCCCTGGACGTGGCGGGAAGGTGCATAAATGGATGGTATTGCAGCCCGCATTTGACAAGTACGGACAAAGCCAGCAGCATCCCAACTACCAGCAGCAGACGCAGATACGATGGTATGATGCTACTTTTGCCGAGTTGCTTACCATTGTCGGCCTCAACAAACAAACGTCGCTCTCCATTCAATAGTGTGCGCGATAACACAAAAATGAAACGGAGGAAATCAATTTTTACATATCAATTATAATAAACAATGGAAAAAACCGTTATGAAAGAGAGTGCAAAGAACAGAGTGTTGAACCCGAAGCTGGCCAAGGTGCTTGTCAGCCTCCACGCCGTCTATAAGGACTTCACGGAAGAGACCGATCGGGCGCAGGGCGAATACGGCGTCCACCTAAGCGGCCGGGTAGATGACTTTGTGGAGCACTACAATGCCATGTGCGACGACATAACCGACGCTATGGGCAAGATCATGGCCGTGGAGGTCAATAGCATAGAAGAGGACGACGAGAGCGGTCACCAGGAAGAGGAGGCCACTACTTCAAGCCTCGAATAGAATAGGGAAAGAGTTTTTGATTATTATATAAATCCATTTCCTGCTGGTTCGTGAGAATAGGCAGGTTTTCCCTTCAAGCCAAGAAGACATAGAACCTCGGATGACCCAGGGAGGGAGACGCGCGGGCAATGTGCTCCCGCCTCCTCTTCCTTTCCTTTGGACAGGATAAACTTTTCCCTTCAAACCAAAAAGAGATACAGGTTCTGGTAAAACCCGTGGGGGCGTGCGGGTCAGGTGTGCGTCCCCATCCTTTTTCCTTTGAACCGGACAAACTCAGATGCTTTTAGTACTGGTTAGTTTTTAGTTAATTGTGTTATTCCATAACAAACCGTTCGCGAGAATAGTTAGTTCTTTTGTTTATGGTTAATTGAAAGTGTTCAGAGTTGGTTGCCCGCGAGGGTAGCCAACTTCTTTCAACGAGACTTCAACTGTTGCATACCTACGACATACTCATAGTTAATACACATAGAAAGGTTTTGTTTTTTAGTTTCGAGTGAAAGTTTTGCGGGGATGGCCGTCCGTGAGGATAGCAGCCCCTTTCATTAGTCTTACGAATGATAATATTTGTACATCCCCAGCGGGGGGAATGCCATTATTCAATATAGTGTGGCTTTATTCACATTTTTGTGTGTCTTTTTTCCCCTGTCGTCCGTGAGGATAGCAGGGTTTTTCTTTTCCTTCAAACCTACCCTACACTTAGAATCATCTGTAATGATGAGGTGTTTGGCCGTACCGAGCCCGCAAGGGCGTACTGGATGGGAGAGGGCATGTTCCTTTCCCATCCGCTTTTTCTGACCGCCAGGCATCCCAAAATCATTCCTCCATGATATGGCGATCGTGCCAATATGGCCTCAACAAGGGCCGTCGCCCTGCCCTTTCTGGCTCCCACCGATTCATGTAACTATTTGGACGGAAGACAGGATGGCGATAGGTGCAAAAAGTAACTATCCGTAAGTAGCACTTCGCCCAAAATCAGCAAGGCAAACCGTATTGCAACTGTTTCATAACTGTTGCAGAACCGTTTACAAGGCGTTTCAACACCTTTGTAAATAGTTGTGTTTTAGAAAGTTACAAGCCGATTACTGTTGCAAAACTGTTTCAAACTGTTTGTAACTGTTTGCGAACCGTTTACGGGTGTGTTTTTGGGCAGGATTGCTTACAGACCAATAGTTAAGCAATATTGCCGATTTTGCGTTAATCTGTTAGTTTTCTCCCAGTTTCTTGGTGTGTAATCACCATGTAACTGCGGGAAAAGCCGATGACTGATATACAAACTTTAACACTTGTGTTATTATTGTACTTATAACTCGGGGCAATATCCAATATACGTCGTAGTCTTAACTTTTGTTATTGTACTTGTAAACGGAGCGTAACACGTTGAGCCTCAAATATTTACGGCGTTTTTATTTGGAAGTTTGGTATCAAAACGCTTATCTTTGCACCGACAATTCTTTTCATTAAGTCCTGCTTGGGGTTGCGGCGGAGGAGATCACCCGCTGCTTCCCAAGGCTCTGCCAAGTGGATTTGGTGCATCCTTCGTGGAGGGTAGCGGGTTCGACTCCCGCCAGAGCCGCCAGGACAAAGTGAGAGAATAACTTGGAAGTCGCGCTCCATGTCTCAAATAGGATTAAGTCCATCTTTATAGGTAACACTATATATGCCCCTATCCTGAGTTCGTTGTGCGCGACACGAGCAAAGGATGGGGGATTTTCGTCCCATGAATTTAGGATGTATTTTCCAGTAACTAAGTTATGCGTTTTTCCTGCTGGTTCGTGAGAATAGGCGGGTTTTCCAAAAGAATACAACATTAAACAAAATATAGAACGAAATGAAAAGAATGACAAGAAAAGAAGCTGCCGAGTATCTCGGCGTTTCAATCAGCACTATCTCCAACTACATGGCAGAGGGGTTGCTTGGTGGATACAAGGACCACAACAACATCATCTATGTGAATGCAGAGGACGTGGATAAGTATGCAAAGCAATACCGCATGATTCCTGCCAGCGAGAAAATGCTCCAGGAGAAGCTTGATGAGTTGGAACGGTTGCGCAATGAGGCAAAAGAAGAGATTGCCGAGTTGCGGAAAGGACTTCTTGGCCCTACTTTGTCTCGTTTCAATCATCCAGCCATGGGATGGGCCATAACGACCCTGATCGAGATTGTAGGAGACGTCCATATTCCGCGTAGAGAAGAAAGTGTGTTGCATGGAGTGCTCATAGGTGAAGATTTGGTCGATCTTGCCGAAGAAAAAGGCGTGACGATAGAACGCATACGGCAGATAACAATCAGCGCCTGCCGACACCTCTGCGACAAAGTGCAAGAGTTAAGGAAAGACTTAAAGAGCAATGCCAGGCTATTGAAGGAGAATGAGGCCCTTTGCCATGATATAATCGTTCTCCAAGAATTTATCAAAAACATACCCGGCGTAAAATTTGAACGGGAGCTCCTTACGCCTCCTGCCTTGTTCTACAAGAAAATATCTAATTGTGGATTCAGCGTCCGAGTAACAAATAGTCTGACCTTCGGAGGTATTGAGACCGTAGGCGACATGATAACGAAATTCAACAGCTTTCAGCACATGTTGGCCATGAGTGGTCTTGGCCGGGTAAGCCTCCGTGAGATTGAAGCCTTCATGAAGGAGAACCATCTGGTGTTCCGAAGAAAAAACGAAGGCTACAAGGAGTACTTTGCCCGATTGACCAAATACGGAAAGTATAAGAAATGCTGATAGAGACAATTTGAAATGGTTCAACTGAACAGACGACAATAACATGATAGAGCTTAACAAAATATACAACGAAGATTGCCTGGAAGGAATGAAAAAGATTCCGGGCGGGAGCGTGGATTGCATTGTGTGCGATTTGCCGTATGGTGTTCTCAACAAACAGAGTGAAGGAGGTGGATGGGATAGCATTATTCCGCTCGAATCATTGTGGAAAGAATATCTACGCATAACCAAGCCCAATGCAGCGATTATTCTCTTCTGTCAAGGAATGTTCACGGCTCAGCTTATGATGTCGCAGCTGAAATTCTGGCGATATAATCTAATTTGGCAAAAGGATAGACCAACAGGGTTTCTCAATGCGAAGCGAATGCCTATGCGGAGCCACGAGGATATTGCTGTGTTCTATCGTGCGCAACCTACATACAACCCGCAGATGGTAAAATGTGCGCCACATCAACGAAACCATCGAAAGGGCGATGGCCCTCATTGTTTGAAGCGAGGTTGTTACGGCGACCATAAAGAAGTACCTACTATCGTATCAGATGAAAAGTTTCCAAAGAGCATTATCTGCTTCGATAAGGAACATTCAGCCGACACTTTCCATCCCACCCAAAAGCCCGTAGCTCTTATTCAGTACCTCATTCGCACCTACTCCAACGAGGGCGACACCATCTTAGACAACTGCATGGGCAGCGGAACCACCGCCATAGCGGCCATCCGCGAGAAACGCAACTTTATCGGCTTTGAGCTCAACAATGAGTATTACGACAAGGCTTGCAAGCGCATCCGCTTGGAAATGGCGCAACAGACATTGTTTTGATTAACAAACAGTAGTAACTAATATGAAACGCAAGGCAGAAGGTGTTAAGGCGGATCCAGCCCAACTTGTTCGTTTGACACGAAAGGCGGGCCATTATAAACAACGAAACAACATAAGACAATGAAAGTAAGATTAGCAAAGAAACTTGCGCTCAGGCCGATGTGCAAACTGTCAACACGATGGATCATGCGGTACTTCAACAATGACGCGAGGTTTAACAAAGCGTTTAGGATGATTAAGCGAAAGCGCAAATGACCAATATAAGCGTATCTGTGCATCCAATAAGTCACCATGTGGAATGGAGTGGATGGGTGGCAGTCTCTCCTGCCCTTCGTGCCACGGACTACAAGTGTCCTCATTGTGTGTTGATAGAGTATGAGTAGCGACAAAACATACCACCACGCCAAGAAGGTTATGTGTGTGGTGGGGGGTATATACGAGTGTGTCCGCAAAGTTCAATCGTGGAAGCCTTATGGGACTGAGCAGATGCCTAAAATCTACTACGAATGATGCGGGGATAATGATAGAGTATGAGTAAAGACGATAGTATCATATATAAGCGTGGAACATTCGAGAAGAACGGAAAACTGTGCGGCCACAATTCGGACAGTTCGCTTCGTAGAATATTCCCCGTCACAGAAAGGCCATTGTTACAATTAGTTGACGTGGGAGGTGTAACATTTCTCCGAGTACGTCAAGCTACAAAACAAGGCTATATAGATTGTTCATGCCCTGGAGTAGTGGATCTCAGTTATCCATCCTCAACAATGCGGAGAGGCCGAGTGATATGTGATGGGAAAATTGCGAGCACGCTGACCTCTTCGTTTATAGGGATGTATGTATTTGTAGAAATATAAAAGGAGAAATAATTTATGAGTTACAATACAACAAAGATAACCGTATTCAACGAGTACAAAGAAAAGAAAGAGGATATGAAGCTCTTCTATTCTACCATTACAGACAACGTAGGTATCACTTGCGGAGAGCAGGATATTTTCCTTACTCGTGGCCAGTTCGAGGCTTTGGCGTATCTTATGCGTCGGTGCTACTATTCAAGGAGAGTATTGGATGAAGCACAGGACATCCTTGAAAAAGAAAAATGTCCATATACCGTTTATTCTTCTCACGACGAAAAGACATGGGAAGTGGAGATTAAAAAGGACTATGAGCCTCGCAAGGGATTCTGATGCGAATTATATTTTAGCGAATATTTACGATTAACGAATAAATAAGACGACATGACAGAAGAATATATGAAAAGGAAATATGAAGAGCTTGAATCAATGAAAGATGAGCAAAGAACGGACTGCACGGTGATACTGCTTTTGTGTGTACTTTTGCTATTGCAATTGCTCTTTCTATTGCTTTTCGCCTTTGCTTGAATATGAAAAAGCATGACATATATCAAAAGCCTCGTGGTGACAACAAAGGTGGACGTTTGCGGACGGACGTCTGCCCAACTATCACGGAATCTGATTGGCAACAAAACTGCTTTCTTATAGAGGAATTTTCATAACTAAATATATCATCAACTGTGATAACAAAAATAAACTTCGAAGATAGAACCATTAAGAGCTATGCCATACGCAAGTTTACGCCATTTGAGTGTTTCCGCCTAATGGGCGTGCGTGACGACGTTATCAAAGTCATGCAGAGCAACAATGCCTGGGCCGCAGAGATTGTTCCCGAGTACAAGGGGAAGGGAATGCCCGAAGACATGGCCATATCTGCCAGCCAGCAATACAAAATGGCGGGCAATAGTATCGTCGTAGATGTACTTGCGGCCATATATGAGCAGCTGTGGTTTCCAAAGGAAACAAAGGCCAAGGGCGTGCAGTTGTCACTCTTCGAAGAAGAGACATTGTCCGACACTCCAGTAGAGGCCGATTCCGCCAACAAAGAGAAAGTCTTTCTGACCCTATTCTCTGGCTATGATTCGCAACTCATGGCAGCAGACGTTCTCCGCAAGCGCCATCCCGAGTTCAAATGGACGTGCGCAGGATGGAGCGACATTGACAAATACGCCTGCATGATGCACAACCTCGTATTTCCTCAGTATGCCGACAAAGCATTGGGAGACATTACGAAGATAGATTGGCAAAAAGTGAAGAATACCTTAGCGGGGAGGCAAATTGTAGATATGCTCACTTACAGTTCGCCTTGTCAAGATATTTCACAATGTGGCAAGCAGATGGGGTTGAAGGAAGGATCCGGCACTCGTTCTGCCCTATTGTGGAACGTGGTGGACGCAATAGAGGTGTTGCGCCCCAAGTATCTGTTGCAGGAGAATGTGGCCGCATTGGTGAGCAAGAAGTTCATGCCCGACTTCCAGCGGTGGCTTGATAAACTCTCTTCGCTCGGATATGTGTCAAAATGGGCACGGCTCAATGCGCGAGACTATGGCGTACCACAAAACAGAGACAGAGTGTTTTGCTTAAGCATGCGAAAAGAAGTTGCCTTCAACTACCAGTTCCCAGAACCCATAGCACTTCAACGAAGATTGGAGGACGTACTTGAAGAGGAGGTGGCCGACCGATATTTTCTCAAAGATGATGCCGTAGGAAAGTTCCTTGAGGCCAACAACTCGGACAACGCCCTATTCGTTCAGTTTGACCTTCCACCAACACACGAGGAAGCAATGTTTCTCAAGACATGGCTCACCATGTGGATGCAATCAGCCGATGGTTGGGAAATGACATCCGTAAGTCTTCAACACGCCCTTTGCTCCGCAAAGCAGGAAATGGAGTTGTCTTATTCCGTATTCAAGGACAAGGGGGTGGCTGCATTAGGCGAAGAGTTTGAACGGCTATTCTCGGAGAATATGGAGAGGAAGGAATATGGAATGTAGGATCACCCGCGTCTCGCCAGTATTTACACTGGCGGGTGGAGCAAACGGGCAAATGGTGAACGTGACGGACGGACATTGTTCGTGCACCATAACAACAAGATACGAGGCGATAGGCCCTACCAATATCATCACGCTCGCCCACTATCCCATGACAGTAGTATTGTATGAGTTTGAATAAAAGAACGTATATCCCTATATACGCCCAAGTTCTGTTGCTTGGCTCTCTCCAACAGCATTGCGTAAAGCAGCCAGTTCGGGGTGGGTATAGTTCGACTTTAGGAACGACTGACTTAGGGCTTCCAAAGATAGTGATTGAATATAAATAAAAAATAACGACAAAATGGTATTTATCAAGAAAATGATTAACAATGGATGCACCCAAATCTATGGGAGTAGCATCGATCTGACGGGAAAGAATGTCAGCATAACATCCGACGGCTTCTTTGTGGACGGGAAACCGATTGTAGAGTTTGATGAGAGCGAGACGCCCGTCCTGAAAATTGAGATAACGGGAAACGTTGAAAGCCTGACAACAGAAGAAGGAGAGATTACCGTGAATGGGCATGTCGGAACGGTTGTTTCAAAGGACGGATACATCAAATGTCAGACGGTTGGGGGCAATGTGGAGAACAAGGACGGAGACATCTATTGCGGAAAAGTCATGGGAAACTGTTACACAAAGAACGGCGACATTTACTGCAACAAATAGGTGTGAATAATGTGCGAACAATAAACTGCCCCCCCAGATAAGTGCAACCATCACGGCCCATTACCGCAAGGAAGGCTTCGGGAACATCCTTCACGGGACGAGCTCGATGACCAAGGCGCCAGCAATATTGGTAGAATATGAGTAACCGCAGTAGAATCACAACCAAGCCTCGGCCAATCATCCTTGGCTATTACAGTCCATCGCAGAACGGAATAGTCCTGTCGCCGCATGGTATAGCACATTGCCTATCTGGTGGGGGCAAAGGACACGACGTGGATAAACCAAAAATATTGATTGAATATGATTAAAAAAAATAATCACGGGTGGTTGCAAATCGGATGTATCTGCGTAGGTCGTCTGATTCCTCCAACACCAGGATGGCATGAACTGTGCCTTCGCATTTATTCACCTCGTGGTTGCAGCCCCTGCGTCCCTGCAAGAGCAGCAGACGCAACCGTCTGTCCGAAAATACTCATAGAATATGATTAGACAAGTCCCTTTTGTACAAAGAACCTCGCGGGTATATCCGAGGCAAGGCTACTCAACGGCTATCTCCGCACGATACGACGGTTGGGCCGGCCTTTACGACATGCACGGGCAGCACACGATCATATTGGTAGAATACGAATGAACAGATTGTAACAAAAACAAATATTGTATGAAATACGGACTTCCATACAAAGGGAGCAAAAACAAACTGGCGGAGCGCATTGTGCGCCTCTTGCCAAAGCGCACACACCTCGTGGATTTGTTTTGCGAGGAAACAAGAGAGTGCAGCTTAGTTTGTTCTAAACAAAATTGCACAAATGCTCAAAAGTGTGCAATTTCTAATTATGCGGACTGATTGAAATTACCAAACATATTCTTTCGTTTTATGTCTATTTAAGTGGCGGGGGATGCGTGAGCACCTCTCGCCATGCTTTTAGTATGCTCATACTAAAGAACATGTTAGCCAAAACGCCGTTTCCTTAACACGTTTCATGCGACATGTTAAGGAAATGACATTTTGTTAACATGATAATTCAAACAGATTACACCTTGCTATGACTGTGATTAGTGTTTACCTCCTAATCGGTCCTGCTTAGGGCCAAGTCGGCATTGAGCGCATTGATAACCTTTCTGTTGGCCTCATCTATCTTTCGGTTGTCGAAATTGATGTATAGGTCAGTTGTCGTCGAATCCCATTCGCTATGGCCGAGGGCCTTTCCTATCACCTCCTTCGGAATGTCAAGGCTGGCCGCTATCGTGGCCCATGAACGCCTGGCCGTGTACCACACAATATCATCGTGCAATGGCTTCAACTGCTTCTTGATAAGTGCGCCCCTGCGATTCTTCACCAATTCTACCTTTCCTATCCTCTTGATGTAGTCTCCAAGCCGTCGCTTGAAACTCGACAACTTTGTGCCATCATCCAGGAAGCGGACAAGATGCTTCGTTCCACGGTACTTGTTAATGATCTCCAGTGCCTCTGGCTCTACCTTGATGTCGTACAGACGACCCGTCTTCTTGCGCCTATATACAATGCGTCCGTGCTTGATAGCATTCGCGGGCAGCTCAAGAAGGTCGGAAAGATTGATGCCGATAAGATAGAATCCGAGCAGGAACATGTCACGGTACTTCTCCATGAAGTCCTCTACCTCAATGTCTCTGTATTCGCGCATCTCCTCTATGGATAGGTACAGAAACTTTTGGCGTTCCGTCTTGATGGTGAACTTGCGGAACGGGTAATTCTTCGTTTCCTCGTTGTCTATGGCCCAGTTGAATACGGCCCGCATGTTGCGGAAGTCAATGGCAATTCCATTCATCTTGCGGCCACGCATGATTTCGTGTGCCAAGAAACCGTCAAGCCACCTACGGTCAATATCATCGATCAATGCCTTTGCGTCGTACATGACCAGCCGCTTTCTCGTAGTCTCATAGATACCACGGGTGCTTTCGTTGGTCTTTGTCTCCATAAACTCCTCGAAGTAGTGGACGAGTGATTGTCCCGACTGAGGCTCCTCGCCGTTAATGATAGCTTTGATATTGCGCCTCATCAACTCGAAGGGTTCATCCAGGTGTTTCTCCATATATGCGTCTATGGAGGAATAGAGACTTGCAAGGCGTGCCGTCTTTGCCGTACTGTTTGGCGTACTGTTTGGAAACACGAGGCCCGAGAACTTTTCGCTACTCCTCATGCCAGTACTTACTTGGAATCTTTTCTTCTTGTAAGAAATAATGAAGTACACACAATTCGTCTTTCCATCGACGTATGGCTTAATGCTCGTTATCATAATTTATACAGGTGTTTTTTCACTGATAATCAAACCTGCCGTTTTTTACTCACAGATTTACCCACAAAATCGCCAGATTTAGCCACGTTTATGACGGGTTATTTGCCAAATTTTCCGTATGAATATAGCTGTTTTCTGATTTCTTTTTTACAGAGGAATTTTGTAAGGTGTTGATTTTCAGTGTATTCCTGCTAAAGAGCGGAATACGGGAGTCGAACCCGCCTCCTCGGCTTGGGAAGTTTTTACGTCTCCCGAAAATACGCTTATTACCAGGGGTTTACGTTATCTATAGAATACCTACTCACAGTTTGCTCACACCTCGTGCGAACGACTTTGGAAAGCGTACATGGAGTAAGACCCCCATGCTACGCTCGCCAAAAGTTAGTCTAAGTATCTTCATAGAGTACGTATTGACAATCTTCCAAGAACTTTGTAAATTTTCTTGATTGAAGATTTCAAAACCTCTTGATCCTCGTAATCCTCATTGTGAGAATGAAGCGTAAGATGCTCCGGGTCTTTTCCAACACGAATCACCTTGATAGTACGAAGGTCATTGGTTGTCTCTATGGCATATATTTCATTCATTGGCATGAATACTTTCCAGTCGGACACCTCCTTGAGCGCAATGATGTCTCCATTGTTGATGGTAGGGCTCATGGCATCTCCACTTGTGCGAACCCACATGTCTGCCGCCTCATATCCAGGAATGGATATATATCGGACCTGGGCAGAATGTTTCTCACCAAGCAAATCGCCAAACCCAAGGGCGAAGTCAACATCATAGTATGGCACGCCCGTACAAGCTCCGATTTGGTCACTTGCCTCTTCCTTGACGTACTTTTCGCCAGATCCATTCAGCAACCAAACCTTGCTCACACCAATGGCGCTGCTTATCTTATCAATGTCCTTGCGAGTGATTGACTGTTCACCGCGCATCTTTCTTGAGAAGTTTGAGGGGTCAATCCCGACATTCTTTCCAAACGAGTTTGCTGCCACGCCACTTTCGCGCACCAGCTCCTTAATTCTTTCTCTTACCTCTTCCATGTTAATATCTTTAAATTACTTAACGCTATTCGAAGCGTGATGTTAATTACCGTTAAGCCGTCTGACTTTTACCATGTAAAATTTGGTACGAAGTCTGACTTTTCGTAAATTTGCACCGTGCTTTTGAGAAGTACAAAGATACAAAAGGTTGGCTTTCGGTTTTTACACCTACTCCAAACATTTAGACACTGCAAAGATAGGTGTTCTTGCCGAGCCTACCAAGTATTTTGGCTTTAATTTAACAATATTTAGAAATATAATAGTAAAATGGTGGCAAACAAGATTCATATAGAAGACATAACGCAGATTGGCAGGTTCGGCACTCTGACCGTAACATTGCCAAATCAGGCTGCTGTTGCGTCAACAAAGAACCTTGTATCCTATGTCAAGAAGGCGTATCCAAGGGAAGACGGACTGACGTACTTCTGTCGAATAGATGGCAACACGATTGTTGTAGGAACGGTTAGGCCGGACACTATCACAAGAAAGATGACGCTTGAGGAGATTAAGAAGGTTGCAGTATGAAGAAAAATGTTCGTGTCGAGGCCGTTGAAAAAATATGGCTTTCGCAGAAAGAGGTGGCAAAATATATTGGGATGAGCCAATCGTATGTTGCCGAGTTGCGAAGAAAGGGACTTCTTCGACATTCAATGATAGGCAATGCGTCTTTCTTCAAGAAAGATGATGTTGACAAGTTGTTAGAGCGACACAGGGTGTATTGATACATACGGGCGGAAAAGGTTGGTAAATAGTGGTTCGATTCCACGTCCGCCACAAATTAAAAGTAAATAGTTCTTTGGCTTGTTGGATTAAGTAAAGGCATAAAGGAAGTAGAGGATAGCATTATGTATGCCGTGACCCTCGAAAAGGACGTGCCTTTGCGAAAAAGAAATATTTAGTGAATAACCATAGCGTCGTGGCCTAATCAATTCAGCGTATTCAGACTACAATGGAAGGTGCAGAATACTACTGCCAGAAGAATCGTCATTGCAAGTGTGTGCGTGATTGTTGATGAGACCATAGACGATCTGGGGTTAATGGTTTGCACGTTCGACTGTACAATGCAGTCGTTCGCGATTGGGTTCGATTCCCATGCCCCATCTGCTTTATTTATTATCAATGATATGGATTTACTTCTTGCAAAGCGTTGCATGAGAACCTTATTGTATAAGATTTGGTTTATGGTACATATTTATTCCGCCTTGTCCGTGAGGATAGGGCGTTTTTAGAGTGATAACATTAAGAGCAACAATATATATAATATATAAGGACAAATTATGGACTTATAGCTATTTCAAGACTGCCCCTGGTCAGAAAGCGAGGAATCGTTTGTCGCGCAGGGGGATTCCAGCAGAATGGATATTTTTGGACATAACATTATAATATTGCACAAAAACGATTTGATTTATTATGACCACAGCGGTGGCAATTGCATTATGTAAAGAGTAGCCGTTCGCGAGAATAGCTGCTTGTTTTATCCCAATGGCGGTTGCCCGCGAGGGTGGCCGCTACTTTAATATAAAGTTATGAAAATAACATATTCAATCAAGGTAGATAAGAAAAACGTGAGCATGTTGCGAAAACTTGAATGCGTCAAGGGAGTTGTAATAAATGCGCACACAAAGAAAATGGAGTGTTATATCGAAGAGACGAAGACACGAGGACGGACAACTGCAAGGCAGGGCGAATATATAGTGAGGTTTGCTTCTGGCGAATGGCAGGTGTTCGGAGAGCTATCTATGGAACGTGCTTTGTCAATAGATTAACTATTCGTAAAGGGGTTGCGACGTGGGCAGCTGATAAGCCACGAATAAACTTGGGACCGAGTGCGGTTTGAATCCGCACAACCCCACAAGTTCTTTTGAATCATATTTAATAATTTAACAGTAAAGTAAGATGGAGAATGACAATCCTGGATATGAGGTCATGCAAATTCAGCAAGACCAAAGTATCATTCAATTTGACGCAATAGAGCGCGCGAACGTCGATTCGCAGGTATCTACTGCAAAGCAATATCCAAGAGACATTGCAAGATGTATAAACAACTCAATAGCCATGGCTACTATTGACTATGAGACTGCACAGAGTTGTGGATATGCCCTTCAACGTGGCGGGAAGCCTATCACTGGACCGAGTGTTCATCTTGCCAAACTCATTGTCTCAAATTGGGGCAACATTAGGGCGGAAGCAAAGGTTGTCCAAATTACAGACAAGCAGGTTATCAGCCGTGGCACTTGTTGGGATTTGGAGAACAACGTGGCAAACGTTTTCGAGGTCCGCCGCTCAATCGTAGGCAGTAACGGTAAGCGATATTCGGATGATATGATTACCGTCACGGGTAACGCCGCAAACTCAATCGCCTATCGTAATGCGGTATTCTCTGTTATTCCGAAGGCAATTACGGACAAGGTGTATCAAGCCGCCCAACACTTCATCACTGGAGACTTGTCCGATGAGGAAAAACTTGTCGCAAGACGCAAGAGGTGTCTCGACTTCTTCAAGGACGAGTATGGCATAACCGAGAACGAGGTTGTAATGCTCTGTGGCAAACAGACCGTCAATCAGATCAAGGCAGACCAAATTGCCCTTCTTCTTGGCATCACTCAGTCTCTCAAAGATGGCGACACGACCGTTGAGGAGGTAATGAAGCCATATCGTGCCGAAGAGAACAAAAAGACTATTGCGAGCAAAGCTGCCGAAGCGGCAAAGGCAGATGCGATCAAGAAGGAGGAAAAGAAATGATTACAGATAACACCGAGCAAAGAAGTTTGTTCTGGTACAGAAATAGAATTGGAAAAATAACCGGGTCTAAAGTTGCCGACATTATGAAGTCTGGCCGCAAGAAAGATGAGGTTTTCTCCGAGACTGCAAAAACGTATCTTTATCAAATTGCGGGAGAGCGTCTTTTCAATCCCGCATTCTTGAATGATGATGATATTTTCCAAGACTATATCAATCAAGTATCAGTAAATACCAAGGCAATGCAGTGGGGCGTTGACATGGAAGACCAAGCAAAGGCTTGCTTCGTTCAACTCAACGAAGGAATGGAGATTGCGGAGGTTTCTTCTTGCAGCCACGACACCATCCCTCACTTTGCGGCCTCGCCTGATGGTGCAATCTATGGACGCGATGGTGGCGACATCAAGATCATTGAGGTGAAGTGCCCCAACATCAATACTTACATGAAGTACCGCACACTTATCCATGACGCAGCGTCGCTCAAGGAGACAGAGCCCAAGTACTACTGGCAAATGATGGCGGAGATGAGCTGCACGGGTGCAACCAGTGGCTACTTCATCGTCTATTGCCCTTGGCTGTCAAGGGCTATTCATTGGGCCGAGATCCTCCGTAACGATGAGGATGTGAAGACGATGGAGGAGCGCGTGGTAATGGCAAACGATTACATTGACAACATAATCAACGGCAACGGAAAATGAAAGTAGAGGGTAGAATCTTGCACATCATGGACGTAAAGTCGGGTGTGTCAAAAAACGGTAAAAATTGGAAGACTGTTGATTTCGTCGTGGAGATCCCGGGCCAATATCCGAAAAAAGTCTGCTTCAACCTGTTCGGCGAGGAAAGAGTTGACACTTTTTGTGGCACCTGCAATGTTCAGGACGAGGTGGTCGTGGATTTTGAAATCGACGCTCAGGAGTATCTTGGGAAGTGGTACAACAAGGTTAGTGCGTGGAAAGTTGAGAAGATAGGTGGCGTGAATCGTCCGTCTTCGTCCCAGAACACGCATGGCCGAAGAAATGGCGACGAATACCCATTCTAACGTTATACCATTACTTATATGAAGGAATAGAGGGAAAGCGGTTCGTGGTTCACGACAATCCATTTTCTTTTTATTCCTTCATACACACTCACACAAACACGATATATGATGATCCATGACGCTCTATTTGAAAAGGTTGGCGATCCTATAACTATGGGCATCTTGTTCTATTTGGTACATACCTCTGACGTAAATGGCATAATAACTAAGAGTTATTCTGAAATTGCGAAGGAGATTGGATATACCAAGAACAAGGTGTATCGCTGCATCCAAAAACTTGAATCACTCAATGCAGTAGAGATAACCGATCGACACCAAGGAACGAAGGGAATCATAACCGTGTGTAACATTTCGTCCTACAAGCGAAAGACAACCTTGGCCAAGCATCCGTCTGCTGTGGAGAAGAAAGAAACTTCGAATAATGCCGATGATGTGTTCTTTGAGGATGAGAAAATGAACGAGGCCATTAAGAAGTGGCTCAGATACAAGAGTGAAAAGAAACAGACGTACAAGCCAGTTGGCCTTGAAGCTCTAAAGAAGAAGCTGATCAAGTTGTCAAGTGGCGACGGCGATATAGCCATGAAGGTTGTTGAGCAGTCTATGTCTAATAATTGGGCTGGTCTGTTTCCTCTGCGAGAGGAACGAAAGGATAGCAACCAAGACATTGGAATTGTTCTCCACAACTCGAAAGAAAAAGACTACAACAAAGGAAAATGGTGATGGGTTTGAATTTTGAAGAAATCGTAAAAAGAAATCAAGAAGGCTTGGGTGTCGGTATGCCCAACATGGTTCGCATAAGAATACCTAACGCCAGGGACTTACTAAAGAGTGGCCTTGATTATTACGTCGATAAATTCTCACGGGGCGGAGCGCGGGAGGCCAAATGGCTTGACCGCAATTACGACCCTATTGTAGAATGGATGGAAGACAACAGGTGTGCAGGACTTTTGATGATTGGAAGTTGTGGCCTTGGTAAGTCACTAATCGGGAAATATATTCTTCCTCTTGTCATAAGAGAAAAGTGCCAAAAAATCCTGAACGTATATAACGCCCAGGACTTGAATAAGATTCCAGACGAAATACTTAGCCGACACCTTGTCTATATCGACGATTTGGGGACGGAGTGCGTGTCTAACATCTATGGCAACAAAAGGATTCCGTTCATTGAATTGTGTGATGCCGTTGAGCAAAAAGGGAAGTTGCTTATCTGTTCGACAAATCTCACGATTGACGAGTTATCGGCAAAATACGGAGAGAGAACCATTGATAGACTTAGGGCCACCACAAAGGTTGTCCCATTTGTCGGAGAATCATTAAGAGGGAAACATGGCTGACGTACACAAGCAGGCAGAAGACTGGGTTAGGGATCACCCAGACGCAACATTGAAAGAAGCATTCATTGCCGGGTATTGGCAGGAATGCGACAATTGGTGTTCACAAAATCGGTAGGAAACAAAACAGTATAATAATATGAGAAATATAATCGACTTCACTTACGATGTAAGTAGCAAAGAAGCGTTCAGGCAAGTAGCAAAATACTCGTTCGTGATTTTGCGAAACACATGGCGTTCTATTGATGCCATGGCGCATAAGTACCCGTGGGTTCTTGTTGGTGTGACTATTGCCGTATCGTTATTGATTTGTACGGCTATTGTCGGAAACGAGCGTGCAGAAAGAAATGGACTTGACCATGAAATTGTCGAACTTAAAATGAAGGGAGAATGAGCAAGGAATATATCACCAGTACTTACGGAATACGGATCTATATCTGCTGTGCTTCTTGTCACAAAAATGTGCATGGGAAAGGTTGTAAATTTAAAGTCGAAGGCGTCAAAGGTTGCTCAAACTGGGAGCCTCGGTATATCAATAAGAAGCAAACGATACTCAATGCTGGCAAAGGTGGCGGCAATGTGAAAACCATCGAGTATTTCAGATGGAAGATGTTCCTTTGCCCGCTTCCTCCCATGCTCCTTGGTGAGACCCTGACGTCATACAACGAAAGGCTTCACAAATTATACGAGAAAGAGACGGGGAAACCGGTATATTATAACATGTAGTGAAAATGGAGTTTGAGGATTTAGTCAAAATTATAAACGACCAAATATTCGTCGTTGCTGAGAAAATAGAGGATGAGGATGGGAATATAAACGTTGACTTGCTTCTGGAAGGAATAGCGTTTTCGTCCACTTCGCTACTGAAAAGTACTTCGTTTGGTGACAATAAGGCGTTTTCTAATAGTGTCGATAATTTCTGTGATGTAATCAAAAGCATGGCAGAAAAGTTCATTGAAGAGGACAAGAAAAGAAACTGATTCAACATGCAGACAGATATTTCCATTGGCAACGCTCTCAAGTTGGATTCAAACACCATCTAAATTTCTACCAAAAGGCCACCTGGAGAGCATGCCAAGGAAAAGAGTGAACTAAGTACTTTGGCAGGAAAGCTCCTCTTCTGACCGCTTGACAGAGGAGCAAGAAAACGAAATAGCGGAGAACATATACGATTGGTGGATTTCCGGCGTGTCATACAAGAAATGGTACGCACAGAAATTCCTACAACTTAAATTAAACTTTGATGAAGATGGAGAAACGAACTAAACGAGACAAGGGCCTTGATGTGATATATTTGATCACTACGGTACAAATCGCCCTTATCGTGTTGTATTGCACGGGACTGATAGAATGGCCCGTATGGGTGGTATTACTGCCTATGTTTGTGGTTGCAGTATGTGGGATGATATTCCTGCTTATCGCATGCGTAGCAGCGGCTATAATGCTAACAATGGTCTTTATTAAACGGAGAAAGGGAAATGATAGTAAAAGCAATACAAAAGGTTAGCATAGCCGATTCGCACGGGAAAAGAACCACGCTATATGTACCCGGACATGTGACGAAACAAAACCTTGCCGACGCAATGCATGTGGCAGAGTTTCAGTCTATCAAGTTTTGCGGTATGTTTACGCAATTCGTTTATCACGCATACATAGAGTGCATAGACTGGTTTAGGTTCAAAAAACCGAAGTCGTTCTCTCCTATCGTAAAAGATTACTTGTCACGCATTGAACGAAGCCTGAAACGGCACACGGACTACCAAACATCTTTGGTTGACAAAGACTTCATGGATCCTTATTTTGGAAGGCTTATAAGTAACAGCATAGGCAACTTCCGTAATCTAAGGTCTGCCATGTACGACGTGACGAAGAAATACATGGATGCAGAAAAGGCTCTCGATGCGTCTTTTGTCGGACTTGTATATGTTCTCGCATGCTCCGAATGTGCGGTCATGGACAGGATAATAGACATAACCAAGGAATGTCGTGGTGTCAATCTCAAAGATTCGCTCAGAACATACCGCATTGACGATATTATTCAGCTTGCCGAAAGATTGCTAAAAGAGAACTGGGGCTTTGATGTCAATCAACACGAAGAAGAGGTGAAAAGCGCGACTGAATACTTGGTGAACGATCTGTGCGATACGACACTGAGCGAAGAAGCCGAGGAAAGTGCAGTTGCCGAGGCGTTTGAGGATATGGACGAAAACAAGAAGAAGTTGCTCTCAAGCATGGGAGCATTTGTGGAATCTAAGAGTGGAAACGATGGGAAGGAGTAAAACAAAAAGATTCAAGATTGAGCTGATAGACGGAAGTATCATGAGGCTCCGGGCAGCTAATTATCCTGACGCAATAGAAAAGGCTGAGACCATGAGTGGAAAGCCTATCGTCTCTATTGAAACATACTAAATGATAAAACAATATGAAAGCAGTATTGACAATGAGTAACGGCCAAAGGGTCATTGCAGATTTGCTTACCCCCCCCATTCGCAAAAAGTATGAGACACAAACAGAATTGGAGTGTCGCATAATGGATAGTATGAACAAGTCCCAACCCAATATGGTTAACAAGGTCGTAAAGGTTCATCTGTTACGCAATTAAATAACAATTAAATATACAAAGACAATGACAGAAGATAAAATAAAAAAGGTATTGGAGTTGAGCAATCAACGTGATGAACTTCGAGTGTTTCAAAGTGCTATTGGTTGTGACCATTTGCACACATGGAGGATTGTTACACCGTCATTTACCGATGGGATTCGTGTTCCGGATATTTTGCGATATGAGTTTGAAAAGTCCATAGAAAGGTGCATAGAAAGTATTAACAAGAAACTGGAAGAGTTATAGTTTTCCCGTTCTCAGTAGTGTAAAACATAAGCGTTAAAGATATGGAGATATTAAACATTGAAAAAGAGAAGGCGATTAACGCCTACCGGGTTGGAAGTGACGAACAGAAGCAGGTTCTTGAACTATTGTTTGGTGTGGAAACATTAAAGCCAAAGACCGTCATGGACAGGGTTAAGACATTTGAGGATGCCTTAAAAGAGCTCAAGCCGTTTCATCCTTTAGTCAAAGAGTACAAGGCACTTCGCAAGGCAGATGTAACATCAAACTTGATAGCTTATTCAAAGCTGTGCATTGTTACAGCGGCACTTAATGAAGGGTGGACACCGAAATTCATAAAAGGCGAGAAACGATACTCTCCATGTTTTTTCCTTTATACCGATAAAGAGATTAGGAACATGTCGAAAGAAGAAAAATCCAGTGTGGTCTATCAGTCGTGCGACTATGCGAGTGGCGGTGTGTCGCTTGCGTTTACGATTTGCGATACAACGACTGTGCGCTTTGGGTCTCGGCTTGCCTTTAAAACAAGCGAACTTGCTGAATATGCAGGAAAACAGTTTGGCAAACTGTATGCTAATTATTTGGGCATTTAAAAAGAACCGTATTCCCTGCTACGGGGCATACACTAACACATCAATAAAATGAAAATCGGAGATACAAAAAAGCTGTCGGCCATCACAATGGATGATCTTGAGAATTTGGGTATTAAGTTCATCCATTGCGACGCAAGCGATGCACTTATGGGTGTAAGTGAGAGCCATTTGCACGAAATAAAATCTATGCTCATTAACCGATACGGTGACTTTGAAGTTCGTGCCGTTTCTGACCAGTGGGGCGCGAAGCTCGAATACTTGTGCGAACAGTTTAACAATGACAAGCGAGCCTTCTATGAAAAGAAAAAGGCATGGTGCGAGAAGTATGGGTGCGAGTAAGCCGATAGATGGCGTACATGGTATGAACGAGCGATCCGTGGGTGCTTTATGGGGTAAAGTAATTATCGTTCATTACAGGGCCTAAAAACAACGAATATGGAAAAATACAGTATTACAGTATATTCTGATGCGGTTGCTTGCTTGGCAAACAACATGCTGAGGGGCTATCATGGGAAAGAGTTGCACGCTGGAGTAAATTACACAAGCGATTCGCAAGTGTATGAATGCGCAAAGAGGCTGGAAGGGCAGAACGTTGGGGTCGTGACTGATACGATGGGCAAGGACTTCGACATACGGAAGGAGTTTAGCAAGTTCCGTTTTTGCGAAGGAATAAATGTGCATTTGTTTCGCTCAATGGAAGACTACCTTGTTTTCACTTTGTATTTGAGGAACGATGAGCTGGTTAACATTGCGTTTATTGACGCTTGCAAATCACGGAAATACAGGGTCTATGTTAGAAATCCATATTATGAAAACGGAGAACATGGCTTCGTGGAGCGCAAGGAAGAATCGGACAAGGAGCACGTTTTCCTCGAAACAAACTCCGCAAAGTTAGCCTTCAACATGGTAAACAGAATAGTAGCAAATATGCGCTATCCAAAAACGAAATACATTTGGTAAAACGATAAAATTCAAAGAACATGGATTACAACAAATTGGCAAAAGAAGCCCACGACAACGCCGTGAAGCACGGTTTTTGGGAAATGCAAGTTAGCATGATGCACTGTTTAATGCTTATCATTTCTGAGATAGGCGAAATGGTGGAAGCGGACAGAAGTGGAAGGCGTGCCAACTATGCCAAGTACAATGGCAACGGTGGCAAGGACTTCGAGGCCCTAATCAAGGACACCGTGGAGGACGAGATGGCCGACGTGGTTATTCGCCTCGGCGACCTCGCAGGTGCTTTGCATGTGGATTTTAAAGAGGGTGAGATTTTCATAATTGACCACCAGTTTGAAAAAGACACGTTTACGGAAAATGCTTTTATTTTGACAAAAGGTCTGTGCTGCGATCATGGAATGCAAGACCGCATACGCTTTGCCCTTGCATACGTCACGAAATGGGCAAAGTACATGGGCGTGGATTTGGAATGGCACGTCACGGAGAAAATGAAGTACAATGCGGCCCACCCGCCCAAGCACGGGAAGGCGTATTAACCAAAATAACAATGAAAAAATCAGAGGTTTGGCACGACACATACGAAAATCCGACTAAACGTGGATCGGATTTGTATTTTCTTTACGATGATGGAAAGATTGACTTTTATTCACGTTGGAGTTGTTGTCTCGATATGAGGTCGTATTGTTGTACTGTTGGGTGTAAAGCGTGGGCCTATGCGTCCGACATTCTAAATCTATAATAATAACGGACAGCGGGTATTGCGCCCGCTTCCACAACAAACAAATACATGGACAAATCTAAAAAGAATATAACGAATAGAATCAAGACGTTTGACGACGCCCTGGAAGAGCTCGGGCCGAATCATTCATTGGTCAAGGAGTACGAGGCTATTTGCAAGGCAGACGTTACAGAAAACACGATAGTTTATTCAAGGCTATGCGTTATAACCGCCGCAATGAATGAGGGATGGAGGCCCAGGTTTGTAAAAGAAGAGTATCGGTATTTTCCGTATTTTTACCTTTATACAAACGAAGAGATTAGCCGAATGTCGGAAGAAGAAAAGTCCAGTGTGGTCTTTCGGTCGAACAGCAGCGCGTATGCGTATGGCGGTGTGGCGTATGCGTGTGCGTATAACGATTCCGTGTACGTCGCGAACGTCGGGTCTCGGCTTGCCTTCAAAACAGAAGAACTTGCAGAATATGCAGGAAAGCAGTTTACCAAACTGTATGCGGAATATTTGCTGAAAGCATGACGGAATACGAGATTGCATGAGGTGCGCTTTGTTTGCGCAATGGAAAAGAAGCGAAATGAATCAATAAAAATAGTTATGAAAAAGTACATTATCAAAAACGCTGACGGGAGCGAGCAACATGTGATGGAAGCCGTCCACGCTTCAAGCAAAGAAGCAGGACAAACGTTGTGGGACTATCTTTTAGACCGTAACGACGGTGGCGCTTTGGACAGATATGACGAAGGTTGGGTATCACCGTTTGACTTCATCATTGAAGAAGAGGAATGCAAGGACGTGAGCGAAGTAATCACGGACTTCGAGAGCGCAAGAGAATACCTTGGCTTGAAGCCGAACGAGGACTTTACAGTAGTGAAGAAACGTTTTTCTGAAAACACAACAAATCTTGCAGACGTGGCGCAATTTGTGGACGACCTCAACCAAAAGCACATTGAGGCGCTGATTGCCTTAAACAAGTTGTTCACCATCGCACAGGCATGGAACAAGGAAGATGGATTTGTACCCGATTTCTCGGATTGGAATCAAGACAAGTGGTATCCGTGGTTCAAATATGACGAGGATGCTGCGGGGTTCGTGTACGCGAGTACGAATAACACGCTTACGCATGCGTATGCGAATGTCGGTTCTCGGCTTTGCTTCAAATCGTCCGCGCGCGCCGCGCAATTCGGCAAGCAATTCGCCGACATTTACAACAAAGTTTTCCTGTAAAACACATACTAAACAGAGAAAAAATAAAGTATGGATTTAGAATATATGAAACAACTTCGCAATATGTATGCGGAGCAGCATATTGTCTCAAAAGAGTTTTTGAATGAATTGAAAAAGGCTGTATGTGACAATGAGGCAAAGATAACACCCCAAGAAGAACATCCTTGGGCCGAAACATTCGACAGCTATATGGGAATGACACGCCAGCAACGCAGAGCATACGAAAGAAGACTTGCGAAAGAGAATAGGAGAAAGTATTAACTAACAGAAGCAACAATGAATAGAAGGCAAAGGAAAAAATATAGATGCGTTGCACATCTATGCGCACATAACAAGTCCTATAAGGAGCAAGTTCCATATTGTGGCTACCATATTACTCGCACATATTTTATATGCGCACGACAACCACAATACACACTTCATTTCGTAGATGAACTTGGAAAATGTAGTTTTGAAATCTGCGAAAAATGCAAGTCTTTCACACTCTCGCGCGACACAATGAGACTTGGGCGAGAATGGAGATTCTATCGTTTAAAATACAAAAATAAGAGATATGATTAAAGCAGAAGACATCAAAATAGGCGACATCGTAAGGGTGTGTCGTGATTGTATGTTTCCCGAAGGTTCTGTGTGTATCGTAACTCAGGTAAATTCCGAACGAACTCGTAAGGAAAAGAAAGGGTACGTTACTCTAAGTTGTGTCGATGGTACTGATGACGGGTCACTGGGAGTATGGTGCAGTCATATTGAAGGCGTTCCTCTTACACCAGCAATCCTCGAAAAAAATGGGTTTTATTCCAAAGAGCCACGAAAATGCTACATCAAGTATCTTGGTGGTTCGTCAAGATGCCTTTGCCGATATTTCTATATCGAACGCAGAAGTTACGGATGGGTGGTGTTTATCAAGGTTGAAGGACTTTCAGATTCCGTTATGATACGACAAATCAAGTATGTACACGAGTTTCAGCACATCCTTTGGGCAATGGGTATTGATGATGCACTTGAAATCTAAAACAAACAACAATGTTTAAACGGGACGATAATAGAAGCATGACCGAGCCACATTTAAGGGTCAACAAAGAAAGTAATGGAATTATAACCATTAACGGAAGTGACCTAAGGTTCATTGATAATAAGACGCTGATACGTTATCGAAGAAGCCTTTGCGACACACTGTGCCAAATAGACTTCTTACTAACAAAAAGATTAGATGAAGAAAGAGGTTCGCATCCAGGTCTATAACAAGTACGACGGCCATTGCGCCTACTGTGGCAAGCCAATCAAGTACGAAGAAATGCAGGTTGACCACCTCGTTGCAAAGAACCGTGGTGGTTATGCCCGCTATGACGAAAAGACGGGCAAGAGTAGCGTGGTTCATGGCGAGGATGCCCTTCCAAACTACATGCCCGCTTGCAGGGCCTGTAATTTCAGAAAGGGCACAATGAGGCTCGAAGAGTTTAGGGCCGCAATCAAGCAGCAGGCCGAGGGGTTGCTGAACGGTGCAGCGAAATTCCAAATGAGGATGTCGCTGGCCTATGGCCTTGTAGAGGAACACTTCGACAATCCAGTGGTGTTCTATTTTGAGAAATGCAATTCAAACAAATAAGATTATGGAAAAGTTTATCAAAGCAAATGGGGTTGAGTTCGACGATGCTGAGTTGAAGCAGGCACGGACGTTATTGTTCAACAACCTAACAAGCGCAAGACGATGAAGGAGAAGCAACACGCATTCGTAGTGGAGTGCGTCAATGAACATTTTGACGACATTATAGAGGCGATTTGTAACGGACACAGATACGCAGCCACCACGATTGACGCCGCTGATGGATGGGTCGATATTGTGAGTGGCCGCCGAGGATGTGTTACCGTAACTGTGCACCACGCCGATGAGGAGAACAAACGTGAATGCCCTCGGTTGTGCGAAGCCATTGAGAAGGAGTTGCCAAGTTGGGCAGAGGTAAAAGAATACTATGACGCCGAGGAAGAAGAGGAAGACAACAACGGCCTCGACCCCGCTTTTTCAAGTTGGGAGGATTGATATGAATTCAAATTATGATGTAATACAAGGTGATTGCCCTAATTGCCCATTTGCCGATTTATTTGGTGGGTTCTGCTTTTACTACAGGTTCTATCCTGTCAATATAGGTTATGGTGAAGCAACTTGTAGATGTGAAAAATTAACACCGAATGAAGATTGATTATGACAAGAGAAGAAGCATTTGATAAGATACGAAGTCTTAAGAGCATACTCCCGGCGGCATCGGATGAAATTGATGACATCTTAGATGTACTGTCCGGAGAAAGTTCAAGCAAAGAGACAGTTAGTAAAGATAATACGGATGGTTATCGCCCATTCAAAAATTCACGTGAATGTTGGAACGAGATGCTGCGGCATTATCCGTTCGGATATGTAAAGACATATGATGAACGCAACGATGATAATGACGAATATTATTCAATCCAAAGTTTGGGCGATTATGGTGATTACCGTATTTGCCTTTATGATTACGCATCTGGCAAAGTAACATACGATTATATGTTTGATTATTTCCGATTTGCCGATGGTACTCCATTCGGTGTAAAAGTGGAGGAATAGTTATGGCATGGGTATGTGTAGGATTTAATGGCGAAGAAGTTGTATTCAACAATAAACCACATAGAAGTATTTACAAAAACGAGTTCCATTTTGATGAAAATGACATATTTACACATGAATGGACAGATGACAAATATTGTGGTTGTATAAATCTTCCAAAAGGTAGTATCAAGAAGCTCGTTGGAAGAGAATTATCTTGGGATGATGAGCCAGTAGAACTTAAACAAGAATAGTTATGACAAATTCAGAATATATCAGACTGACGGCACAGATTGCCGTACTGAAAGAAGTGGCCATCGATTACAGTGGCCAGACGATTGACAACATCATCAATCAACTTGAATCAAGAACGGAAACGTGTAATAATTTAGGGAACAAACAAAAATGAAAAAATGGAAATGGAGAATCGCCGCTTTTGTGGCGTGGGTTGTTACAACACTCATCGTTGTTAGTGTTTCTTTGAGAGGCGTAAGCAAAGCAGACACGGCAACAAACCTGGTTAGCGTAGCAATCCTTTTGTTTTGGACGCTTTTGTCCTTCGCAACGAATTGTTTCACTTTTAAAAATAATAAAAACAATGAGAAAAATTAAATCAATGTGTGTGTTTATGCTGCTTATGACGGCATTGTTCTTAACTTCTTGTAGCGAGCGTATCGACGCTGGATCCGAGGGGATTCTTGTCAACCTATATGGTTCAGACAAGGGTGTTGATGACGTAAGCCTCGTTACCGGTCGTGTGTGGTACAATCCATTTACGGAAGAGGTATATGAGTACCCGACATTCGTGCAGACAATCGACTATCCCGCTTTTACCATCAATGCCAAGGATGGTTCGGAGTTCACCGTTGACCCGACGGTATCTCTCAAGATGATCGACGGCAATGCGCCGAAGGTGTTCAAGAAGTACAGAAAGGATCTTAACGACATCATACATGGCACACTATTCAACTATGTAAAAGATGCGTTCCGTATTCAGCTCAACAAGTACACTACCGATCAGATTGTCAGCAACCGCGATATGGTGGAACGTGCTATTGAATCGCAGCTTAGTAACGCACTCGCCAAAGAACACTTCCAGCTTGAGCAGCTTACTTCTGGTCTCAAATATCCTAATTCCATTGTGAAAGCTGTCAACCAGAAGAACAAAGCTATCCAGGAGGCACAGAGAGCACTCAATGAGGTGGCCGTTAAGAAGGCCGAGGCAGAGAAGATGCTTGTGCAGGCGCGTGCCGAACGAGAGGCTAACGAGCTGAAATCCGCATCACTTACTCCTGCCATCCTTAAAAAGATGTGGATTGAGAAGTGGGACGGCAAGCTCCCCGTTTATGGAAATGTTCCGCAGATTATGATGACGAAGTAAACAATGTGTGCCCAGTTCTAACGATTTGTTATGGACGGTGGCATCACTTTAATATTGAAATATGAAAGAATTAAGAAGGAAAACATTTAAGAACGGCGTCGTATATTGCCTCCAGTTAGAAGATGGATTTCTTGTTGAGACCACAGACACTTTCTTGCCTTATTACACTAAAGACGCAATAGGCAGACATCAAAACAAGTTAGACAACAATGAGCTTGGAGACCGCACAGAACGCTGGATGATTGGTGTGTCAACAATGTCTGGATGCCCAGTTCGTTGTAAGTTTTGCGCAACCGGAAACATGAAGCGTTATCGCAACCTTACTGCTAACGAAATTGTTGACCAGGTTGAATTTGCTATCAGTCATGCTGGAGGCGCAGAGCCAACTAAGGCAAAGGAGTTTAAGATCAACTACACTCGTATGGGTGAGCCGTTCTTGAATATCGAAGCTGTGAAAGAAGCCATCCGTATCATCACAGAAAAATACCCAAACACACATCACTATGTGTCAACGATTGGTATTAAGGGGAGCGATTTTTCATTCATTAAGGGAAATATCACCCTCCAGATAAGTCTTCACTCATTCGATGACGAGAAGCGCAACTGGCTCATTCCGTATAAGAGCAAGATGTCAATCAAAGAGCTTGGTCAGATACGAACACAGAGTAATCTGAAAACGACAATCAACCTCACTCTTGTTGATACTTCTGACTTCGATGCTGAAAAGCTAAAGGAATGGTTTGACAAGGAACATTTCTTCGTGAAGTTGTCCCCCATCAATCCTAACAACATTTCTGAAAAAAATCACCTTGGCAATGGAGTTGTCGAAGGCGTAAATTTAGTATAAATCTTTAAATTCTTACAACAATGACAGAAATCAAGAATCAATTGGATGCAATGGGCTACGATTATGCTGTGGCCATTGCGACAAAGGCTGAAATCGAAAACGGTGCGGCCTGCGGTCAGCTCGCTATCATTTGCGAGTAAGTAATTAACAAAGTCTCTCAATGCAGCAAGCACGGTACGATGTTGAGCCGTTTTAGACTGGTTGGCATTTGCTGTAGCCGTAAAATATCAATAACTGCTTAGACAATTCAGCACAGGTTTCAAGTCTTGATTTGTTAGGTAAGACTAATCATCAAGACAAGGAGCGTCCGCAATGACGTTGGAAAAAACTACGGGTGAAAACCCCGACAAAACACCAGTTTGCCGTGCTTGTCTGTATTGAAGACTTAATTAGAATGTAAAATCAAAATGGAAAAAACTATAGAAGTCAAGGTTGAAGATATAAAGCGTGCTTTTGACGAGGCTAATGATAATGTCAAGAATGGCATTCTCAATTCATTTCCTCAATTCAAAGAAGCTCTTCCTGTCACTGATCGAGTGAAGACTTTTAGGGATGCTTGCCGTGAAGTATGTATCGACCCAAGTATGTATTTTATCAGGTGCGAGAACGAGCCAGCCGATGTGATTGCATACATGAAGCTACGGGTAATCTGCAAAGCACTGAATGAAGGCTGGACTCCACGGTTCGTAGAAGGAGAATGGCGATACTTTCCGTATTTTCACATTTGTTCCGAGGAAGAGATTATCAGACTGTCGGAAGAAGAAAAGTCCCGTGTGGTCTTTCGGTCGAACATCAACACGGTTGCGGAGGGCGGCTTCTCGTGTGCGGTTGCGAGTTACGTTTCCGCGAGCGTCCATACGGGCTTCGGATCTCGGCTTGCCTTCAAAACAAAAGAACTTGCAGAATATGCAGGAAAGCAATTTATCGACCTTTGGGCTGACTTCTGTTTGACAAAGAAGTAGCAAAACGTTTGTAACAACTTTTACGGAATAAACAATGATAACAATAAAAATCAAAACTTTTCCCGATTACAAGAAGATGTTTCTTGATTGGGTGAAAGAGCCGCGAAGAAAACGTTGCAAGGAGTTCGTTGACAACATGGCTTTTAAAATCTCAGAAGAATTAGGCAATGAATTTAACACGGATCCTCTTCTTAAGGAATTGGATGTTAAATATAATACTCTTTGGACAAAGATAATAAGGGCTGTTATTAGTGTTCAACATGATACAAAAGATCTTATTGATGAAGTTCAACCAAGGGGTTTTACTGATACATTGTGATAAAAATGATTGATAGATGGAAATGCGTACTATTATATTCAATAATATTTTCAACGAAACAAGTAGCGTTTTGAACGGAACAAAAACGCAGATGAGATGCCGTGCTTGCTGCGGAGACGATGAAATATCTTTTTGCACTGACAAGGGCGATGGACTGCTTACCGTATTTCACAACGGATTTGATATTGCCAAAGCGAATTACAAAGTAGGAGAGGTGTTGCAAATTGGGATTTTGCAAAGGTTGAAAGAGACAGAGGTTTATTTGGACCATGTTGGTGATAGCAAAATGATAATCATGGAACCCCCAGAAAGATACTGTAAAAAAACAATTCCTTTTAGCATTCAGATAACACGCGTCAGCATTGAAAGGCTAAAAGACATTAGCGACGATGAATGCTTCAAAGATGGAGTATTTCGTATTGGCGAGAAATACGGATATGAGTTTTGTAATAGTATTGAGTGTAATTTAGTTTTCCAAGAAGTCGTATTTGAATCTCCAAGAGAGGCTTTTGCTTCAAAAATAAACGAAGAAACTGGATTAAACGCATGGCGTTCAAACCCGTACATGTTCGTTTACGACTTTAAACTTATAAAAGATGGAACTAACGAAAAAAGATAAGAAGCACATTGAGGAAGAGGTCACCAAGCTGATGTTCAGATTCAATGTAGAATGTACGGAATACGCAAGGCTTTACGAGCGCACCTATCTGGAGGAACTTCAAAAAAAGATTGGTGAGAAAATAGAGTTTCTTGACCTCTACGCACATCAACAAAGAATAGCGAGCGAAAACAAAGAAAGCAAATAAGTATTTAATTCTCAAACAATAAAACGAAAACACATTTATGAAAGTAAAGATCAAAATTGTTGACCCAAAGGCTGTTGTCCCATACAAAAAGTACGATAGAGATTTCTGCTATGACTGCGTGGCGGTTTCAGAAGAGGAGGTTGCGCCTAATGTGTGGAAATACGGCCTCGGGTTTGCCTTACAGAGAGAGAAAATCACGAGAGGCAACACAATACCATGTTTCTCGTTTCGTGCCCGTTCTTCTGTATGGAAGACAGGTATGGTTCTCAGTAACGGAATAGGTACTATTGACGATATTTACACGGGTGAAATATCTGCCGTATTCTATCACGTCATGCCCAATATGCCGCGCTACAAGGTGGGCGATAGGGTGTGCCAGATGCACATAGACGCTACCACTACAATAGAATTTGTTGAGTGTGAAGAGTTGGAACAAACGGAGAGGGGATACAACGGCTATGGCTCGACTGGAAAATAGGTACAAACATGATTGTTATAGCAAGAACTTTCGTCAAAAAGAGACATTGGCAATTCTTTCTCCTTCCATGCATAGGAATTGATCGACACGGAGACCGCATTACAATCGGTATCATTTGGCTTGTGTTCTCTTTATATATTCGGTTCGAGCTCAATAGAGACGAATAGGAAACATAGGTGGGGTTTGGCTTAACGGCTACTACCCCACCCGACTTCGTATATTACTCATTTTCGCATCGCCTTTTTCCGCCTAAGACGTACTTGAGCACGAATGATATTGCAAAGAAGAGTATGAATCCTATCGCAATATTTCCGATTGTCTCGGACACAATTTGAAAGAATCCAGTTTTCTTCTCTTTATAGACAACCTTTTCAACGGGTACTTCTACCTTATACGGAACAGAATCCTTTACGCGAATCGTGTCTGTTTTGCTTTTATAGACGATTCTGTCCTTGAGCTTGTAGTGCCAACGGTCATTGAATATCGTATCGCCACGGACCACAACAGACACACTGTCATGCACCCATACAGAATCCGTCTTTACAAAGCTATCCGTTTGATGGATATAGCGGTCTCTGTATTCCGTCATAGTGACCGGCACATACTTTGTCGTTTTGCACCCCAAAAGCACAGTACAAACGACTATAACCGCAAAAAGAATAAACAACTTGCTTCTCATACGCTATTTGATTTTGATGATTACTTTCTCCTTTTTGTCCCAAGCAGTCTTCATCGTCTGAATCAACTTGTTGGTCCAAAATCTCGAATGACTCACCAACCCCACATTGTCGTTCTTGCCACAAAGGATGCAACCCTCTGTGTCTTTTGCCGAGTTGCCTGAATGAATGCGCACCCCTTCAAACCCCTTCACGTTCAGCAGCAAGGGTAGCATCTTCTTGAACCGAGCAGAATAGGTGTAGGCACATTCATACTCCCCACTCGGGATGGCTGTCTGTCCATACACCTTCTTTGCCTTGATCTCAGATAGAGGCATGTCGCTTCTGAGACCCCTATCCGTATCCTCCATGGCATTACACCCAAACAACATTCCGTTCACATAGATGCGACTTATAGTGTATCCCGCCTTCTTCCAGGCTCTGTCAATGGTGATGATCATGATTCGGCCTCCTTTTCTTCTCTGTGACGCAGAATATCGACTACTGCCTTGGCAATGTCATCCTTATTTTCAAGGATCACCTGCATCGTCCTATCCTGCTTGCGTATCTCCTCTTTCTCCCACGCCTTTTCTCTGACACTCTTGAACTCACAGAACACGACCCAGCAGGCCCACGTCATAGAGAAAAATGGGACGGGAATAATGACGCATGTGATGATGTCTATGCACATCGCTACAAAGAACGGGCAAAAATACTTAATCGCCTTCGTGCATGACTTCTTGTAGCCCGTACTTGTACTTGCCCGGCCAAGTTCGCGGGCCTTGCGGACACCTGCAATCAAATCCACTGCCATAGACACAATGATTCCGAGGAAGCATAGGAATATCAACAGTGAGGTCTGATAGAAATGCTCGTTCATGAATGTAATCAATACTTCTTTCATTGTCGTTACCTTGAATAATTGTTGATAAAATTTTTCGTACAAATTTAATAAGAAAATTTCAAACATCCAAGGTAACGACAAAGAAACATTATAAGTTCAAGTCATAGAATGGCTTTTTGCCCGAAGAAAGATAGTTTTTGCACTCATCAAGGATCTTTTGCTCAAAATCGAGCTCCTTGATATGCGGAAACCATCGGCGTATTTTCTCACCATGACGTTTGACCATTTCTCCCCAAAGGACAACAAAATCCCAACAGGAGATGTTTGTGTCTTTGATTGAGTTATAATTGGAAATTGCGGCCTCTTTGCAATGAACGTTCTTGATAAGGCACAGGTGTAGCATGGCCATGTCTTCGTCATAGCTGCACTCGCCCAGTTCACTCTTCACCTCTCGAAGCGTCTCAAGAAACGCTTCGCCATTCATCCCTATTTCGCAACTGTCAGCCAAGATGCGTATCACATTGTTCTTTACCTGCTGATCATCACAGGCAACTACTTGCTCAAAAATCCTTTTCATAATCACTGAATTATTCTGTTATCAATTTTTTCAGCTCAGCAAAATCATCTGTCGTGAACTGAATACTTTTCTTGCTGCCGAACAAAATAGAGGTAACGATGTTGTCCGGCAGGTCTATCGTCAATGCGCCGTTACCCACCGTTCCGCTAAAGACGCCAAGGTCGTAAGGCATAGGCTCTAAAGACTTGAAGATCTGAACCATATCGTTGAATACGGTTTCAACATTCATGTTCCCTTCTTCGTCGGCAATAAACAAAGCCACATTGTCAATGTTTCGCGAAAGCATCTCCTTGTTCTTTGCAATGATGTTGTGTGCCGCACGCTTCATGTAAACGGACGGGACGGCCAGTTTTGGATTACCCTGCACCATATCGTCAATTCTCGAATCTGCCCAAAGCTCTATTGATTGCAGCAGCTTTTCTTTCAATTCTGAAATGTTCATTATTTACCTCCTTTGTTGCTTTGTTGTTTGTTACCTTTCTTCAACTCAATAAAGTCATTCCAGGCCATGTTCGAATACTTCTCAATGTATTCATTCAACAAGGCGTTTTTCTGCTCGTCTGCCTGTACGATTGATTTTTTCAATCTCTGCATAAGAGCAAGATGTTTGCGCAAAGCATCATTCCCCGTCTGTGTGGCTTCGATCCTTGGCCTTACAATGCGAAGGATCTCGTCTTGAACGAGTTTTGACACGTATTGATAACTCTCCACATACTCTTCGTTTTGGTTGAGTATTTGACGATGACCACTTGTCAATCCATCCTCAATCTTGTCTATTTCGTCCCACAATGGAGTTTGGGACGGTTGGGCCTGCATGTTGATGGTTGCTCTCTGCTGTTGCAACTGTGCCAATTTCTTTGCAAACTCCTCGTTCTCTGCCTGCATCTGATTGGCTGGCGGATATTGACTGCCGAGGCCAAGCAACGGATCTTGCATATAGTTCATGTCGCAAATAATTCTAAGTTGGTGATTGATTTTGTAATTGGTGATTGGGCGCAAGCCACATGAGGCCATACGCCCATCACCAACTTACTTCTTACTTGACTTTTTTACAGTCTTCTTTACGCTCCCGCTGCCGCCGTTTGAGCCTGTCGGCAGTTGCACCCGAAAGGGTTAGCCCCCTCCAAAACCGTAACGGTCGGCGTGGAAGGAAGACCAACGACACCATAGATGCAACGGCAAGTCTTGCGGTCGGTGTAGCACATGTTGCGCTCGCCCATAGCATCAATCGCCTGCATAAGCAGCTTGTCCTGATACGGACGGGTGGCCTCCATGATGGCAACCTTCTTGTCAAGCTCGTTGAACTTGGCAGAGTACTTCTCGTTAAGGGCGTCGTATGCGTCGCGCTGATTCTTGTAAAGGCCAAACTCAGCAGCTACACTCCGGCGGTTCTCTGCATTGAGGCCCTCAACATAACCCTTGTAGAGGCTAAACTTCTCTGCAATGTCCGTCTCGCGCATTGCGTAGAACTTGTTAGCCGTATCGAGTTTCAGCCCGAACATGTCGGTGAGGAGTTTCACCTCGTCGGCACATTCCTTCTGCATCACGTCATACGCGGATGGAGAAGCATTAACGCTCGAAAGCCCGCCGTAAGCGTTGATGTTCACATTGTCAGGCATATTGCCCGTGCCAAGCGAACCGAACACACCACGTCTGCCGCCAATACCACCAGCGAGCAGGCCGAGGGCCGTACCAGCGATGCCAAGGCCCAATGCCGTGCCGGCAACGCCCTTGCTCGCATACTCTTTCTTGCCGTCCTCGTAGATTTTCTTCTCCACGATACGCTCGTTATTATTCGTCATTTCCATACTGAATGCTTTTTGTTATGACACATTAAAAAAACTAACTCAAGTAACCGATTACGATGGCAAAGTTACTTATTCTGCTAATGAACAACAATAACTTTGTCAGGACTTTTGCAACAGTATGAATAACAAGGTGTTAGCGTGACAAAGCAATCTGTCTCGTCACGCTCAAAAAGCATTTTACGCTACATTAAAAACAAACATGAGAATCCCAACCAGGATCATTTCCCCTTCCTTCTTCTGAGGAACTCCCGCACATTCCACTTTTTGAAAAGATTAAAGTGACTTCCTGCGGTTTTCTTGCCTTGAAGATCACCGTCCCTTATAGCGCGATTGATGGTAGATTCACTCAGCCCGCTTTCGCGTTTAATGTCACCTATGGTCATATACGGATTGAAGAGATTCGGTAAGTAATCTTCGCAAAGGTCGGCAATGTCGTCATTGCTCATACCACACGCCGTTACCGGCTCGCCACGTTCCTCTTGCTCGGAAGCGAGCTTCACACGTTCTGTAATGGCCTTTAGGAGCTCATACATCGTTCTGTAGTTGAATACCTTTCGTGGATTGCCCATAATATAGTAGATAAATTAAGAAAAAAATCTTCGACCAAGTTTTGTGCTGTTGACAAACCAATCAAACGCCCCATATAGATAGAACAAGAGAATCATGAGCGACAAGCAATAGTGCGCCATCACCATGCTGTTTGTGGTGAATAGGCTACCGTATGCTATATGGATAGAGTTCACACCAAAGAAGTAAAAGAACGGTATTCTATACTTCCAGCATAGCCAAAAGAAACGACTTGCGAAAATAATTACCATAGGTAATATATAAACCATGAAGTAAATAAAACTATAGCAAGCCATATTCTCGCTTATCGAAACAAACATCTCCCTGGGATGCTGGCTAAACATAAAAACTCCATAGGAATGGAATATCATGATGAAGATAGGTACGTATTTGCAAAACCACCTAAAAAACTTCAAGATACGCTTGTTGTACCTATTACTACCACGAAGCAATAGAGACATCACTTCGCTTATATCAAGGTCTCGTAAAACCCGAAGGGCTTGTTCTTCTTGCTCCTTATTCATAATCACATAGAATTACTGGTTAATACTGCAAAATTAAACAAATTACATATCATAAATCCGTTTTACACAAAGTTTAACTGTTAAACTTTGCAAAGACCGCCATCTCAGGTCTTTACGACACAAGATAGCGGTCTATCAATTCACAAAACCTTACACAAATACACCATGGCAATACGGCCCAATACCACTCCTGCAACCGTGCACCCAAAGTCTATCCAATCCCACTTGCCACCCCAAAGACGATCCTTCAACTCCAGGGCCGCAGCCACGCCACAACCAGCATACATAGCACAATAGGTACTATCTGCGCCTACTCCAATCACAAATCCGCCAATAAAATGCTTATAGCGATTACTGGCAAGAAACCATTTGAAAATTTTCTTCATACTTTCTGAAATTATATTGAGTAAACAGAAAAGTCAACACTATCCTTCTCGGCCCATCCCTCTTGTAGCGTATCATTGATGAATTTGATGGCACTTGTGTAGAAGTCCGAGAGCTCATCAATCGTTTTGAAGTCGTAGTACTTTGGGTCTTTGTCCGTTCCGAACTTGAACCGCACGGGGAGATTTTGACCATTGGTTTGTACGGCCAAGTCGAAGGACGCCTTGTAGTTGAACTGATTCTCTGACGACAGCCACACAGGCATGTCTTTCCAGGAGAATCCCGATAGAATCTTTGCATCCACTTGGCCATTGTGGAACTTAACGATCGTATCCCGAATCTCCTCCAATGTAGGCTTGTGGCCATAGTCCTGCTCGTACCAGTCGGAAGAGCCATCCTCCTTCTCCGTGATATTCCAACGGACTTTCCATTTGTTCTTGCGTGGGTTCACACACTCAATTGGCAACACACCAATGCAGCCATTTACTTTCATTACCATAATCTTAAAGTTTTAGCATAAGACATATCTATTAAATCCCTTGCAGCGAACCGTTTTGACGCTGCAACATACGCCCTTCTTTGCGTCTTCACTATTTTTGATTCATCCAAGCGGCGGAGGCCGGGACGAATCCCGCCTCGCACCACGGATGGACGATTTTTCGACTTTCCGCATCATGCTATCATGCTAATTGACAAGAACTGAGATACCGAAGACGCCTCCTTGATTGTTCCTCGGAAGGCAAGCCGAGACCCGATGCCCACATAGATGTCCGCGGAATAGTGACCCGCACTCGCATACAACACACCGCCATCCGCATGCGCGCCGCCTTGGTAGCTCGACCGACAGACCACATTGAACAAGCCGCTGGTTGTGTAGAAGTTATCGTAGTAGTTAGAGGTTTGTGATCCTCCGTCTCGTGCCGTGACAATATCCATGAATCTGCCATGAACAACACTTTTGGCGTAGAGACTACCAGACGACTTCATGCCCTGGATCTGACGCTCCGTGCCATCAGGCATAACGGAACGCCAAATATAATCAGCCTTTTCTTTGTTGAAATACACCTCCATCCACTCTGCTTTGTTTCCAAACCAGTTCTCATAACCCATACATACGGGAGATTCGATTGGTGTACGCACCTCGTCGTCTTCGTTTTTGAGAACATAAGCATTCGAATCTTTATACAAATTATTGCTGATAATAGGAGGCGTATCGCCATCCTTTGCGGTAGGCTTGGTGTCCTGCAAGCCCGTAGCGTCGGAAGCGCCTGTTGCACGTCCGCTGGAATTAGTACCAGCGCCGCACGTTCCTTGACTATCGCGCTCGCCATACTTGGCAAAGAAGAGGTTTCCAACATCCTTGTGCATTTCCCAGTCTATCAACTGGAATCCTGCGCCACGGTTTCTTGCATAAATTTTGAAGTCTTCGTAGGTGATATTACCAGTTGGTTGCACACCGCTGATGGAATAGAGATAGTCGTCACGCAGCAGGGCCTCATAAACGCCGACGAGACATTCTTCATGCTCAACCCAGTCAGGCTCAATGGCCTCTATTCTGTCGCTCTTCGTAAGGAGGACATAATCAAATGGTGCATCATTGGCAATGGTGAATGCGAGCGTAACGGCATTCTTGGGTATGCTGGTAAAGCAATACATTCCGGCAATGAGACCACTATCCGATGAAGCTCTCATGCGTTTAACGATCGTCCCGTTAGCATCAAGCATAACTGCGCCATACAAGGCGGACGGCAGTGACGGGTATCTAACCTGCTCGTACCCACTTATTTCGACAGTTACATAACTATCCGAGCTCATCACGGTTTCTGCCTCAGCAAGCGTTGTGTAATCAAGGTTTGCACGAACCGCATACCCCTTCTTTACGGTGAGGGATTCAAACTCTATTTTTTTGAAATCAAACGATGCGGGACACTTCTTGAGAGAGCTAAACAATGAGTACTTTTCCTTGTTGAGAATATCGTTGATACCCTTGTACCAATAATGCGGCTCTCGCATCATTACATCACCCATCTCACCCGTCAGCTTGGCGGGTGTAGCCTTTGTCACGTCTGCCGTATCTGCAAAGAAGTTACTATTCTTGTCGTGAAGTTGACAAACAGTAACCTCCTTCACGCCAGTCTTCTTCGTAAGGACACGATGGCGATTCGACAGAATCTTTGCGATATGACCACTCGGTACAAACGCCTTGTCATATTCGTAACCCGTCTCATTGTCAATGTTGGAAATGTTGGCACTATCTGAGACACTATCATCAAACTTGATCATAGTGTATTCAGGTTGGCTCACATTGAGCTCGGGATAATGAGCAACGTATGCAGAAAACGTCTCGTCGTCAACGTAACGGGTGAGCCTATACGACCCCACGAGGGCGCAGGTGTCCGTATAACTTCCTCCCTCATCAACACCGCCAACGTTCATATACTTATCAAGCAATGCGCCGTCACCCTCCATGTCAATACCCGTGATGCGGATTCTTTTGAGATTAACGCACTTGTCAAGCAGCGTTTTCCAGTCAAGGTTGGGACAACCCGAGAACACAAACGTATTAACATTGGTGAAACTTTCAACTGAAAGGCCCGCTGGGGTGAGCTTTGACAAATATTCCAGCCGAAGCGAAGTAATGGTACCAGGGAGATAGGCCGATGTGACGGGAGCGCCCTTCGCAAAGTTGACGCTCTCAACATTTGTTCCCCTTGCATCAAGATACTCAAGCCTTGTCTGACTGGAAAGATCAATTTCTTTCGACGTATTGCTGCCCGTCTTGGCCTGCGACTGATTGCGAAGGTTTATGCGCTTGAGAGACTTGCACGCATTCAGAACAAGCCACCATCCAGTAGAGCCAGTCCCAGCAGATTGCAAATTCAACTCACGCAGCACATCACACTTGCCGAGGTCAAGGCCATTCTTCAAGTGATCGGCTGCGCCCGTCATGTCAAGCACGCGCATTCTACTTGCTCCGTACATTCTCAATGGGTCATTGACTGTATATGCGCCATTGATGGTAAGTGTGGCCACCTCTCCCTCCTTGACAATTCCCGTGTTCTCGATGTTCGGGGAGTTGTTCGTGCCATATCCGAAGGCATACACCTCGTTGGCCGTTATCTTTATGCTGTCAGCAGCATCGGCAGCATTGCGGGAAATGTACATGTCAACATTGTCCGAAGTGAAGTTGCTCGTCCCATACTTTGCGTCAAGCAATGCGAAACGATTCTTGATGAAGTACTCACGATGGGAGATGTTAGAACCCTGCAAGGCATAGATAAACGGCCACAACTTGCCGTACATTACCTGAACGGCAGGCTTGATATATTTCAACTCGCCAGACTTGTTAAATGCACGGTCTGACCAATGGCCACTTTGTTCCTTGTTAAACATGTTGAGCACACGCTCGTTGGTCATTACCTGCCTCAGCTTCGCCGCACATCGCTTCAAATCATCTTGCAGGTTAGCAAGCACCAAGTTCCACAACCAACTATCACGGCCCTCGAAGGCGTACTTACTTGCCTCTGCGTCGTAAGTATCTCTATCCGTCGTATATACATATACAAGGAAGCAGTCGTTGCGTTTACCAAGCTGAGTGTCTCCGTCATAGTAGGTGATATACCATTTCAGTCCGTCCCATGTACGAAGCATCATGTTCTTTGCCCGTTGATCAACAGACAAGAAATAGTCCGTCCACAGGTAGTAGGTAAGAATGAAATCCTTGTCGAAATACTGATCAATCTCATTGACAAACTTCTCACTTTTGAAAGTTGAAAGGTCGTTTGGATTTGCACCTGCCGGGACACATGACCTTATCCATCCAAAGAGACGCTTCAAGGCGTTCTTGCGCGGCTCGTCAAGTCCCGCCCACTTCACATCGTCGGGATAATTGGTTTCAAGCCCCTTGTCGAAATTGGCAATGAGGTCTTCATCGCTATCGCTTTGGAACAAGCAGGTCTTCTCGCCATTGTTGAGCGTTTCCAGCGTGAGAGGACACTCGGGAGTAAACCCGTCCAAACCAGTCATGCCAAACAAGGTTTCACTCTTCGACTTCTCATTGTTGAAGTTGTACTGACCATAGTACTCGCTCTCGCTATCCACCGTTTCGGAGCAAAAAATGTCGATAGGAATGCCATCAATAGCCGTGCGAATATTGACGGCAGACAAAGAGTTGCCGCCTTTCTCATACTGATAGCGTTGCGGAGGAGTAAGTAGGCCGAGCTCCTTGAACACGTCATTGAACAACTTTGCGCCACCCGTATTGAGCGACATGGAGCTATCTGAGTAGTCAGACTTGCAGCAGAAGAGATTCATGAGGATAGCACCCGGCCGCATAGAGTAGCGATTCTTTCCGTTAGGATCCAAGACGCCGCCAACGGTAAAGGAAAGTGTCTCTCCTCCCTTGGCGCAGTAAATACGAATATTCTTTGACGGGTACTTGGTAGAAGACGTTCCCTGGATGCGAATATTGCAGTCGCGGAGAATGAAGTCATACTCCTTGCCATAGGGCGAGTAGAAATAAATGTCGGCCTTAAAGTCCGTCTTCTTATTGTTCTCGGCATACACGTCGTCGAGCTTGTTTGCGCGAACGATGCGCAGCACGCCCTTACCCTTTGCGCGGATTTTGTCAATATCCACGCCGCCAGTGTCTCCAAGAATGTTGTTCTCGTCAAACAAAGCCATCATCTCGTCGCTCGTATCGGCATCTACGGTGTTGTTGTCAAGCTCCTCATCGTCACTAATGGCACGACGATAGATGCGGACGTTTTTCACCTCCACATCGGCCTCAGAGCTCTCAATACTCAGCTTCTGAGGGTTGTCTTGCGCAAAATTGAACGAGTTGTCGTAAATGTCCGCACCAGTTCTGTTTCCGTTGACATATAGGTGCATAAGGCGATGATTGTCTTTCGTGTCAATGGCAAGGGCAATCTTGTGGTACTTGTCAGGCACGAAGTTTGTTCCGAGCTTGATCTCACGGGTCACTTGTTCGTCATCCTCGTTGGTGTAAGTGATCGTTTGTCCCGTCTTGAAACTCGCTTCCTCTGAGGTTACAAGCAGACCCTTACCGTTATCAATACAACTGATAACATTGGCCGACCGCTTCATAACCCTACTTACCTTGACGGTCATCTCAATGGTAAGGCCGGTCGCCTTGACATCACGTTCGAACGGCTTGTAGTCAAAGACAATCTTTGCGCCATTGGTCAGTTTGAGGCTATCGCCAGTCCAACCGTTACTACTCCAGTCGAATCCTTGAAACTCAGTAGTGATACCCCCCGATTCCCATTGCGCAGGATTGCTCTCAGAGTTGCTTCGTCCGGCAGCATCAAACTTTGCCACAAGGCCATAGGTAGCCTCATTGAGATTGATGCTACTTTCTGCCACTTCAATACCGAGCAGATAACTCTTCGTTCCTACCTTCATAAGGAGGGTCTGCTTTCCCTTTGTGGTGAAACGGTTGGTGTAGTACTGCATGGAACGCGGGGCATTGATAGTGTTCGTCAACTTCCCATTCAGATAAACCTCGACCAAGGCAGGAGTTGTCTCCGGGTCGTAGGCAATGAAGGCAAATGTCGTCTGGTCGTACTGCGACGCAGGTAGTGACGGGCTAAGATGATTTGTGGTAAGAATTGTTCCCGTCTTATCGGTGTATTTCACGCCAATAAACGGCTCATTATTACCCGCCTTGAGAATATCCATGAAGATGCTATCACTCTTCAATCCGTCTCGCTCAGCAACAAGTTGAACCGTATGCCTTCCCGCAGAAAGCGTAGAGGCATTGATCGTAAATGAGCCATTCACCGTTCCACTCTTGCTGATAGTCTGTGACACGGGCGTAGAAGAACCGTCAACGTGCATTGATACGTCTTTCGTACCACTACCAGTAATCGTAAACGGAATCTCAATCGTTTCACCATTCTTGTAACCGCCTCCAATAATGGTAGAGCCAAGGTTATACGAGCTTGTGAGTTTGAGTGTGACAACAGTAACGGACGCATAGGCCCGCTTGGTCTGCTTCGTTCCATCTTCGGTAATGGCCACAACATCAACGTTTATGTCCGTTACACCTACAAGCAAATAGTCAGACACGTCAAGCGTGTAGCTACCCGCGCTGACATTCTTCGTCGTTACTTGATAGGTTTGCGTAGTACCACGGGATATAGTAATGGTTATGTCTGCCTTGATACCGTCGCTATCTCCACTCGAATTGACATGGTTGTATGTGTAGGACAACTGTACGTTATCGCCCTCTTTTACCTGCTTCTTGTCAACGGACGCAGATATTAAGATTTGGCTTGCGGTAGAACCACCACCGCCGCCACCACCGCCGCTA